>Ga0209504_1001296_pt1 | contig 19284 bp, 18 predicted proteins | sample COGITO_mtgs_1005_FD_184791 | JGI IMG/M metagenome (GOLD analysis project Ga0209504, IMG submission 184791) | Pelagic marine microbial communities from North Sea - COGITO_mtgs_100511 (SPAdes) (version 2) | ecosystem: Environmental > Aquatic > Marine > Epipelagic ...
AGCAAGCATTTCGCGATAATCTCTCGCATAGAGTTTAATAGGTTTCCCTGAGTCTGCAAGCATTTGATCTACCTGAGATTTTCCGTATTTTGCAATCATAAACATCGTATAGTTCTGAGCCGCGACTCCATGTTTCATTCCGAACAAATTGCAACCAGGGCATTGCGGCCAGACGTTTCTTTTATCTAGTGAGAAATAACTAGACTTACCTTTCGGCAACCAGTGACCACCGTGAACCTCGGTGTAGTGCTTAACGACTCCGCACGTCACACACTCGCAATAGCCTTCGGCGTCTGCTTCCTCCAGGCGCCGGAGTAACTGAAAAGCCTTTAGTGTCTTAGCCCTGAGCGTCTCTGGCACGTCTAAACTCGCTGTCTTCTGGATTGGCTAATTGTACCCCTTTGTCTAATCCCCAGTGGAAAACCTTCTCCATAAAGTCATGCATCTCACCTTTCGTTAGAGTAGACGTTGATCTGAGCTGGTTCTCAATAACCGTACTACCGACGTGGATATTCTCAGTGCCAAGAAACTCGTTTTTCATCAACTTCTTGACCATGTCAGGTGTCACGCTGATCTTACTTGAGAAATACTCTGACATCTGCCCACACCACATGTGGAATAGAGCATTCTGGCTAAGACTTCTAACCGTGGAATACGTTTCAAACTTCCACGCTATAGGCCGGCTGAAGTCCATCTCATTTAATCGGTCATGAAAGTTCTTGATAACGTCAGGGATGTCCCGACGATGATTTATTAACCAGAATTCACCTCTCATTGAACTTATCTTTGAGCATATCCCAAAGATCCTCAATGATTAGCCTGATTTCAAACCAAAACCTCTCAAATAAATTAGTCATTGGCGAGCCTTAAAAAGTCAAATACGTCCATCTTCAAGTAAGCGCAAACTTTAACTACTAACGACAGCTTTGCGTCTTCTCTATATCGCCACTGAGAGACCTGCTGTTTAGTAATCCCCATCTGGGTAGCCAGTTCAATTGAACTGACCCCCAGTTTCACCTGTGCTAGTCTCAGGCTTTTGCCGAAGTTAAAACGGTAAGTCGTCATCTTCAATCCCACTTGCTGCCGGAGCACTTGAATTAAAGACATCCTTCATCTCGCCTCTCATGATCGGCTGGTTGCCAGAGTTCTCGTTCTTCCACAAAGAAAGATCCAAGGTCTCACCTTCTTTAATGTCTCGGTGAGCAACGACTTTCCCGCTTAATACAGGTGCCTTTGGGTGCTGGCTATCAGTCTTCCACAGGCTTACTTTTCCACGATTATCATATTCCATACATAGTTCCTATTTTCTCAAAGTTTAAGTTTAAATCCTCCAGTAGTTTTTCAACTGCCGCTGAAAGTCCGGCAATGAACTCATCGTCTCGTTTTACCTCCATAATGAGATTTGAGTGATCAGGGTGATAAGACATAAAGAAATACCTGTCAAAGTCCATTAACCACATAGTCCCTTGAACTTGAGCGTAATACTCACTAGGCATTTTTCCATTACTTGCACTCTCTGCAAGATACTTGACATGGACTGCGGGTGATGGGCATTTGATCTCAAGCCCTACACCGTCTACCAGCCGGTCGGGGCTGCAACCAACAGTCTGATCATCGTTGGTTACAAAGCCCACTTCTCGGCAGGGTAAGTCGGTCTGAAACTCAAACACATTGGCTGCTTGTGGCTCTAGATCATTGCCACGCTGCATCCAGAATGATTTGAATCCTTCTTCTCTTTTACCACTCAGTCTTTCGGCAAGAAGCTCATACATATACTTCTCGCCAGATGCTGACGGCTTGCCTTTAGGCGTTACAAGGTCCTTGAATTTAGACGCTGACGGCATCCCTAGTCGTAGCCTAAACCACGCCTCAGTGCCTTGCTCTACGTTGTGGATGATCATGCACTAGCCTTTTGATCGTATTTCAAATGATCGTTAACACACCACTTTTCAACCAAAGGACTGCCGCGTCTGCAAGCTCCTGAATTTTCGTGCGAAGAGATGTGAAAATCTTTGCAAAGCTTTTTGCTTATCTGATAATAACAATCATCATAATTAGGCTTTTTCTTGTTTTGCTTTAATTTTTTCTGATAAAGGTCGTCAACCTGAGAGTTCATTTCATAAGAACAAATAGCCATTTCAAGCCTGTCAATCAAATTCCTTATATCAGATATAGCATCTTTTTGAAGGATGTCGTAAGCAGTTACAAAGCCGTGATGTAAATCTATTACAGCTTCTCCTGCGTTGTCAGACCAGTAGGCAGTAAACAAGCTGCTCAAATCGTCGTCTTCATATTTTGTTGTAAATGCGCTTCCAGTTGATACATAGTCAAATTCAGATAATCTATCTGTAGCGAATCCTCCAAAATCTTCAACTTCGTCCCAATCTTTAAAATCACCCCATTTAAATTCTTTCATTACTTAGCCTCCTTAGCTTGCTTCTGCTTCTTAGCTTGGAGTTGATTCTTAGCCTGAGTGAACTGAGACTCGGTTAATTGTTTCAGATCCTTTACACCGTAAATTTCCAGAAACTTATTGCGATCAGACTTTGTTGAATCTAGCAAAGCGTCCAGCCATGCGACATTTTTTTTTATGACAGAGATGTTTTCAATGCCGATTGAAGTGTCAACCGTTAGATCTTGAGCGTCAGTATCTTCGTCCCCGCAGATAGAGAACATAGATTGACTTTGGAACCTCTTGAGATAGGTAGCTATAGACCCCAAGTCTTGCATCGGGTTTTTGGCTTGAGACGAGATCGCTACGCTGGCAACCTGACGAATCCACTGACCGCTTGAATGTGTAACCTGGGAGGTTACCGCTACCCTGTCGCCATAAGCCTCTACGGTCTGCATGAACGCTAAACCGTTAGCCGCGCAAACAGGTCTAATGCAATTAAGCACAGACGTTAGATCAGCGTACTTGTTCTTTAAGAACGTATTTTGAATGTTCTTCGCAGGATTGCGAATTTCGGCTTGTGCTTTACTTAAAGCAGCAGAGATTTCTGCTATGTTTTCGGATTGTTCCATCGCCTTCCTCCAGACAAATAGATATTGGAGGTAAGATTTTAACGGTTATGGCGAATAAGTCAACAAACTGAATGATTAATTTACGATGGGAAGATGGTATGCTGTACGGATTCTCGTGCTTCCTCCGCACACGGCCCCTTCGGGGGCCAACTTTAATAAACCCAAATAACCCTAGCACTTGTCCTGGTATCTACATGGACAAATCCTTTTGCCACGCCGATTCCACTAAACCCCAGTTTAATAGCTGCGGCAACCAGACGATAACGCTGAACCCCACCGCTAACAGCAATATCAGCAGCCCTGCCTGTCGTGTGTTGTCCTCCGCCGCCAGGCTTTTTAGCTTCAAGACTGTGACGAGGAGACCGATACCCGCTCGTAATGACAAAAGGAAACCCAGCTTCATGGCGTAGTGCGTCCAGCGCGTGAACAAATTCTTCCGAGATCTCATTTTCACCAGTCTCCTGACATGCGAATTCTTCCAACGTAAAATACTTAAACATCACTTATCCCTGTGTACGCCTTTGTGCTTTTCAAATGTTCTAAGCCCACCTAACCCCAGCATTCCCATGACTATAGGCATCATGGTCTCTAGAGGTATGAGCGGGATAGTTATGTCTATTTCCAAAAGCGCCATAGCAAAGTTGGTAAATGGAATTGTGATATAGTTCCCGAACATCCCAAGTACAGCCACCCAGCCCAAAGCGGGTCTCCAACCACTTATAAACAGCGACTTGTGGGCCGCCTCAACCTGATTGATAGCCATCTGGCCTTTAGCAATTTCTTGCGCGTATTTCTGCGACATCGTTGCAATTTCATGCGCCAAGGCGTTCTTCTGGTCTTTGTCCTCAATGAACTTGTCTAACAGTCCCGCCACGGGACCAATGAGTTTATCAAGCATGACTACCTCACAATCGCAAATATTATAGTAAAGCAAGCGTACAATCCGACCGCAACTAGACCACACGCAAACACGAGTCCTGCCATGTGCATTCGCCTGTTAATTTTCTGGATGTGCGCGTTCTTTGCTTCTAGTCTCGCTTTCCTGGCCTTAGCCTGAAAGATAATAAAGTCATCCCACAATCCTGCTCTGCCAAAATAAACCATGAAGTCTTTTAGTTCTTCTTCTGCCTTTGCAATCTGCTCCAAGGCCATGAATTCTTCTGCATCACTTGCAAACAAAGACTTCTTGTTCTTCTCTTGACGCGCCTTCAAGTCTTCCTTGGCATTAGTCATCTGGCCTATCTGGCCAAAACAATCGGACAGGTCTTTGCCGTTTCCGATGAACTCCTTCAGCACCGAATAGGCAGCGTTAAATGCAGCTAATTCGGCAATCATCAGACATCTCGTCTAAAGATGTTCTGAATCGTAGGACTTTCCCAGATCCGAATAGATAACCAGATGATTGTTAAAGCAGAGGCAAGCGGCGGAAGCCAACCAGCCATTGTTGCAACGGTTCCTGTAACGGCTAAACCGTCAATGACTGTTTTGGCTTCTTCTTGCATATTATCACCTAGTGGGCTTCGTCAACTTCTTCAAAGACAGGTTCTTCGCCTGGAATCGGCGCTTCTGCTGACTGCTGTTGCTGCTGCTGTTGTGCTTGAATCAAGCTGAGTTGTGCCTCTAAATCGGCTATTCTGAGAGCTTGACCGGCGTTTTGTTTAGCTAATGAATCAATTTTAGCCATTGTTACATACTCGTCGGCACTCATCTCTCGCTTCTGTTCGCTCATGTTCCTCTCCTTAGTTGTGGTTTGACGATTTTATCGTGTTATTAGCACGTCTTCCACTGGTTTAACAGGTCAGCTTAATTGCGTAAGTGTTGTTTTCCACGATATTTTGCGTTGAGCCGGTGTTCCAGCTAAATGTTGTCCAATAAGGGCTATTAGGATTAGCACTAAAGGTCGCGTCTTCCCTGTAAAAAGAAGCCGATCCTATTTGCAGCTTGTACCACTGGCTGTTCGGGCCGGTGTTGATGATCAGAGTAGGCAAGTAAGAGGTTGATGCTTGGTCAAAGGTCTCGGATATAGAAATAATTGTATTTCCGTTATAAGTGTTGATTAAGCCTGAAAGGGTTGTGGCCGTCATTGACCCTATGCTAAAAGCAATGTGATAACCCCTAATCGTAAAATTTGCCGGAAATCCAGCAGTGTATTTTCCCGCTGTCATGGATGCTGAAAATTGATACTTCACCGCATTCTTCAGCCAGCTTAATTTGAACGCTCCACTAACCGGCGGCACGTTTCTGGTAGCGCCATAAAAGTCGTTCATATCCTTAGGGTTTCTACGCTCTAAGGTTGTGCCTTCCGTGTTCATATCAGTAGTCGTACCCAAAAGCTGCACAGTGTAAGTCGTTCCACTAACGAAGGCGGGGTAAGTGCCAACGGAATCTGAAAACCGAGTCATGTTATTGTTGCTGTCCCAGACATAGCTAGTAAATGTTATAGTGGTCGTAGATCCCCCCGCTGGCGTAACAGTCATTCCAGTAATGCTGCTGTTGTCCAAATGCCCAACAAACTGAATTGTCATGAAGAAGAATTCATAAAAAAGATAATCAATCGTTGGGGACACACCAAAGGCGTCAGTTGTAGTTGGAGACATAGATCCAGCTTGATTTCGGATAAAGCCGACGAATCCACTAGCGTTAGTACCCGCAACCATCGTGTTGGTGCTAACTACTCCCATGGGCCAACCTCGCCATTTCAATCGCCGCTTGCATATCTGCTTCAACGGTGGTTCTGAGCTTAGTCTCTATGTAAAGCTCGCCATCGTCATAGGTATGCGTGAAGCAGATCCAGTCATCCCGCATCGTATAATCAGGCATCAGTCCAGACCGCCGCGCAGATGTCTTGTACTAGCTGAACGTAACCAGATACATCCGTGGGATTGCCGTCAGCGTCATAACGACTTAAATGAGTGACATGATTAGAAACCGCTGGTAATTCAGCATCATCTACATCGTCAAAGGTAATGGTTATTACTACCATCACACTAGGATTGGCTTCGTTAGTCGTGGACGCTGCACTTGGGTCTTGTGCGGGGTAAGTCTCGCATCGTTGTAATACTTCAGTTTTAGTTATAGCCATTTCTATTTCTCCATTAGCTGTTTAACAAGGGCTTTAAGTTCGTCAATTTCTGACTGTTGTTGCTTCGCGTTTTCAATGAGATAGCCGACTAGGTTTCCATACGCGACAGACTTATATTCGCCATCGTGTACTAATTCAGGAGCAATCTTCTCTAGTTCTTGAGCGATTACGCCAGAACCAGATTCACCATCTTTAGTAAATGACACGCCACGCATCTGCAAGACTTTAGAGCCGTCTAGCGTTTGGATGTTTTCTTTAAGTCTTTCATCAGAGTAGGCTGTAATGTTACCACTTGCTGTAATAGCCCCACTTACGGTTAATTCCCCTGTGCCGTTGTCTAGTTTCATTTTCTGGACAAAACTTGCACCGGTAGCATTTGTGGAATACCCAAAAACTATGTCATCAAAACTAGATGTAGTATATAAGGCAATTCTTTGAGTGCTAAAAGCGGCAATCCCGCCACGGCTGTTGCTTAAGTAATGAACTTGTACTTTAGCATCTGTCCCTAACGCCTCAAAAGAAGCGCCAAATGAATTAGACGCTTGACCTACTGAGATTGTGCCTATGTTGGTCAGGTTACGGCTTTGATCTGCAAGAAGAACCCCTGACATCTGCAAGTTGCCACGATCCAGAGAAACATTCCCTGCGTGGTCTATTGATATTGCTGTTTTTGACCCTACGGCATAACTGTCAGTTGTACTTAAATACATTCTAGTGCCGTAACCGCTATCAGACCGAATGTAAATGCCAGCTTGAGCGTTCGCACCCCCACCAGTATCACTAGCGCCAAATGTAATTGCAGAACCAGCATCGTTGGTTGCGGTATCCGGGTCTAAGTGAATACTTCCAGTGCTTTTCCCCTGAGTTGTGGCGCTCCAAACTTGACCCCTATTCCCATAGATTTGACCTGTACTGGTTATAGCACCACTAGAGATGGTGCCTGCGAAGGTTGCGTTACCAGACTGGTCAATTAAAAATGTTTGAGTTGTAGTATTTGCGCTGTAGTCGTACCAATTAAATTGTAATTTGCCTGTGCTCGCCCCTCTAATGATGTACATATCATTTGCATCAGAGAATGAGTTGCTATCGGTAAATGCCAGAGTTGGAGACGAATTATTGATATATACGTCCGCCCCGTCAGCACCCCCAGTAATGGTAAGTTCAGTGCTAGTAATAGCACCACTAGAGATAGTGCCATTAACGCTTAAATTATTACCTGAAAGCCTCATGCTTTCTAAAACGGTTCCGTTGGTTTCTCCCGCTTTATTTGTATAAAAAGCTAAATATGTTTCAGTAGTTGCGCTAGGATTTGTGTATTTGCTTTTTATATGCGCTGTGTCATAGGCGTTTTCAAAGGTCAACACGCTTTCTGTTGTTGTGGCTGCACCGCCCTTTATTGTCAAAGCCTGTAATTGTGAAGATCCGCTACTAGTAATAGCACCACTAGAGATAGTGCCTTCAAAAGTTCTATTTCCACTCGCATTAACTTTAATTACTTTCCAGCCTGATATGACACACGCTCTTGTTCCTGTTCCTGCGCCATAGTTAAACAGAGCCAGTGGTGTCCAGTATTTAGTACCAGTCTCAAATTGACCTACAGCATTTCCAAAACCAGTTATGTAACCAGATACTTTTGCCCAACTACTACCGACATTAGTGTTAGACATAACCCAATAGCCATAAGACCCAGGATTTCCCCCTAGATTGCCAAAATTTTGGTTGTATTCGTTTGAACCCATGTAATGAGTTTGGCTTGTACCGACATTTTTTATCCAACACTCCATGTAGAAAATATCACTAGTGCCTACAGGGATAAATGGGAAACCTGAACCATAAACACCGCCTACATTCACTCCTCCGTTTATATAAATTGCATACCCAGCAGGAGCAGTTGAGTCGGCAGTCCAAGTTACATTTCCGCCACCAAAGAAACTTGCTAACTCAGCCTCCGACCACGTTGGGTCAATTTCAAAAACGGTATCACTAGGCGTATAATGACCAACGGGATAATCTTGAGCGGAGTTAATTCTGTTATTAGTTCTTGTTAGTCCCTGAGAGGTTATTTGGTTAATGCTAGTGAGGTTACGGCTGGCGTCTATTACAGTGGTGCCGTTTACTTGGTAACCCCCAACCGCATTAAGAATCCCAGAGCTATCAAGCTCCATTTTTTGTGAGCCAGTTACCTCCCATCGGAAATTATCGGTAGAGTGGGAGCGCAAGGTGCTACTGCTCGTAATGCCCCTTACATAGATTCCTGCGTTACCAGTTCCTTGATTGTTGAGGTAAACAAAGCCATCAGCTTGGTTTAAAGAGAAATTCCCACTACTTGTAATAGTGCCAACGGTCAGATTGCGGCTTACATCTGCCATTCTGGTTCCGTTTACCCAATAACCAAATGGTGCATCTACTCCAGTATCGTCGTAGATCTTAAAATGCACCTTGTTAGTATCTTCAGGCTCGTAGAAATGCAGTTCTTCGCCTACAAGTTTAATCGCCATATCAACATTAGGGTCGGTTGCAGTGCTGCTGTTGAAGTTTACTGATGGCGATGAAGCGGTCGTGCTGGTTAAAGTTATATCACCTGTGCTTGTTATTGCGTCAGTGGATATGCTTGCTGCGTTAATATTTTGATTCGCGTCTATAACCGAGATGCCGCTTAGTTCAAAGCTGGCTCCAGATATAGCCCCCGTGAAAGCCCCCGAAGTACCTGATAACGCTCCTGTGAGCGTACCACCGGCTAAAGGCAAGTGACCCACTTGTGAGTAGGTGTAAGCTGTGTTCCAGTTACCAATAGCAGATGCACTAACAGTAGCTCCTCCAATAACTGCGTCAGGGCCAATTAGTCTGCCATCAATACGAATGCCGCCTACTACAGAATCACTGCGATCCACGCGATATGCATATTCAGCCACGCTTTTGTTGGTAGTGCTTACATTAAAATTGGGGCCATCGGCGTTTGCGTTGTTAGTGTTTTGAACTACACCAGTAAGCGTCCCGCCAGCCAGAGGCAAGTGACCCACTTGTGAGTAGGTATAGGCTGTATCCCATTGAGTAATTTGCGTACTGCTAAAATCTGAGCTAGCCCATAGACCGCTGCCGCTGTATGTTGGTCTGGCTCGCGGAAAATTAACCACGCCTGCACTTGTTATGTTAATGGCTATTTGAGGCCCAGTGGCATAGCTGCCGGTCGTTGCGAACGCCATGTGCGTCCCAGAGCTGTTATCATTTACAACATAAATCCCTGCTTGCGCTTCAGTAGCACCACCTCCTTGAAAGGTAATAGCGGCTTCTTTTGGGGTTCCAGAAGCTCCAGCGCCATTCGTTATGTGAATGTTGCCAAGCAAAGATTTGCTAACATCAAAAGCCCCATTAGTTGATGTTGTGGTTACGTTCTTATTAATGTCCAAGTTAGGCGCAATCAGCTTGTGACTAAACTCAAACGTATCGCTCGCAGTCTTCCATAGGATAGAAGCATCTGTCGTAGAATTAACCGCGTCTTGGATAATGATTCCAGCATTGTTCGCGGTGCTAGATGAATCACCCGTGGAATAGTTTAGGGTTATGTCCTTATCCGCAACGGTCAGGTCTGCCACGTTGATTGTGGTAGTCGTTCCTTGGACGGTTAAGTCTCCGGTAATTACTAGATCACCTGATATTGTTCCGCCACTTGTCAAGATTGTTGTGCCTTCGCCAATAGCAAAAGTATTTGCTGCGCTTACAACAAATCCATTTGCACTTGTGGCTTCGTAAATTCGCTTGAAGTTATCAAGAGACGATTGATTAGGCGGAGATTGAGCTGCGTCTAAAACAATACCGCTTCCTCCGTAGGTTCCTGTCGCGTTGTTATTAACCAAAGCTGGCGTGGTTGAATTGGTTAGAGTTGTGTTTGTTCCTGCGTCAACCAATCTTGCAAGAATTTTTATCTTATGAGTTCCAGCTCCGCTGATAGATATTGAAGCCGTGGTTACTGCGTAAGTTCTAGCTCTATTAGCGTTAGATGAGGTGCTGAAATAGGTTACAAATTCAGCGGCCCCGCCGCCTTGTATCACAGCAAAATACCTAGTGAAAGATCCTGAATACCCAGCGCCCCTATCTACGCCAAAAACTTTGATCTGGCTTGGTGATGGAGTGCCTTCTGTAAATGTTACTATCTCAGTATCTTCTAGTGCATAAGCTCCAGCGCCTTCTTTTAGATAGTATTCAATTTTAAGATCTGCGCCTTTAAGTTGATTCTCTGCATCAGTCGTTGATGTTGTAGACGCGCCCGAAATGTTATTGGTTGATCCATCGTTGTCATCAATAGCCACCTTCGCAGTAATTAGAAAAGTCTCAGCTTTCGTGGTGGTTATTGTTATTTCGCCAGCGTTGTCAGCGAGAGTCCCTGCAACGGTATCAACCCCAGCACCAGAGCCTTGCGATATACTTGTGTAGACTACGCCAGAGAAAGGGTTGGCTGTGTTTGAGGTATCAATTAACACTTGGCCGTTTGCGTCATCACGGATTATAAATCTAGTGGCCTCTACTACCCCATCCGACGCGACCTTAAAAGAAGCGTCTAAGCTATTATCGGCCCCAGCGAAAATAGAATAATTTGCGCCTGTAGTGCCATCTAAAGTTACCGTTGAAGCGTCTGCTCCTGCTATAAACTTAGCTCCGGTACTAACGTCACCCGTGAATGCTCCAGCGGATGCGTTTACTGTTCCTGTGACAGAAAGGTTTCCGCTCGTATCAATTGTTAAAGTTTGATTGGTGCCATCAGCAAAACTCATAGAGCCGTCTGATCCGAGGAAAAACCCTTGAGCAGTTGATCCGTAAGTTGTATGGCTACCAGAAGTCAGCGATGCTGAATTTATAGTTATGCCGCCTACGCTTCCCGCGTTTAGCCCTAAATTGACACTTGTATCAGCGTCTTGTATGGCGCTGTCAGCAGAGCCAAGGCTTGTTTGTACTCCTGTGGCTAAGTCTGTTTTAGGTATAGTAATTCCGCTTAGGGTCAAGCTGGTTGCGGTGATTGCGCCGGTAATGGCCAGATTGGTGCCGTCAAATGCAAGCGAGTTGTTCCCTGCGTTGCCGATACTGAATTTATAGGCGTCCGTATCATATCCAAGAAAAAAGCCTGTGCCGCTGTTGTATGCACTCTGACCGCCTTTAATGGCTCCGCCAGAGTCCATCGTGATACCGCCGCCGGTAATCGTTACACCCGCATTGATAGGTTCCGCTAGGCTCGTCCAGCCCCGCAAAAGCTCTGCAATTGATGGCGCTCTACGGTCAAGGCGATCAACTCTTGGATGCGCCCACCGGACTATAGAGGTAGGAGTTGATACTCCATAATAATTATAAGTTCTGACTGAGAAAGTGGTTGCGTCTGTCTCAGATCCGTCTCCAGAGAATCTAAAGTCATCAAACGCAGTTACCTTCACGCCTGTGGCTAAGTTGTATATCCCTCCTTTACCGCTATTTGAATTTGTATTAGATGGATTAATAAACCCTACTAAAAGATACCATTCTCCTTGTGTCGGTAGATCGGAACTGAACCAGTATTTATTCGTATTTGCTCCGGTGCCGTCATACCTATACAGACTGAGTGTAGAACCGCCGCCGAAGTTGTAAGCGCCAAGATAAATACTTCCGTTTGTATTGTCCTGTTTTATAAAGACAGAGAATCTATAAGTTGTGTCGCTTACAATTGGGAATTGATTTGCGGTTGAGGTGTTCTGAAAACCTCCGTCTGGCCCGCTGCCGTCTGTGGATGTAGCCTTCCAAATTCGCTCAAGCTCACCATGCGGCCCATTTTCAACTACTACTGCGTTTTCAGTAGTACCACCGTTTAAACTCCATATTCCTTTTGCACCAGTGCCTACAGTCCACTCACTGTCATCTGCGCGAGGCAATAAAGAGATCTGGTCTGCCGCTTGGTTTCCAGCAGCCGCCTCACTAGCAACTGTGCTTGCCGCAGTTCCGCCAACTGTTACGCTGTTGGCTATAGAGCCTGATGTGGCTGTGATAGCGCCGGTAACAGCCAGATTGGTACCATCAAAAGTCAGCGCCTCAGTGTTGGAATTGCCGATGCTAAATTTATAAGCGTTTGTATCATATCCAAGGAAAAAACCTGTGCCGCTGTTGTATGCACTCTGACCGCCCTTGATAGAGCCGCCCTGGTTCATTGTTATGCCGCCTTGGGTGATGGTTGTGCCAGCTTCAATTCCGCTGGTTGCTACGTCCTGACCTGTCGTTGTGTTCGCAACGCCGGTATTGATTGAGATGGTATCGTTGTTGATATCAATCCCAATAGTAGGATCGGCAACATTGTCCCAGTCAACCTCAACAGCACCTACAGTTGCGAAAACGGTGGTATTGGGATCATTGGGCGGTTCTAGGCCAGATCTTGATGCGTCATCTGTCCCGACATTCTTAACTGCCCGTACCCAGTAGTATCTTAAATCTCCTGGGGCTATGGTTTCCCAGAGATTACCTGTGCCGCTTCCTGTCGCCGTTGCAGTAAAGACAACCCCAACGGTATTAGACGCAGCACCCATAGCCGTAAAGTCTGTATTTCCCAAAGTTCTTATCGTGTAGGTATCACCTACATTCACAACTGAAGGAAAGAAGATCAAAGATTTATTTGAACCATCGTGAATAAATTGAGTTCCGTCAGTCTCACCGATCTTTATCGCAGATGAGAAATTTGCATTCCTTGATGCGTAGACGTAAATCGTCCCAAAGTCATTAGTCTTGCCAGGATTCACCCAGTTCAACTCATTACTTTTTAGTCCAGGGGTAACAGTCAAGCCACTAGGACTAGGCACACCTCTGAATGCATCTGTGATGTCGCCTGTAGCCGTAATCGTGGAATACTCATTGTCTGGCGTTACCGTGGGATCATCGTAAGCGCTTTCTGAGTCTTCCCGTAAAGTTAAATTAACTCCTCCTTCTTCTGAGAAAGTCCATCCAACACACTGAAAAACCTTGTTTGACCAGCTCAATTCTTCAATAGAGACTTTAACCCGATCACCTGCCGTTATCCTTAAAGCAGCCAGATTGGCAGGAAAGCTAATCACCTTCTGCTGATCGCTTAATTTAATTAGCTTGTGTGACAGTCTCTGAGCCATATAGCTTGAGTTTGTCATGGGATACTGGACTTCTTTTTCCAGAATCTCATTATTATCTCTAGTAACAGCGTCAGCTAACTGAACCTTCGGAAACTCGCTAGACTTGTGATTCTGGGCGGGATCAATAAACAGACCTTTGATCGTGTTGAATCGGTCTGATCGCTCCAAAGAAGTCTTGATTGAGATTGCTCCAATCAGGTCATCTTCGTTTAATGTTTCAAATGGTTCCTGTATCGTCTCATCTTCATAAATTCCAGCGTGAACGATGTACTTGCCGTTAGAATAAACAAGGTTTCCGTTCATTGATGACAAGATCTTGTTTATGTTCTTTTGATGTGAGTCAGTTGCAAAGACTACGCCGTTACAAGTAAAACGCTTTTCCGTGCCGCCAGGAACAGGCACTGATGCATCACAACCTTCTGCGGCAATTTCAACGGCATCCCAGTCTATCTTGCTGGTAGGAATGCCCATACCCAAAATGGTATCCGTGAGATAGTCAGCAAGACAAAGTGCTGGGTTGTCCGAATAAACCGTGGTATCTGTTCTTGGATCATAAACAGACTTACCTTTTACCAATGCTCTTACATTTGAAGGCGCAAATTTGTCCCAAGTCTCCGCTGAATCGTCGTTCAACACCCACTTCATTGCTAAATAAGCAATACCATCGCCACGGTGAGCGGATGTGTAATTAGCAAACGGGCCTGTCAATAAAACGTCTGCTGTTTGAGATGCTTCGCCTAAGTGCTTTTTAATTACGCAAATGGTAGTTGAAGGAGAGCCTTTAGGCCCAAACTTCCCAGCAGTAACATTACCGCCAGCATCAGACCCGCCGTTGATCTGTGAGTCTGTAATAACAACGTCATCCATGTGGATGTCGGTAATGTCGTTTAATTCATGGCCCGCTAGAACAATGGTTTGATAGAGGTCTGAGTTATCGGTGCCCGATAACCCGATAAAAGAAATCGGACCAGATACCAATGCCTCACCGTAGATTATTTTTTGTGGCTCTGTGGTTGATCTAACTGTTCTCTGCCTAGAAGCGTCTGTATCAACAGTCGGCATTTCTACTTCAAAAAGACTCATTGCGTGTTTAGCAACTAAAGTCCCTCCAACTACAACAGCAGCACCAATCGCTACAGCAGCACCTGCACCAAGCGTTGCAGCAGCAGCGGCTCCAGCAAAAGCCTCAAAAACGAAAAAACCGATTTTTAGTAACGCTTGTGCCATAAATCCCAACCCGATAATATATGCTGCTCAGGAATTCTAGCGAATCCTTTCTTTACTAGACAAACTGCCGTGTTACCCAGCTTGATACCCATAAGCTGGCTGTCTGGCGTTTTTACGATAACTGGCGAACCATCCGATAAAGATCTAATGTCTTCCGTAGGTTCGCCTAAAACGCTTGCAGCAGTGTCTTCCAAGTCGCCAAAATCCTTAATGATAGATTCAGCGTCTTCCTCAGAATTATAATGGAAATCGGTAAGATAGTCTTTGCCTGTTAATTCTTTTACTATGAAACCAGCGAACTGACAGCAATCAACAGAACCATAATCAAAGTCTTTCTTTTCCCACTTGTTCAACGCTTGATAGACTTGCAAGATCATTATTATTTTCTGCCTCCGTCTTGTGGCCCCCTTGGCGTACCCACTCCACCTGAACCACCAGTTCCTCTAGCACCCCAATCAATCTTAGCGCCTTCAATCTTGTGCATGTGGCTAAAGAACAGATCACCAGAAGACTTCTCCTGCTGTGCTGCGTTGGTATACATCAAATTCAAAGACTTGTTGAACCTTGACAGCTCGGACTCAGCGATTAACTGAATGGCATCACCTCCATCGGCACCGACCGACATATTCATTTGATCCATGAACCCTGCCCAGATCTGGGTAGGTGTGTCAATCAACACATCGTCAGCGTCCAAGACACCAAGGTAAACCGTGACAGGATGTAGGTAGTAGTCTTCGGTTAAAGCTGCGCCTGATATCGTTGCGTCTAATCCGCTTAAAGTTAGCGTAATAGCGTAAGGACTAACGTCAAGACCTTCTTCTACCTGTGAGATAGATCCAAGATCTCCGACACCCAACCAATCTTTATCACCAGACCCATCGTCCCAAGTATATGTTCCCAATGAGTTGTGAAGGTAAACAGACCCAGACGGAAACTCTAACTTGGCAAAAGACACAATCGCAACGTGCTGCTGTGCTAAAGCTGTCGCTACATTATCTGGGAATCCTCGGCTCATGCTAGAACATCCTCTATGGCCTCAACGGTGAAATTTGAAACTATCCCTGGCTGCGTATCCCAAGATGTCGCGCTAGAAAGCATAAAAACTCCAAAAATTGGCTGTAGATAATCAATACCCTGACTATTTACTGTTGGCTTTCTGATCGGGGGCGCAATCGGTATAGAGACTGTAGATCCTATTGAATTACAATCATCAGTGACCATGTGAAGCTCATTGTTAAACGCGATGTAATCACCCGCTTTAAGATATCCTGTCCGCGGAGAGGTTGCTCCACTAGCTACTAAGGTAGAGCCTGTTTGCCCTGCGCTGTTTACGACTAAGGTGTCAGCCGGATTGCTAGGCGCTATGCCTCTTTTCACAGCGGAATGATCATGCAAATACATTCTGTGCTGCTGCCCGTTCATCTTCGCCAGAAACCCCTGCATTATCGCTCTGTCATTGCCAGAGAGATTATTAAATCGCATAGATATCTTCCAGAGAGAACCTTTCCTTGATGCAGTCTGAACTGAGTTAGTCAACGGGCTTTGAAACGTCCGAGTGTTCGTCACCAGCTCAAACGTGCTAGATGATGGCGTTATGCTTGGGAACATATATACAGTCATTACCCGAATCTCCGGCGGCGCATCAGATCTTGTATGCTAAGTATAGTTTGTTGCGAAGTCTGCTGCATTGCTGACCTGATCTTCATATCTACATCAGCACCAGCGCCAGTTGCGTCTATGTTGTTGACCACGGTAATACCGCCACCTTGGCCCTTAGTGTGATCAATAACGGTCTCATTCGGATGAAGAATAGCTGGGAATCCGCCCTTACCATCTACACCGCCGGACCTACCGCCTGTGCCGGTAAAACCACCGCCTTCAAACGATGATGATTTAATCGCTGCCACGTTAGCTAAACCAGCGGCTACTGCGGTAGCTGCAAACACTTGAGGTAAAGGCCAAGGGTAAGGACTTGCTAACGCCTCGTTAGCTGCGTCAAATGTATTCTGAGTTGCCTTAGCAATCTTGTATGCTTTCTGAGCTGCGAACATCTTCTTGTTGTTAGCCTGGACCCCACTAAATTGCTTTCCAAGCTGACCTAGCATATGACCTGTTAACTTGCTTCCTTGCAATATCTCTTCATCTGTTCCTTCTTTGAGAAGTGCATTCTTCTTCTTGTGATAATCGGCCTCAATAGCCAGTTTCATATCAGCAGCTTGTTGTTTATTTATAATAGTTAAAGCTTCTGCGTTATCTATTAATTGCTGTTGGCTATTAAGAGACTCTAGCAAAACCTCTTCTTCAGATAACAAAGACCTTCGCAGAGCTTCTACTTTGCCTTCAGTAGTTTTCTTGGTCGCTAAGTCTTCTTGCTCTTTCTCATAGTCTCGGATTCTTTGTATAGCATCGTCAAACTCTGCTTGCGCTGTCACACCAAGACCAAGTAGCGCAGCTTGTTGTATTGCCAAATCCATACTGCTTTGACGTAAAGCATCAGCTTCAGCAACTATTCCTGCTACCAAATCCTTTCTAGAAGCTTCAACTTCATCAATCGCAGCTTGAGTTTCTATTTCTGCTTGAGCCGCGGCATCTATGGCAGCTACGTTGGCAAGACGAGCATTTCTTTCTGTGATTAAACTTTCAATTACTGCTGGGTCAACACCAAGCCTTGCACCTTGGAGTCTAGTTAAAGCGTCTGCATTAAGGCCTATCTCTTGAGTTGATTCTCTTAGACTGACAATAAAGTCATCTTGAGATGCTTTAGCTTTATCCGCAGAATCAATTTCTTCTTGTTTCTTTTCGTTAGCTTCTCTTATCGCATCTACGCTTTTCTTAGTAGCCATGATTAAATTAATCTGGCCTTCAGTAGCCCCTTGTTGGGCTAAGTTGTATCTCATCAACGCTTCTTCGCCTTTTTCCAAGGCAATTAACTCTTGATGATAACCTTCAACAATAGCTTCTAACTTCTCTCTCTGATCGGACTTTTCTTTATTAAGCTTTTCTAGCGCATCTTTTTCTTTCTTGGTTGCCGGTACTGTTCCGTCAATTGCATCTGTAAGTGCTTTTTGTGTCTTTTCTGCTTTGTTTAGTTCGTTAGAATATTCTTGTAATTTAAGATTAATCTTAACTAACTCAGAATTGTACTCCTTAGTTCCATCAGAAGAATGAGTAATAGTTTTAACGTAATTTGCTAATGCTTGGCGTGACTCTGACGTTCCGTCTTTAAAATCCACAAAAAGACTGGTAAGTCTTTCAGCTTGCACTCCGCTAATACCTAATTGTTTCGTTAAAAGCTCTAAGCCTTTCCCCGCTTGAGCCGCTTCTGCTCCAGCAGCGTCAAACATAACGCTATCCAAAGAGTCAGCAAAGTTTTCCATCGCAAGCTGTGACGCTTCTAATGACTCAACTAATTTTGCTCTAAGCGTTGCGTCAGCTAAACCCCTGCTTTCTTTTGCAAGATCTGCAAATTGACTAGACAAATGTATTGTTGCGTTTGCAAAGTCAATATCAAATACTTTTGAAGTGTCTTCTGCCGCTTTCTGTAATTCCTTTAAAGCATCTTTAGAACTAAAGATTTTTGGCATAAAGTAAGTACCAAGCGCAGCACCTACGGCTAATACAGCACCGATCAAGGCACCGTTCTGACCGAATAGAGAAGCAATCTGAGAACCCTGCTGACCGAAGATAAGAAGCGCGTTTTGACCCATCTGAAGCTGCACCGCAACGTCCTGGACCTGATGACCTACTTGTCCTAATCCGCCACGCATTAAGCGCAATTGCCCGTGAGCGCCTTTTGCAGCAGAACCTTGCTTCCTAAACTCTTTAGTAGCTTGCTGAGTAGCCATAACAGAATCTAACTGAGCTTGACTAGCACCCATCATCTTTAGACGATAGATCTCAAGCTCGTCAGAGGTCATATCAACCGTGGCGGCTTCATCTCTGTAGGCGTTGTTAGTGCGGTTTACTGCGTCAGCAATCTTCTGTGCCGCAGCAGCTTCTTGATCACGCTCTTTGTTTAAGCGTATCGCAGCTTCTGTAGCTTGATTGTGAGCATCAATATCATCATGAAGCTTGTTGATAAGCGCGAATTCGCCATCGGCAGCGTTAAGACTTGCTGCCTTGAGGAGGTCAAGTTCTCTGGCGCTTTTACCTATAGCAAGGACTTGCTTGTCTAAGCTCTCTACAAGCTTGTCAACAGCGTGAGCACGGAAGGCTTCTGTGGTTTTCTTAGCGCGTTCAGCATTACGAGCGTAGGACTGAAATCCTACCTTCGTATTATCATCTATTGATATTCTTGCTAGGACTGTTTCTTTTGTTGTCGCCATCCATCTTCTCTCTTTTCACTTTAAAGAAAGTCCACCAATGATCAAACTCGGCCACAGTCATGTCTAAGATTGTCGCTAGGGGCTGACCAAGTCGCTCGGCTAACTCGTACATGTAGTATAGCTGAGTTGGGTTGCCTTGGTCAGTTATAAGTTTTTTTCTCGGTCTTCCTCCGATTCAGAACCAGCGGTTAGCGCAAACGTAGCAAGTCTAGTCACTATGTCTGGGTCAACCTTCTTTCTCAGCGCAACCTTATCCTCAAGCCCGAAGACAGGATCTCCGTTCTCGTCAACAAGGCCAAAGATCACCGCATAGATAAGATAATCAGTGTTATCACTATCTGCGCGACGAAGCATTTTGGCCTTATCGTCAAGGGTAAGGTTCTTTGCGAAAAGACTAACCTCCCATTCTGGGACCTCAATCTTCCGCAAATCCTTGCTGTTAAAGTGTGCTAATGCGTTCTCAATTAGCCTCGGCATGTTATACCGTATCGGCTGTTAACGCGCCAGTACCTTGAAC
>Ga0209504_1001298_pt1 | contig 19254 bp, 16 predicted proteins | sample COGITO_mtgs_1005_FD_184791 | JGI IMG/M metagenome (GOLD analysis project Ga0209504, IMG submission 184791) | Pelagic marine microbial communities from North Sea - COGITO_mtgs_100511 (SPAdes) (version 2) | ecosystem: Environmental > Aquatic > Marine > Epipelagic ...
ACACCAGTGCGCCATGCCCGCCCATGGAATGACCACTGATACCGCGTTTATCGGATACCGGGAAGTTGGCCTCGATCAATGCCGGCAGCTCCTGCACCACATAGTCGTACATGCGGTAATGCCGTGCCCAAGGCTCCTGGGTGGCATTCAGGTAAAAGCCGGCACCCAGCCCAAAGTCCCAGGCTTTATCCGGATCATCCGGCACATCGGCGCCACGCGGGCTGGTGTCCGGCGCGACGATGATCATCCCCAGCTCGGCCGCCAGCTTGTGCGCGCCGGCCTTTTGCATAAAGTTCTCATCGGTGCAGGTCAGCCCGCTCAACCAATACAACACCGGCAGTTTGCCGCCCTGCTCCGCCTGCGGCGGCAGGTACACGGCAAACACCATGTCGCAGCCCAGCACCGTGGAACGATGGCGGTAGCGTTTATGCCACCCCCCCGCACTCTTCTGACAGGAAATATTTTCCAGGTTCATGACAGACCTCAGAAGTGAATAACGGTGCGGATGCTTTTGCCTTCATGCATCAACTCAAACGCCTTGTTGATGTCTTCCAGCGGCATATTGTGGGTAATGAAGGTGTCGAGCGGAATTTCGCCTTTCTGCGCCTTTTCAACATAGCCTGGCAATTCGGTACGGCCTTTCACCCCACCGAACGCCGAGCCGCGCCAGACGCGCCCCGTTACCAGCTGGAACGGACGGGTGCTGATTTCCTGGCCGGCACCGGCCACACCGATAATCACCGACTCGCCCCAGCCCTTATGCGCGCACTCCAGCGCCGCACGCATCAGTTGCACATTGCCGATGCACTCGAAGGAGTAGTCCACACCGCCATCGGTCATCTCGATAATGACCTCTTGGATTGGCTTGGCGAAATCTTTCGGGTTAATGAAATCGGTGGCACCCAGTTCACGGGCCACTTCAAACTTGGCCGGGTTGATATCAATGGCGATGATGCGCGAGGCCTTGGCCATTTTCGCGCCGATGATCGCGGCGAGGCCAATGCCGCCGAGGCCGAAGATCGCCACGGTGGCACCCTCTTCGACTTTAGCGGTATTCAGCACGGCGCCGATGCCGGTGGTGACGCCACAACCGAGCAGGCAGACCTTTTCCAGCGGTGCTTCTTTAGGGATGACCGCCAGGGACACTTCCGGCAGCACGGTGTATTCGGAGAAAGTCGAGCACCCCATGTAGTGATAGATCGGCTCGCCTTTGTAGGAGAAGCGGCTGGTGCCATCCGGCATCACGCCCTTGCCCTGCGTGGCGCGCACCGAGCTGCACAGGTTGGTCTTGCCGGAGGTGCAGAATTTGCAGGTTCGGCATTCGGCGGTGTACAGCGGGATCACATGATCACCCACCTGTACCGAGGTCACGCCCTCACCAATGGCCTCAACAATACCGCCGCCTTCGTGGCCCAACACCGCTGGAAATACGCCCTCGGAATCTTCGCCAGACAGGGTGTAGGCATCGGTGTGGCAGACGCCAGTGGCAACAATACGCACCAACACTTCGCCGGCTTTGGGCGGCGCCACGTCGATTTCGACAATTTGCAGCGGCTGATTGGGGGCAAAGGCTACGGCAGCACGGGACTTAATCATGGTCGCTCTCCAGCGGATTCAACAGTGGCGCAGAGTGTAGATCAGTGCCACGAATAGAATAATCAGCTAAAAAACAAAACATTCTTGCTATACAGGGATAATCTGCCCGCAACACCTATTTAAGGAGCCGTCATGAACCGCTGGGAAGGCCTCGATGAATTTGTCGCCGTCGCCGAGTGCGGCCAGTTCACGGCAGCCGCCGAACGCCTGAGCCTGTCGTCATCGCAAGTCAGCCGACAGATCGCCCGCCTGGAAGAGCGCCTGCAAACTCGCCTGTTCTACCGCAGCACCCGCCGCGTGGCGCTGACTGAAGCAGGACAAACCTTTCTGCAACATTGTCAGCGCCTGCAGGATGCTCGCGAGGAAGCCCTGCGCGCCGTGGGCGACTTGGGCAGCGAGCCCAAGGGCCTGCTGCGCATGACCTGCGCGGTGGCCTACGGCGAGCGCTTTATTGTGCCGTTGGTCACCGATTTTATGGTGCAACACCCACAACTACGGGTCGACATTGAGCTGAGCAACCGCGCCCTCGACCTGCTGCATGACGGCCTCGACCTGGCTATACGCCTGGGTCGCTTACAGGACTCACGCCTGGTCGCCACTCGCCTGGCTCCGCGGCAGATGTACCTGTGTGCTGCGCCGAGCTATTTGCAGCGCTATGGCCGGCCGCATTCGCTGTCCGAACTGAGCCGACACAACTGCCTGATCGGCAGCTCGGATCAGTGGAGCTTTCAGTTGCATGGCCGCGACACGTTGCAGCGCATACAGGGCAACTGGCGCTGCAACAGCGGCCAGGCGGTGCTGGAAGCGGCGCTGCGTGGGATTGGCCTGTGTCAGCTGCCGGATTACTACGTGCTGGAACACTTGCGCAGCGGCGCACTGGTGTCTCTGCTCGACAACCAGCAGCCGCCGGACACCGCCGTGTGGGCGCTCTACCCGCAGCAACGCCACCTGTCACCCAAGGTGCGGCAGTTGGTGGATTTTCTTAAACAGGGGTTGGCGCAGCGCAGTGAATATCGGCAGGAGGCCTGCTAGGAACGGCCCTGCCAAAGTCGATTGAGACTCAGCAGGTCTTCAGGACGAGTGACCTTAATATTATCCGAACGCCCCTCAATCAGCCGTGGCGCTTGCCCGGCCCATTCGATAGCCGAGGCTTCATCGGTAATTGCCACACCAGCAAGCAAGGCATCAGCCAGCGCACGCTGCAATTCACCTAGACGGAACATCTGCGGAGTAAAAGCCTGCCAGATGGCCGAACGATCCACCGTGCTCCGTACCCGACCATCAGCACCCGCACGCTTGAGCGTATCGCGAGCAGGCACGGCAAGTAAGCCACCCACCGGATCATCGGCCAGCTCACTGAGCAACAGATCCAGGTCGCTACGCGCCAGATTGGGCCGTGCGGCATCGTGCACCAGCACCCAATCCTGTTCTTGCGCGCCCAATTCGGTCAGGCGCAGCAGACCGCTCAACACCGAGTCAGCGCGCTCGGCCCCACCAGCGGCGCGCTGAATACGCGGGTCGTTGGCGCACGCAAGATTCGGCCAATAAGGATCGTCCACCGCCAGGCTGACCACCACCGCGCGCAACTGCGGGTGCTCAAGAAAGCAGGCCAAGGTGTGTTCGATAATGCTTTTACCGGTCAACTGCAGGTACTGCTTGGGCCGATCGGCGCGCATGCGGCTGCCGATGCCGGCGGCCGGGAGCAAGGCCCAGAAAGGGGGTAACGCGGGGGTAGTCATTCAGCCAACTGATAGAGGGTTTCACCCTCTTTAAGCATGCCCAGCTCGTGCCGCGCACGCTCTTCGACGGTTTCCATGCCGCTTTTCAGCTCCAGCACTTCCGCTTCAAGAATTCGGTTGCGCTCCTGCAGCTGCTGATTTTCGCCTTGTTGATCGGCGATCTGCTGCTGCAACTGGGTCACCTGCGCCAAGCTGCCATCACCGACCCACAGGCGATATTGCAAGCCTGCCAGCACGGCAATCAGCACGATAAACACCCAGTAGAAATTAGTGCGCATAACCAAAAAAGCTTCCGAACGAAAAAAGGGGCGACTCACGCCGCCCCTTTTACCATGCATTGAGTGATCGCTGAAAACATCGCGACCCTAGAGAAGGCAAGATCAGGCGGGCGGCGAAGTTTACTGCAGTAAACGCGCATGCCAAGCCTGATTTTTAACGCTGTAGCGTCAAGCGCAGTGGCGTTTAGCCACGGAACTCACCGCGCCCCTTGTACGGAGCTTTAGCACCAAGCTGCTCTTCGATACGCAGCAATTGGTTGTACTTGGACACACGATCCGAGCGGCACAGCGAACCGGTTTTGATCTGGCCAGCCGCAGTACCCACAGCCAGGTCGGCGATGGTGCTGTCTTCGGTCTCACCGGAACGGTGCGAGATCACCGCGGTGTAACCTGCCGCCTTGGCCATCTGGATGGCTTCCAGGGTCTCGGTCAGGGTGCCGATCTGGTTGAATTTGATCAGGATCGAGTTGCCGATCGACTCATCGATACCGCGCTTGAGGATCTTGGTGTTGGTGACAAACAAGTCGTCGCCGACCAGCTGCACCTTGTCACCGATTTTATCGGTCAGCACTTTCCAGCCAGCCCAGTCGGACTCATCCATACCGTCTTCGATGGAGATGATCGGGTAACGCTCGGACAAACCGGCCAGGTAGTCAGCAAAACCTGCAGCATCGAAGACTTTGCCTTCGCCAGCCAGGTCGTACTTACCATCCTTGAAGAACTCGCTGGAAGCGCAGTCCAGAGCCAGGGTGACGTCATCACCCAGTGTGTAACCGGCATTGGCCACAGCTTCAGCGATAGCCGCTAGAGCGTCTTCGTTGGACGCCAGGTTTGGCGCGAAACCACCTTCATCACCCACCGAGGTGCTCAGGCCACGGGCCTTCAGCACCGCTTTGAGGTGGTGGAAAATCTCAGTACCCATACGCAGTGCATCGGAGAAGGTCTTGGCGCCAACCGGCTGCACCATGAACTCTTGGATGTCGACGTTGTTATCGGCATGCTCACCACCGTTGATGATGTTCATCATCGGTACCGGCATCGAGTAAACGCCTGGCGTGCCGTTCAGGTCAGCGATGTGTGCATACAACGGTACGCCTTTAGCTTGAGCAGCCGCTTTGGCAGCAGCCAGGGACACAGCGAGGATGGCGTTGGCACCCAGAGAGCCTTTGTTCTCGGTACCGTCGAGGGCAATCATCGCCAAATCCAGAGCTTTCTGGTCAATGGCATCTTTACCCAGCAGCAAATCGCGGATCGGGCCATTGATATTGGCCACGGCTTTCAGTACGCCCTTGCCCAAGTAACGGCTCTTGTCGCCATCACGCAATTCCAGCGCTTCACGCGAACCGGTGGAGGCACCGGACGGCGCACAGGCGCTGCCCATAATGCCGCCGTCGAGAATTACATCGGCTTCCACAGTCGGGTTACCACGGGAATCGAGAACCTCACGGCCTTTGATGTCGACGATCTTTGCCATTGCGTGTAGCACTCCAAAAAATTGACGAAAAGGGTAGTACCGAGTTGCACTCATATTGCGCGCGGGAGGCTACTCCGGCGCGCAATATGTACTGATTATTTAATCAGATTGTATACAAAACAGCACTCTACCGGAGAATGACCGTTTCAGGCAGTCTCAATCGGCGCAAAACTCTTGATCAAATCATCCAGCTGCTTGAGCTGGGTGAGGAACGGCTCCAACTTGTCCAAGCGCAAGGCGCAAGGCCCGTCGCATTTGGCATTGTCCGGGTCCGGATGGGCTTCGAGGAACAACCCGGCCAGGCCTTGGCTCATGCCCGCTTTAGCCAAGTCAGTGACCTGGGCACGGCGCCCACCCGCCGAATCGGCGCGACCGCCCGGCGTTTGTAACGCATGGGTCACATCGAAAAACACCGGATAGTTGGTCTGCTTCATGATGCCGAAGCCGAGCATGTCTACCACCAGGTTGTTGTACCCGAAGGAGCTGCCGCGCTCGCAGAGAATCAGCTGATCATTACCCGCCTCTTTGCATTTGGCCAGGATGTGTTTCATTTCCTGGGGCGCAAGAAACTGGGCCTTCTTGATATTGATCACCGCGCCGGTCTTGGCCATGGCCACCACCAGATCAGTCTGCCGTGACAGAAACGCCGGCAACTGAATGATGTCGCAGACATCGGCCACAGGCTGAGCCTGATCAGGCTCATGCACATCGGTGATCACCGGTACGCCGAAGGTTTTTTTGATCTCTTCAAAGACCTTCATGCCTTCTTCCAGGCCAGGGCCACGGAACGAGGTCACGGACGAGCGATTAGCCTTGTCGAAGCTGGCCTTGAATACATAGGGGATACCGAGTTTCTCGGTGACACGCACGTACTCTTCACAAGCGCGCATAGCCAGATCGCGGGACTCAATAACGTTGATCCCACCGAACAGCACGAAGGGTTTGTCGTTGGCGATTTCAATGCTGCCGACTTTGATGGTCTTCTGGGTCATGCGTTGCGCGCCTTCTGAGCCAGAGCCGCGTTGACAAAGCCACTGAACAACGGGTGGCCATCACGCGGGGTGGAGGTGAACTCCGGGTGGAACTGGCAGGCCACAAACCATGGATGTTCAGGTGCCTCGACCACTTCAACCAATGCACCGTCGCCGGAGCGACCGGTAACCTTGAGGCCGGCTTCGATCAGCTGCGGCAACAAGTTGTTATTCACTTCATAGCGATGACGATGGCGCTCGACGATTACATCCTTGTCATAGCACTGGTGCACGCTCGAACCGCTGAGCAACTGGCAATCCTGGGCACCCAGGCGCATGGTACCGCCCAAGTCGGAGGCGTCGGTGCGCTGTTCGGTCACACCAGTAGCGTCCTGCCATTCGGTGATCAAACCGACCACGGGATGCTGACTGGCGGTGTCGAACTCAGTGGAGTTAGCATCCGTCCAGCCCAACACGTTGCGGGCGAACTCGATTACAGCCACCTGCATGCCGAGGCAGATACCCAGGTAAGGAATTTTGTTCTCACGGGCGAATTGCACGGTCTTGATCTTGCCTTCCACGCCGCGCAGACCGAAGCCACCCGGAACCAGGATGGCATCTACGCCTTCGAGCAGGCCAGTGCCTTTGTTCTCGATGTCTTCAGAGTCGATATAGCGCAGGTTGACCTTGGTGCGGTTCTGGATACCGGCATGGCTCATCGCTTCGATCAGCGACTTATAAGCATCCAGCAGCTCCATGTACTTACCGACCATGGCGATGGTGACTTCGTGTTCCGGATTGAGTTTGGCATCCACCACACGGTCCCACTCGGACAGGTCGGCACCGTTGCATTCCAGGCCAAAGCGCTCAACGACGAAATCATCCAGGCCCTGGGCATGCAGCACACCCGGAATCTTATAGATGGTGTCGACGTCTTCCAGGGAAATCACCGCACGCTCTTCAACGTTGGTGAACAGCGCGATCTTGCGCCGCGAGGAGATATCGATCGGGTGATCGGAGCGGCAGATCAGTACATCCGGCTGCAGGCCGATGGAACGCAGTTCTTTGACCGAATGCTGAGTAGGCTTGGTTTTAGTCTCGCCAGCGGTGGCGATGTACGGCACCAAGGTCAGGTGCATCAGCATGGCGCGCTTGGCACCCACTTCCACGCGCAACTGGCGGATGGCTTCGAGGAACGGCTGCGATTCGATGTCACCCACCGTGCCGCCGATCTCGACCATGGCCACGTCAGCATCGCCCGCACCTTTGATGATGCGGCGCTTGATTTCGTCGGTGATGTGCGGGATGACCTGAATGGTCGCACCCAGGTAATCACCACGGCGCTCGCGGCGCAGCACGTCTTCGTAGACGCGACCGGTGGTGAAGTTGTTGCTCTTGGTCATCGTGGTGCGGATAAACCGCTCGTAGTGGCCCAGATCAAGGTCGGTCTCAGCGCCATCGTGAGTGACGAACACCTCACCGTGCTGGAACGGGCTCATGGTGCCCGGATCGACGTTGATGTAGGGATCCAGCTTGAGCATCGTGACCTTCAGGCCCCGCGCCTCCAGGATAGCCGCCAATGAAGCCGAGGCGATGCCTTTCCCCAAGGAAGAAACAACACCACCCGTGACGAATATGTAGCGCGTCATGAAAAACCCTAGAAGTCTGCGTTTAAGCGGTCAGTGCCGCCGGGGAAAGCGAAGGAGTACCCAAGCCACTTGCTGCAACACACTGCAATAAGCTAGCCCTGCCGATTCCCAAGGGAGTCAACAAAAGCACTAGTAAGACGGGAGCGTAGTCTACCGGAAAGGGCTTATCAGCTCAAACCTTGATCGCTGGTCGGCGGCTGCCAATATAATTGCCAACGGCCATCGGCTGGACCGTGCAAACCTGACAGGTTGGCCAATGCCATAACTTGGCCGTCCAGCAGCAACAATGGCAAGCGATCACGCACAAAAGTCGGCAGCCGCCGCTCGTTGAGCACACGCTTCAAATCGCGCCGCCCACGCCCTGCCAACAGCATCTGCTCACCGCCCTGGCGATAGGCCAGCTGCCAGTTGCCCGCCGGCAGCGCGCCGCGAATCTGCACATGGCCATTACCGGGTAGTTGCACAATCTGCTCCGCACACACTGGCTGCGCCATACGCGGCGGCGTACGCAACCAATCTCCGCTTAACCACCATAGGCGTTCATCGCCACGACGTAATTCACCCTCGGCCAGACGCCAGACGGGGGACGCATCCGCAGCCGCCTCACGCAACGTCTGCCAACCGGCCCAATGCCCGCTGTCGGGCATGGGCGTGAACGGGCGCAGCCAGTAACGCAGCGCATTTCGCTGACGCGCCTCACCTAGACCGCGCAGCGCAGGCAACGCCAGGCTTGGCACAGGCAACCAGGCGAGCTCGGCCGCCACTTCAGCGCCAGCCAGATCTTGCTGCGCCAGCTCATCAAGTAACTGCCCCGCCTCACTCAAGTACGCAGCACTGCGGGCCATATTGGCTCCGGCCTGCGGCCAACGACTGAGCAGTGCAGGCAACACCTGACGGCGTAGATAATTGCGCGAGAAACGCTCATCGATATTCGACGGATCATCGACCCAACTCAAGCTATGGGCAGTGGCATAGGCCTGTAATTCGGCACGTGAGCAATTCAGCAATGGCCGCACCAACTGCCCCGCCCCCAACGCGCGCTGCGCGGGCATAGCGGATAAGCCCTGCACCCCCGCGCCGCGTAACAAGCGAAACAACAAGGTTTCCGCCTGATCATCACGGTGCTGTGCAGTCAGCAACACCTCATCAACACCCAGCGCCGCTGCAAAAGCGCCGTAGCGAGCATCGCGCGCAGCACGTTCAAGACTGGCACCCGGGGCAACCTGCACATGCTCGATGTGCAACGGCACGGACAAGGCCGCACACAACTCACGGCAATGTGCCGGCCAGGCATCGGCAGCAGCTTGCAGACCGTGATGAATATGAATGGCGCAAAGTGGCGGCAACGCCTCACGTTGCGCGAGGCCGGCCAGCAAATGCAACAGCACCGTAGAGTCCAGCCCGCCAGACAAGGCGATGTGCCAAGCCGGCGCTGCGCGCCAGGGCGCTAGAGATTCCAGCAGCCTGGCGCTCAGGCTCATGCTGCAGACCGTTTAAACATGCAGGCGAGGCAGCCAAGACAAGGCAGAAGCGACCGAAAAAGCGGAGTGTACGAGCTGTACATGAGCATTTTGAGGCCACTTCTAACGCAGTATTGGCAACGCAGGTAGTGTTTCAACGGCCTGCTAGGCGATGCCGTAGCTCATCAAGCGATCATAACGACGCTTGAGCAACGTATCGGTATCAAAGGTCTTGAGCATTTCCAACTGCGTCCGCAACGCCTGACGCACTGACTCGGCAGCCGCAGCCGGGTCGCTGTGTGCGCCACCGAGTGGCTCACCAATGACCTGATCGACAATACCCAAACCTTTCAGGCGTTCAGCGGTAATGCCCATGGCCTCAGCAGCATCCGGCGCCTTTTCTGCGGTTTTCCACAGAATCGAGGCACAACCTTCCGGCGAAATGACTGAGTAGGTGGAGTACTGCAGCATGTTGAGCTGATCACACACGCCAATCGCCAACGCGCCGCCCGAACCACCCTCACCAATCACGGTGGCGATGATTGGCGTCTTCAGCCGCGCCATCACCCTTAGGTTCCAGGCAATCGCTTCGCTTTGGTTGCGCTCTTCAGCGTCGATACCCGGATAGGCGCCCGGCGTGTCGATAAAAGTCAGGATCGGCATCTTGAAACGCTCAGCCATTTCCATCAAACGACAGGCTTTGCGATAGCCTTCAGGGCGCGGCATGCCGAAGTTACGGCGTACTTTTTCACGAATCTCGCGGCCTTTCTGGTGGCCGATGACCATCACCGGCTCACCGTCCAGGCGAGCAACACCGCCAACCAGAGCGGCGTCATCGGAGAAATGCCGATCGCCATGCAGCTCATCGAATTCGGTAAAGATGTGATGTACGTAATCCAGGGTGTAAGGGCGACGCGGGTGGCGCGCCAACTGGGCGATCTGCCAGCTGCTCAGGCTGCCGAAAATGCTTTCGGTCAGGGTGCTGCTCTTATCCTGCAGGCGGGCGATTTCATCATTGATGTTCAACGAGTTGTCGTTACCGACCAGGCGAAGCTCTTCGATCTTGGCTTGCAGGTCGGCGATCGGCTGTTCGAAATCGAGAAAATTCGGGTTCATAGTCATCCGTCTTGCGTCGACGGCCAAGTGGCCGGGAGCTGTATCCGTTATCGCGCCTACCTTATAGCAGTAGGCACATTCAGGTCGACACCCGGTTCTGCACGAAAGCCTTCAATGCAGAACCCGTTGGGCGTCAGGACCAACCGGCGAAGCCTAGGCCTCGCAAATCAGCGGTAGTGCAAAAAGACGTTGTCTTTACCGAACTGGTCACGCAATGCCTGAATCAGGCTGTCCGCCGGTTCGATTCGCCAACCTTCGCCGAACTGCAGCAGTGCCTTGGCATCGTTACCGCTGTAATCAACGGTAATCGGACACGCGCCTTTGTGCTTGCCACACAAATCCGCCAACCAACGCAGACGGTCGCCCTGCAAGACGTTGCTGGCGACTTTCAGACGCAGGCTGTCGGCCAGACCGGTACGCGCCTCTTCCAGGCTCATCACCCGTTTGGCGCGCAGACGCAGGCCACCGGAAAAATCGTCGTTGCTCACCTCGCCCTCGACCACCACCAGGGCATCGGTCTGCAACAGTGCTTGCGCGCTGTTGAAGGCCTCGGCAAACAAAGAAGCTTCGATACGCCCAGAGCGGTCATCAAGGGTGATAAAGCCCATCTTGTCGCCCTTCTTGTTTTTCATCACCCGCAGATTGACCACCAGCCCAGCAATGGTCTGATCACCACGCGCCGCTTTAAGGTCGACGATACGCTGGCGGGCAAAACGCCGTACCTCGCCTTCGTACTCATCAATCGGGTGACCGGTAAGGTACAAGCCGAGGGTGTCTTTCTCGCCCTTGAGACGCTCTTTAAGCGTCAGCTCACGGGCGCGCAAGTGATTGCGATAAACATCGGCCTCGGTATCAGCAAACACGCCGCCAAACAGATCCATATGGCCGCTGTCGTGGCTGCGCGCGGTTTGCTCAGCCGCCTGCACCGCTTCTTCCATCGCAGTCAGCAGCACCGCGCGATTACGGTCGATATTGGCTTTGTAGGCCTTTAGCTCTTCATGAAAGTGCGGGCCGAGACGGTCCAGCGCACCGCTGCGAATCAGCGCTTCCAGCGTGCGCTTGTTGATGCGTTTGAGGTCAACCCGCGAGCAGAAATCGAACAAATCCTTGAACGGACCTGCTTGGCGCGCCTCGACGATCGCCTCGACCGGCCCCTCGCCGACCCCCTTGATCGCACCTAGGCCATAAATAATCCAGCCTTCGTTATTAACCGTGAACTTGAACTCGGAGACATTCACATCCGGCGCATCGAGGCGCAGCTTCATGCTGCGGCACTCCTCGATCAGGGTCACGACCTTGTCGGTGTTGTGCATGTCCGCCGACAACACCGCCGCCATAAAGGCCGCCGAGTGGTGCGCTTTAAGCCAGGCAGTCTGGTACGAAAGCAGGCCATAAGCCGCTGAGTGAGACTTGTTAAAGCCGTAGCCGGCGAACTTTTCCACCAGGTCGAAAATATTGCCCGACAGGTTCGCGTCGATGCCATTGTTCGTGCAGCCCTCGATAAAACCGCCACGCTGCTTGGCCATTTCCTCAGGCTTTTTCTTACCCATGGCCCGGCGCAGCATGTCCGCACCACCAAGGGTATAGCCGGCCATCACCTGAGCAATCTGCATCACCTGTTCCTGATACAGGATGATGCCGTAAGTCGGTTTGAGCACCGGTTCCAGACCCGCATATTGATAGTCTTGATGCGGGTAGGAAATCGGCTCGCGCCCGTGTTTGCGGTTGATAAAGTCGTCCACCATGCCCGACTGCAACGGACCCGGACGGAACAGCGCCACCAGAGCGATCATGTCCTCCAGACAGTCCGGCTTGAGCTTTTTGATCAGCTCTTTCATGCCCCGCGATTCAAGCTGGAACACCGCCGTGGTCTCGGCACGTTGCAGCATCTGGTAGGTCGGCTTGTCATCCAGCGGGATAAAATCGATGTTCAAATCCGGCAAGCCCTGCTTGGCTTGCTCGCGGTTGATGGTTTCCATCGCCCACTTGATGATCGTCAGAGTCCGCAGACCGAGGAAGTCGAACTTCACCAGGCCAGCAGATTCCACGTCATCTTTATCGAACTGGGTAACCAGGCCACCGCCTTCGTCATCGCAGGCAATCGGCGAAAAGTCTGTCAGTTTGGTCGGCGCGATCACCACACCACCGGCATGCTTACCGGTACCGCGGCAGATGCCTTCGAGCTTGAGCGACATTTCCCAGATTTCCCGGGCGTCTTCGTCAACCTTGAGGAAGTCGCGCAGCGGCTCCTCCATCTCGTAGGCTTTTTCCAGGGTCATGCCGACTTCGAAGGGGATCATCTTCGACAACCGGTCGGCCAGTCCGTAGGACTTGCCCTGCGCCCGCGCCACGTCACGCACCACCGCCTTGGCGGCCATGGTGCCAAAGGTGATGATCTGACTGACCGCATTACGGCCGTACTTTTCCGCTACGTAATCGATGACGCGGTCGCGACCGTCCATGCAGAAGTCGACGTCAAAGTCGGGCATGGATACCCGTTCCGGATTGAGGAAACGTTCGAACAGCAGGTCATAGGCCAGCGGATCGAGGTCGGTGATCTTCTGCACATAGGCCACCAGCGAACCGGCACCTGAGCCACGGCCTGGGCCCACCGGCACGCCGTTATTCTTCGCCCACTTGATGAAGTCCATTACGATCAGAAAGTAACCGGGAAAGCCCATCTGGATGATGATATCCAGCTCGAAATTCAACCGATCAATGTATACCTGACGCTTCTCTTCATAGTTCGGCGTGGTGTCTTTCGGCCAAAGCACGGCCAGACGCTCCTCCAGCCCCTCGAAGGAGACTTGGCGGAAGTACTCGTCCATGGTCAGGCCGTCAGGCACGGGGAAGTCCGGCAGGAAGTATTTACCCAGCTGCACCTCGATATTGCAGCGCTTGGCGATCTCGATGGTGTTTTCCAGCGCCTCGGGCAGGTCACTGAACAGCTCGGCCATTTCCTCAGGGGTTTTTAGGTATTGCTGATCGGAATAGGTACGCAACCGACGCGGGTCATCCAGGCTGCGGCCCTCGCCGATGCACACGCGGGTTTCGTGGGCGGCAAAGTCATCTTCTTTGATAAAGCGTACATCGTTGGTCGCCACCAACGGCGCGCCGAGCTTGTCGGCCAACGCTACAGCCGCATGCACATGCTCTTCATCGTTGACCCTATTGGTGCGCTGCACTTCCAGGTAGAAACGCTCCGGGAACACCGCCATCCACTCACGCAGCAAGGCTTCGGCCACCGCTGACTCACCACCGAGCAAGGCATGCCCCACCTCACCCTCCTTGGCGCCGGACAGGGCAATTAGGCCTTCGGCTGCGGCTTTGACCCAGTCACGCTGAATGATCACCAGATCATTGCTCTGCCCTTCGCTCCAGCCACGCGAAACCAGCTCGGTGAGGTTGCGGTAACCCTTGGCATTCATTGCCAACAGGGTCATACGGCTCAGTGGGCCGTCTTCTTCAGCACTCGCCAACCAGATATCGGCACCGCAGATCGGTTTGATACCACCGCCCATGGCCGCCTTATAGAACTTCACCAACGAACACATATTGCTCATGTCGGTGACCGCCACCGCCGGCATACCGGCCGCCGCCACTGATTTGATCAATGGTTTGACCCGCACCAGACCGTCGACCAGGGAATACTCGGTGTGCAAACGCAGGTGGACGAACGAGGCGGTCATGGCAGTCCTATACAAAACACAAAAACGATAAGGCAGGGATTGTACAACCGCAGCAGCGCGCGACAAGCGCTACCGGGCAGTGGATAACGAGGGAATGTTTTGAGCGTTGTATCAGTCGCCCAACAGCGCACGTACCGGACCAAAGGAGCGCCGGTGAATCGGTGTAGGCCCAAGGCGCCGTAGTGCTTCAAGGTGTACCGGCGTGGGATAGCCTTTGTGCCCGGCGATTCCGTAGCCGGGGTATTGCTGATCAAGCAGCTGCATCTCGCGGTCACGACTGACCTTGGCCAGGATCGACGCCGCAGCAATCGCCGGCACCTGACTATCGCCCTTGACCACAGCGGCACTGGGCACCTGCAGTTTCGGACAGCGATTACCATCAATCAGCGCCAGTTTGGGCGTGACACTCAAGCCCTCGACCGCGCGCTGCATGGCCAGCATGGTGGCCTGGAGAATATTCAGTTGGTCGATTTCCTCGACCTCGGCCCGGGCAATGCACCAGGCCAGGGCTTTTTCACAAATCTCGTCGAAGAGTTTTTCCCGACGCGCCTCGGTCAGTTTTTTCGAATCGTTCAGGCCGAGAATCGGTCGCGCCGGATCAAGGATCACCGCCGCCGTCACCACTGCGCCGCAGAGCGGGCCACGGCCGACTTCATCAACACCGGCCACCAGCTCCTGCACCAGGGTGAAATCCAGCCCGAGTTGCATCAGCCGCGCCCTGTCAGTTGCAGCACAGCCTGGGCGGCCTGCACCGAGGCATCACGCCGCAGCGCGCGGTGAATCACATCAAAGCCTTCGGTCTGCACCTCGCCACCATCAAGCAGTGGCGCCAGTAAGTGGGCCAGCGCTTCAGGCGTAGCGGCGTCCTGAATCATTTCCGGCACCAACAAACGCTCAGCCAAAAGATTTGGCAGGGAGATATAGGCACTGGTGACCAGGCGCTTGAGGATGCGATAGGTCAATGGCGCCACCTTGTACGCCACCACCATTGGCCGCTTGTACAGCAGGGCTTCAAGAGTCGCCGTACCAGAAGCGATCAGCACCGCATCACAGGCAGCCAGCGCCTCATGAGAGCGACCATTGAGCAAGGTCAGTGGCAAATCACGGCCCACTAACATCTGCTCAAGCTGTGCACGGCGTTCGGGGCTGGAGCACGGCAAAACAAACTGGATACCTGGGCGCAAAGTGCGCAACCGCACCGCCGCATCAAGAAACAGACTGCCCAGGCGCGACACTTCACCGCCACGACTGCCTGGCATTAACGCTACCACCGGTTGCTCATGCGCTAAGTTCAGCGCCTCACGCGCCGCAGCACGATCCGCCTGCTGTGGAATGGTGTCGGCCAGCGGGTGACCGACAAACCGCACCGGCACCTGATGATCTTGGTAGAACTGCGCCTCAAACGGGAACAGGGTCAGCATCAAGTCGCAGGCGTCACGAATTTTCAATACGCGCTTCTGCCGCCAGGCCCATACGGATGGGCTGACGTAATGCACCGTTTTGATTCCGGCCTGACGCAACTTGAGCTCAAGGGTCAGGTTGAAATCCGGCGCATCGATGCCGATAAACACATCCGGCTTGGCCTCGATTAGGGTATTGATCAGACGCTTGCGTCGCGCCAGCAATTCGGGAAGACGCCCCAGCACCTCGACCAAGCCCATCACCGACAAGCGCTCCATCGGGAAATAGGAGTTCAGTCCCTGGGCCTGCATCAGCGGGCCACCGATGCCGATAAATTCGATCTGTGGGTATTGGGCTTTAAGGGCCTGCATCAGGCCCGCGCCGAGAATATCGCCAGACGCCTCGCCGGCGACCAGCGCGACACGCATCAGGTCAGTCATAAATTATCGGGTTATGCCGCGGCTGGAAGCCTGGATAGAGTCGCGAAAGATTGCGACTTCGGGAAATTCTGCGCACGACTCGGCCAACTCAGCCATTGCCTGCTCTACGGTTAGCCCTTGGCGATAAACAATCTTGTAGGCACGGCGCAAGGCGGCGATTGCATCGCTGCTAAAACCACGACGGCGCATGCCTTCGAAGTTCATGCTGCGCGCTTCAGCCGGATTACCAAATACGGTGACGAACGCCGGAACGTCCTTACCAATCGCCGTGCCCATGCCAGAGAAGCTGTGCGCACCGATATGGCAAAACTGATGGACCAAGGTGTAACCAGACAAAATCGCCCAGTCATCCACCCACACATGCCCGGCCAGCGCCGTGTTATTGACCAAAATGCAGTGATTACCAATGACGCTGTCATGACCGATATGGGCATAGGCCATGATCAGATTGTGATCGCCAAGGGTGGTTTCACTGCGGTCCTGTACGGTACCGCGATGGATGGTGACACCCTCACGGATCACGTTATGGTCACCAATCACCAGGCGAGTCGCCTCGCCCTGGTACTTGAGGTCGGGGGTGTCTTCTCCCACCGAGGAAAACTGATAGATGCGGTTGTGTTTACCGATCTGGGTCGGCCCCTTGAGAATCACATGGGGGCCGATCACTGTACCCTCGCCAATTTCAACTTCGGCCCCGACTATCGACCATGGGCCAACGACAACGTCGTCGGCCAACTTGGCACTGGGATCGATGATGGCGCGAGGGTCAATCAAACTCATAGTTTGCGTTCCGCACAAATAATTTCTGCCGAGCAGACTTCCTTGCCGTCGACGCTGGCTTTACACGCAAACTTCCAGATGCTGCGCTTGCTACTCAAGTAATGGGCTTCGAGAATCAACTGATCACCCGGCACCACGGGTTGACGAAAGCGTAGCTTGTCGGAACCCACAAAGTAATACAGGGTGCCGTCAGACGGTTTCAGGTCCATCATCTTGAAGCCAAGAATACCGGCAGCCTGAGCCATCGCCTCGATGATCAACACACCAGGCATGATCGGATGTTCAGGAAAGTGCCCGTTGAAGAACGGCTCATTGATGCTGACATTCTTGAAAGCACGAATGCGTTTGCCCTCAAGATCCAGCTCAGCCACCCGATCCACCAGCAGGAATGGGTAGCGATGCGGCAAGTATTCGCGAATCTGGTTAATGTCCATCATGTGCAGAGAAGCCTGTAAGAGAAAATAGAGAAGCCGGCAGGTGCCGGCTCAGGCATCAGATGGCATGTCAGGCGCCGAGGTCACGGCGGCGAGCTGCTTTTCCAACTGCTGCAGGCGTCGCGCCATGTCATCCAACTGACGAATCCGAGCCGCGCTCTTGCGCCATTCCGCCGCTGGCTGCATGGCGGTACCCGACGAGTAAGAGCCAGGTTCGGTAATCGACCGGGTGACCATGGTCATACCCGTGACGAACACGTTGTCGCACACCTCGATATGCCCAACCATGCCGACGCCGCCCGCGATCATGCAATTTTTGCCAATCTTGGTGCTTCCGGAAATACCCGCACAACCCGCCATAGCGGTGTTATCGCCGATCTGCACGTTGTGCGCGATCATGATCTGATTATCCAGCTTCACGCCGTTACCGATCAGCGTGTCCGACAACGCGCCACGGTCCACCGTGGTATTGGCGCCGATTTCGACGTCGTCGCCAATGGTCACCCCGCCGATTTGAGCGATTTTCTGCCAAACGCCTTTCTCATTAGCAAAGCCGAAGCCTTCACCGCCAATGACCGCGCCGGATTGAATGACCACGCGCTTACCGATACGCACATCGTGATACAGCGTCACCCGCGGGGCCAACCAACCACCCTCACCGATCACCGAACGGGCACCGACAACGCACTGCGCACCGACGGTTACGCCAGCAGCAATGTGCGCCTCACTTTCGATCACCGCATACGCGCCAATACTGGCAGCCGGATCAATCTGCGCATCGGCCGCCACCACCGCAGTGGGGTGCACGCCAGGCAAAGCCTTGGGCTTGCGATCGAACAGATGGGAGAGTTCGGCATACGCCAGATAAGGATTAGCAACGACCAGCGCATTGCCGACATAACCGTCGGCATCTCCGGCAGTTAACAACACCGCGCCAGCCTGGCAACTGGGGAGAAACTTACGGTACTGAGCGTTGGCCAAAAAGCTTAGCTGATCAGGCCCAGCCTCTTGCAGTGTGGCTAAGCCGGTAATTGGCTTATCCGCAGTGCCACGCAAGGTGGCACCCAGACGCTCGGCCAACTGACCCAGGGTAAAAACTGTTGCACTCATGATCAGCGCAGCTGATTCATACGCTCGATAACCTGGCGAGTGATGTCGAACTGAGGTTTGACATCAATCACCGCACCACGCTCCAGCACCAGATCGAAGTTACCGCTCTTGATCACTTCTTCCACGGCCTTGTCTAGGTTCGGCTTGAGTTTTTTCAGCATTTCGCGATCAGCCACAGCCTTGGACTCATTCAGCTCTTTGGACTGAAACTGGAAATCACGGGCTTTTTGCTTGAATTCAAGTTCCAGGCGCTCACGCTCAGCGGTCTGCATTTTTTCGCCATCTTTGACTAGACGGTCCTGAATACGCTTGGCATCGCTTTCCAAGGTTTTCAGCTTGCTCAGCTGTGGGCCGAATTTCTTCTCGGCATCCACGGCATAACGCTTAGCAGCATCAGATTCAAGCAAGGCCATTTGATAGTTCAATATTGCTACTTTCATCTCGGCAAAGGCCGGAGTCGCCAGCAGGGCAACACTTAACAAAACCAGTTGAGTCAACTTACGCACGGTGCAACTCCTGAAAAACTGTTGGTATTCAATAATCCGACGCTTAGAACGTCTGACCGAGAGAGAACTGGAAAATCTGCGTATCGGCATCGTCAGGTTTGACGAGAGGCATGGCCAAACTAAAGCTCAACGGGCCCAGTGCGGTGATCCAGGTTAAACCGACACCCACGGAGCTGGCCAAGTTACCCGGATCAATGCTGCCGCAATCGTCCTGAGACTTGCCGCAGCTGGTGTCAAACACATTACCCACATCCCAGAACAGTGCTGTGCGCAAAGAACGTTGATCCTTGACGAACGGCATAGGGAATAACAGCTCAACCCCCCCTTGAATCAGAACGTTACCGCCAAATGGCAGCGGATCTTGGTCGTCTGTGTAACGCCCGTCATCACCAGGGCCAGCACCTTCATTAAAGTTCGGCACACCGTTGATGCGCGCAACGCTTGGCGTACTGCGCGGCCCCAGACTGCTGTCCTTGAAGCCCCGGACAGAGTTAAAACCACCCGCGTAATAATGCTCATAGAACGGTAACTCGGAAGTTGAACCGTAGCTATCGCCGAAGCCCAGCTGGCTGTGCAGACGCAAGGTATAGGTGTCACTCAACGGTTTGAAC
>Ga0209504_1001313_pt1 | contig 19125 bp, 8 predicted proteins | sample COGITO_mtgs_1005_FD_184791 | JGI IMG/M metagenome (GOLD analysis project Ga0209504, IMG submission 184791) | Pelagic marine microbial communities from North Sea - COGITO_mtgs_100511 (SPAdes) (version 2) | ecosystem: Environmental > Aquatic > Marine > Epipelagic ...
TAAGTAGATGATTTTGATTTGATTCGGGGTTCGAATCGTTGGGTATATCCTGATCAGTGTTGCGAGTCACTCAGTAGGTCAGAAACAGTGAATACATTACTATAAAAAGCGGGCGCTGTATATAACGTCTTGCGCAGAATACAGAACGGCTCTCGCAAATTAACCCCTTTAGCTCGACCGAGCGCCCCCATAAATTTGCGAATGATTATGCCTCACAGGCAAGCCATGCACCCGGACATCGATACGCATAACATGATGTCAATTACGCAAATCGGGCTTTAAAAAATATAAGGATCCGTGTATCGTATAGATACTTTAACACTACATTATAACGCAGCCTCGAAAGAGACATTAAAACATGAAAAGGACCTTCATTTTAGGATTATTATTTGCACTGGCGTGCGGAGCCTTCGGAAAACAGGAAAACAGTGCATTAGATACCTACAATGTTGTATGGGATACGCCCAGTAAAAATGCCTCCGGCTCAATGCCCCTTGGCAACGGCGATACAGCGCTTAATGTCTGGGTGGAAGAAAATGGGGATTTATTATTCTATATTGCCAAAAGTGATTCCTGGGATGGCAACCAAACCTTACTGAAGCTTGGACGAGTAAGGGTTAAACTAAAACCAAACCCGTTCTTAGAGGGGCAGCATTTTAAGCAGGAATTAAAACTGCGTGAAAGTGAAATCATGATAACCGGCGGCAAGTCCGGTGAAGAAATTTCCCTGCGTGTATGGGTAGATGCCAATGCACCGGTGATCCATGTTGAAGCCAATGGCGATCAAGCGTTTGAGCTGGAGACAACGCTTGAATCCTGGCGGAATGAAACAACAGAACTTCCAGCCGAACTGGCAAACGGTGTTAGAGCACTATCGGGGGGCCCCCCTGTCTTTATTGAGTCGGATACGATCCTCCCTGCCAGGGACAATACCATTCGCTGGTATCATCGGAATAAAAAATCGGTCTATGAGATGGTCATGAAAGGGCAGCATTTAGACAGTCTGATAGCCAAGTATCCCGATCCATTATTAAACCGAACCTTTGGCGGCATGATTATGGGTGAAGGACTGGCAAGTAAAGATAAGCAGACACTCAAATCATCCAAGGCCAGGAAGAATTTTCTATTATCAGTTCATGCATTAACGGCTCAGACCCAATCAGCTGACGAGTGGGTGGAAAAACTGGAACGGCAGGTCAGTGCTAATACGAAAGATATTGAAGCAGCCAGAACCGCACACCGAGATTGGTGGAATAGATTCTGGAACCGAAGCTGGATCGACATAACAGACAGCAAAGCATCAACAGGAAATGAAAAAGGCGTTTTCGGAAAATACAGCCTGCTCGTAGGTGAAGACCACAACGGAGGAAATCGACTATCCGGTGTGATTGATCAATTAAATATTTATACGGACTCGCTGACTGAAAGCGAGGTGGCAGACCTCTACGCCGTTGATCGCAACAGCACAGATGATTCAACGTATAATCAGATTAAAGCGGTATCACTGAAAAGACCAGAAGCTGGACAAGAAATTCCCAAAGAAAATCTTGGAACAACATACTCCAAGGACACCTTGATACCTCCACAGCTGACTATGGAGTTGAGGCTGAAACCCGCCCGCGGGGTTGTAGGACGCCTGCTTGATTGCGTCTCTGTGGGTGGTAGAGATGGCTTCCTTTTGGATACCTATCCTAGCGGTGAAAACATTCGTTTTATTCTTGGGAAAAAGGATATTAGCAGAGAAATGAAGGTCGACAGCAATGGGTATTGCCATCTTGTCATTGTTAATGATGCCAAAAACGGCAGCCTCAAGTTCTATATGAACGGCGTTTTAGATATGGAACATATAGAAGAGCCTGAACAAGGCGATTCTTTCACGGTAGCTCGCGGTTATGCTCTGCAACGTTATATTACCGCCTGTGCCGGGCGGGGTAATTATCCCATAAAGTTTAACGGGTCGTTATTTACAGTAGATATAGCCGGAGAACCGGATACAGCCGACTATCGACGCTGGGGAGGCTGCTATTGGTTCCAAAATACACGCCTGTCATACTGGCCAATGCTGGCTGCCGGCGATCTGGATATGATGGATCCACTTTTTAAAATGTACCTTGATGCCTTGGCGTTTGCTGAAGACAAAACAAGGTTATATTATGACCATGAAGGTGCTTTTTTCCCTGAAACCATGAATTTCTGGGGCACGTATGCCATGACTGATTTTGGCTGGGGAAATAAAGATGTTGAACCAACAAATTCCTGGATAAGATACTACTACCAAAGTTTCATTGAACTGACCATGATGATGCTGGACAGGTATGATCTGACACTTGATCCATCATTTGCCAAAACGTACCTGCTTCCCTTGGCCGATTCATGTATGAAGTTTTACGACCAGCACTGGAAAAGGGGGGATGACGGCAAAATCTTCTTTTCACCGGCAAGCAGCCTGGAGACCTGGCATACTGCGACAGACCCTGCACCGGATATCGTAGGTCTGGGTGTGGTGCTGAAGCGACTGATAGCGTTACCGAAGGATCTGACAACGGAAACACAACGTCGCGCCTGGGCAAAGACCCTGGCCGACCTGCCGGAGATTCCCACGAAGAAGGAAGGTGAGAAAGAGTTCCTGCTGCCGGCCAAAACCTTTAGCGATTCCAATAATACGGAGAACCCGGAGCTATATGCAGTCTTTCCATATAGATTATACGGCGTTAATAAACCGGATTTGGCAGTTGCTCAGGAAACATTCCAACGTCGACGATTTAAAAACAATTATTGCTGGTATCAGGATCCTATTCAGGCAGCCTGCCTCGGCCTGACAGATCAAGTTCAAGCGAATGTGATAGATCGCTTTAAGGCTAAGGATCCCGGCAGTCGATTTCCTGCGTTTTGGGGTGCTGGCCACGATTGGATTCCGGATCAGGATGCCGGAGGTGTCGCTCAGATGGCATTACAAAGTATGCTGATGCAGTGCGATGGAAAACAAATAGTCCTGTTGCCGGCTTGGCCTAAAGAGTGGAACGTGTCGTTTAAACTGCACGCTCCTTACAATACGACCATTGATTGTGTTTACCAGGACGGAAAGATCCAGAAGTTGGACGTAGAGCCCCGCGAACGTGCGAAGGATGTGGTCGTAATGATGGATGCGGCGTCCAAATAGTTGACGCGAGCGAATTTCTTCACCGTCCATATCGATCATGCTCTCCCCTCCCCCACCGTTTCTCGACAAGCATTATGCCCCCTCACTCATTGTCCAGCCGCTGAAATGAAATGATGATTCGGTTAAAACAGGCCGCCAACTGAAGATCTTATAAAGCCCCTTCGGGGAATAACGAAAATTAACAAGGAATTAATTAAAATGAAAAAATCAACATGGATCACTCTGGTGATTATAACTGTTATCACTGCCAGTGTCTCTGTAGGACTTACCAAGGAATCTGCTCGCAAAACAATGAACTCTCAATCATTGCGGCAGACTGCTGATGGCGACCTTTCTTATTATGTCGCTAAAGATGGTAATGATCACAATCCGGGCACTATTAAGGCCCCCTTTGCTACTCTGACAAAAGCTCGCGATCATCTCAGAACGTTAAAGAAAGCAGGTAAATTAAAAAATAAACGCGTCACAATATTCATCAGGGCGGGCTTTTACCAAATTAGCGAAACTTTTGAGCTCAATGAAAAGGATAGTGGCACAACAAATGGACGCATTATCTACACGGCATACCCTGATGAAAAAGTAATTTTCTCCGGTGGTCCAATTATCGATCCTAAGCATATTGAACAGGTCAGTGATGCTGATTATATTTCTGCTTTAAAAAAGAAAGGAGTTCAAAGTAAAGTTAAACAAGTGTCCTTAAAAGAAATGGGCATCACATCCTATGGACACTTTAAAGCAACAGGATTCAGGCGACCTTATGTTAACGCTCCCCTGGAAGTATTCATTGATAACAAACCGTTATTTCCCGCCAGATGGCCTAATATAGAAAGAAGCTATACCGAGTCTGTGCTAAGAAAATGCACCATGCCACAAAAGGAGGGTGACCCTGGAGTAGGTGCTGTTATTAAATTAATGGATACACTTCCGGATTCTTTAAAACATATAACTGAAAAAGATGATGTATGCATAGAAGGGTTCCCTACTTTTCCTTGGGCAGCGGACAGGCTTAAGGTCAAATCAATCGATCCAAAAACAGAAGCCATTGAGACAGTTCAACCGCATATGTTTGGTTTTGGAGCAGGAAAGAACAACTCATTTTACTTTTTAAATGTAAAAGAAGAACTTGATTATCCGGGGGAATATTTCCTCGATAAAAACACGGGGATTTTGTATTTCTATCCACCCGTGGAATTAAAACCTGAGACCAAGATCACCGTCTCGCTCTTAGATAAACCTTTTATTGCCATGGAAAATGCAAGCTGCGTATCCATAGAAAATATAACTTTTGAAAATGCTCGCGGCATTGGGATTTATATTGAAGGGGGAGAGAAAAACCTGATAAGAGGATGTACCATTCGAAACATTGGACAGGTGGGCGTTTGTCTTGGTAGAGGAGTTGAGGATGATTTTATGTATCAACATCCTCATTCGATGATCGAAGGTTATCAAAAAAAATTCGGTAAAACTCAAAAACCAGTTTCTCGTAAAATTGGCAGCCTTTATGAGTGGATATGGCCCGACACAACTCTTAACAGATATGCTGGCAAAGGACACGGTATTGTAGATTGCGACATATATAACACTGGAATGGGGGGGATTAGTCTTGGTGGCGGAGATCGTAAAACTCTGGAATCAGCAGGAAACTATGTCGAAAATTGTGAAATCTTTAATTTTAATCGCATTGATTGTTCCTATAAAGCTGCCGTCAATGTTGATGGAGTAGGAAATATTGTTCGCAATAACCGCATACACGAATCTGATCACATGATGCTGTATGTGCATGGCAATGAACATTTACTTGAGTTAAATGAAGCTTTTCACAGTTCCCAGAATAATCATGACAATGGGTTGTATTATATTGGACGAGATCCAAGCGAAAGAGGAAATGTGCTTAAGAACAACTTTTTGCACCACATGGCCAGCGATATTTCAAAAGAAAGCGTCACGGGAGTCTATATGGATGATGGCTCAAGTGCCAATTCTATAATTGGTAATGTTTTTCATAAAATGTACTACAAGAAAGATACTAATGCGAATAGTACAATCGCTTTGGCTGGTGGTAGTTACAATATAATCAAAAATAATGTATTTTTAGATATCAATGAGGCAATTGATTATCGAACCTTGTTTACAAATGCACCAATGACCGCAGAGAATGCAGCAGAGGAGCTTTATCGGCTAAAGGCTGTAAATTATACAGCTTCACCATGGAAAGAGAAATACCCTGATTTACTTAATCTTTTCAACGAAGACAACTTAGCAGGCAACGGGAATGTCATTGAAAACAATATTGCTTTTAAGGCGAATGAAATAATAGTCAAAAGAAAGGAAAGTGAGCATTTAAAAAGGTTTTATGATCAAATTAAAATTAAAAATAACTATTTGTTTGATAAAAACCCGGGCTTTAAAAATCTTGATACAATGGATTTTTCCATTGATGAAAATACCCTAAAAAACATACAAGCTCAGGTTCCCGGATTTGAAAATATCCCATTTAACAAAATCGGCCTCTATCCGAACGAATACAGAAAAAAGCTTCGTCTCCGCCCGACATTTTTTGAGCCTAATGGGGGTTACGTCAAGAAAGGTGAAAGTGTAACACTTAGTTCTGCAGATGGCGGGGATATTTATTATACTACAGATGGCACTGCCCCGACTAAAGAATCTTATCTTTATACAAAACCCATAAATATTACAAAGGGAACAAGGATAAGGACTCTTGTTTTGAAAAAAAGTTACTTGCCAAGCTTTTCTATTGGGCGTGATTATCACTTTGGTACTCCTGAAGAAATATTCAAAGAAAAACTCCTAAAGCAGGGATGGATAACAGGTCTATCGGCAGTTAATCAATATGGTGTTACTATTGATGGACTTGGTTATATTTCGTTTTGCGACCCTGGTGATTGGGTTCAATACGAGCAAATCGACTTTGCCATTGATGGACAAAGATTCAGCGAATTTGAAATTGTTTACTCTGTCCCGGCTGAACATGCAGGTAGAAAAATCGACTTTCGTATCGATAGCCCAACGGGCGATGTTATCGCTACCCATACAACACAATCTACTGGGAGCTGGGCAAGCATGAGTAGCTTTAAGTTACCTATCACAAAAGAAATCAGTGGGAAACATTCCTTATTCCTCTGTTTTGATGGTAATGGCCCTGGTATTGCGAATTTTGCTAAATTCCGCCTATTTGAAAACCAATAACAATACTGTAGCATTTAAGAAAGGCATTGTACGAATTCTTGCAGCTTGCTGTTCTTCGGACGCATGAGCCAAATGGCCATGGGCCAGCTGCGAACGATCGGGCTCGTCCGAGCCAAGCAACATAACGCGCTGTGCAATCTAGTTTACAATATGGACCGCTATGCATTCCTGAGCCGATAGGTCTCAAAGTGAGCGAAAACGCCTAGGGAAAACGGATAAACGAATCAATAAAATCTAAAAATCAGACACTCCAAGGTAAGCGTCCGTGGGAGATCCTCTAATATTTATATCGACAACTATCAATGTTGATCGATTTCGATCCGTTTCTACCGATATGGGTCGATTTCTATAGAGCTTCTTTCCAACTGGATGGAAGGAGCGGATCAAGGTCATCTTGGTTGCTCATAGTGGGCAATCGATGAAGCAGGTCGGTCATGTAAGCGAGCGGATCAATGCCATGTCGCTCGCATGAGACGATGATCGAGTAGATGATGGCAGAGCGCTGTCCGGCATCTGGGGAGCCAATGAAGAGGAAGTTCTTCTTTCCTACTGCTGAGGGACGTATTGCGTTTTCGATTAGATTGTTATCGAGTCGGACTTGTCCGTGTTGGCGGATTCGTAAAAGCGCTGTCCATTGCCCAAGTAAATACGTGCAGGCTTTTCCGAGTTTGGATTTAGGCCGCGTTCTTAGGTGGAGTATTTGCACCACTTTCTCGATACGGCTTAAAGCTTGAGTGCTTTGCGCTAGACGTCGTATGGCTCGAAGCTTCGGGCTGTAGCGCTTGTCATCGTATTGATATTCGTCTCGATATAAGTGTCCGATCAAGCCGAGCACCATGCGCACGGCCTGCGGTGATTCCGATTCGGCTTCGACGAACTTGCGACGTGCATGCGCCCAGCAGGCAACGCGCACGACATTTTCGTGCTGCTTGGCAAAGCTGTCATAGGCACCATAGCCATCGGATTGCAGGACGCCTTCAAAGCCATCGAGCAGACTAGTTGCTTCGTTGTGTTTACGACTAAGGCGCCAGTCGAAGACAACATCGCTTCCTGGTCTTCCGATTACCCATAGGACATCCCCCTCGATCGGCCCGGGTTTTGATCGCTGCCATTCGGCGCAACATAGAACTCCGCCGCACCGGCAGCACCAGCCCCGCAAAAGGGCAGCAGGCTACAAACCATTGCCGTGTAGTACACTCGCCATATTATCTATTTAATCCTAAAAAGGTGAGTTAAACCACGGATGGACACGGATGGACACAGATTTCAATCCTGCATGCCACACCAGATCAGTGCTTTAGCAATTCAGCGACTGTTTTTAGACAGGGAATTTTGCCGGCGCCATTTGGGCGATACAACTTCATCCGTGTTTATCAGTGTTCATCCGTGGTTGAAAGAATCATACAGCTTCAACTGCCGAATTTAGGTTAATTAGTGATCTCCAATGCCGCATGCATTTGCACTGAAGGCACCAACACACTCAAAACGCCTGGCGCGCCATCGACGCCTTCGGTGTAATCCCAGACGATCGTCGCAGATTCAAACAGAAGTTTAACGGATGCAGGACGTTCAGAGAGTTCCATCCGGATGGAGACCGGACCAACTGCAGGCACATCGTCAGAACCTCTGACGTTTTCATAGATCGGCAGCCCGGAAGCCCGGTTGATCAAGTGAACATAAGTGTTCCCACACTTAGTTCGCAGGATAGATTCAATGGCAACCGGAGCCTGAACGTCGACTGGAAACGCAGGATTCAGCGCTTCGATCACGTCTTCGATAAACTGACGAACTGGTGTGTATCGACTGTTGTTATAGTAAGTCATGATATCACATGGAATATAAGCCACCGCTCCTTCACCGACCTGGTTAATCGTTGCCCCAAAATACGCAGTGGCATCTTCCTCAAAGAACGTAGTGGTCACCGCTGCGATGCCGCGTGCCGTAGTCGGCGTCACTTCTCGCCAAGGAAACACCGGCACTTCGGTCCACGCAGAGCCTTGATGCCCCACTGAAGAGAGCGGGAAGCGCTCTTCGCCCGCTGGTAGATGGTAGTTGTGCGTATCCGAAATCCCATGACTGTCGACTCCGAGGAAGTCCGCGCCAAAGGTCTCGAAGCTCTCCGGCCCGGTGACCAAAAGCTTGCCGCCATTGCGGACGTAGGTTTTTAGCGTCTCCACTGCTTCGGGGCTCATACTCTCCTGAGAGGGAGCCACGACCAGCGGAAATCGTTCAATCTGCTTGAGCAAAGCCCACTCATCCATGATGTCCGTAGCGATCGAATTATCGAGCAAGGCCTGCACTGCCCCATCCAGATGGCCGGTTTCATGTTCCCATATATTCTTAGTCTTCTGCGCATGGAAATCATGTTCCGAGTGAAGAATCACCGCATTGGGTATCGTTTCGCTATGCCAGGAGACGTCCTTTCGTGCTTTGAGAAAGTCGGAGAGCTCTCCGATCCGGCGAGCCTGCCAATCAGGTATGCGCGCATCACGATGCCCCTTGGGCTGGTTGTAGATATTCACACTGCCACCGAGTGCAATGATGGAGACCGTATGCTGTTTCATCGCATCCAGCGACTTCATGAGCCACGGCGCCTCTTCGTTGTAATAGAAGCCCCAGACCACAATCTCCCACGAACGTTCACGAGTGGAGAGAAAGCGCGCTTCACAAGTATTATTCGGTTGGTCAAGCGTTCCCAGATTGTCGCCACTGAGATAATCGGTCGGCACCCAAGGGATACCCGGATCGCGAAAGGAGTGCAGCCAGTTCGAGCATACACGAGTCTCAGGACTATGCTTGTGAATTTCAGTCGCGTAGTGCGCAACATATTCATGAAAGCCCTCTCGGGTAAACCCAATCCACTGAGCCCAATCGGGATCGTCTTGAGATCTGGGCGGCTCCTGCCCATACTGCAGTTGGTAAGCCTCCGTGCAGATGGTACAATAGCACGGCGTGACGGCCCAAATTTCGCCATCCACCCACAAAGCGGATATACCGTAGCGATCAATCAGTTCTTTCGCCTGAGGAATCAGTAGTTCGTCCACATATGGACCACGCGGGCACATTTTACCTTCGACCGGCTGGCCTTCTGCATCAACCGCATTCCATTCTGGAAACTTCTTTCCTGCGGCCTGATCGAAAATCCCTGAATAATGCGCCTGGCAGGGAATGCCCAGTTCATTGCCAGCCTTGACCCAATAATCGATCATCTCATTGACAACCCCTGACGCAACGGAAGCCGCCGGTGTTTTGCTATCCCAGCTGACAAGCCCTTCATGCCCCTTGGTGTCGCTTTGCAACAAATCAACCTTGGCCAGCTTGAGTTGGTTCACCAGATAATCGACACTAATATACTTACCTAGATCCGTATCGCTCTCATTGGCATGCATGTCATACTCATATCCAAAGTAAACTCCCTCACCATACCAGTTGCTCTCAGGCACCTCGGTTTTATTGAATTCCGCAGCACTGGCTGAGGCAATTGCCGCCGACAAACAAAGCCCAGCGAGTGCGCTGCGACATAAGCAACCAAGCACATTACGGGATCTAGTATCAAAGATAGATTTTGAGGTATATTTTTTGTGGGTCATTGCTCTATTATTCCGATAATCGAATTTTACCATGCGAGAGATTATACATAATCGCGCACGTATTGTAAATATCGATATACGCAACTCTCGTAACGTTTAACGCAAAAGCCCAAGAACCCATGGCATCATTCTAATTCAGCAGTATGCTTATTTTGTTATACGGTCGGCAACTCGTAGCCTGGGCGACGAGGGCGATCTTGCATTGACTTCGCCTCCGCATCGCCAACTACCTGTTCCGCGACAGGATCCCACTTAAATGAGCGACCCAAACGCGCGGCAATCCCTGAGAGTTGGCAGATGCTGCCGGATCGATGCCCTACGGATGCCGGGCAGATAGTCGGCTTGCGTGACTTCACGGAATCGATGAAGTTGCCGCGGTGATTCTTTGATTCGTAGACCTGAACATCGCCTTCAGCGAAACGATGGCGCATCAGGTCAACAGGCAAGGTCGCTAATTGTCCGCGGCCTACGTGAACTTCACCTTCGGTGCCGATAAAGCGAATCATGTGCCCGTGGTCAGGCTTCTTGTCGCGCCACACTGTGATGCCGTCTGCGTAGCGGTAGTGGTGGTGTTCTGCGCCGTTATGGCCCTTCGGGATAAATTCAACGGGGCCGGTATCGTCTCGACCGAGTGCCCATTGGACGATGTCGAAGTGGTGTGCGCCCCAGTCGCCGAATTTGCGACTTCCGTAATCCCAATAGCAGCGCCAGCCGCCGCCATAGTTTTGTTTGACGCGGTCTTCAGTGCATTCGTAGAAAGGAGTCGGCCCAAGCCAACGGTCATAATCGAAGCCCTCCGGAACCGGGACAACCGGCGCGTTTAACTTTGGCTGCGGAAAACTCCCGAGCGAGCAGTAGACTTCTTTGACTTCACCGATCATGCCGTTGCGCACGAGGTTTGCTGCGATGCGAAAGTGACTGGAGGATCGCTGCTGCGAGCCAACTTGTAGAATGCGGCCGTATTTCTGTTCCGCAGCAAGGACCGCCTTGCCCTCCTCCACTGTGAGGGTCATTGGCTTCTCTACATACACATCCTTGCCCGCCTTCATTGCTTCAATTGCAAGGGCGGCGTGCCAATGGTCTGGCGTTGCGATGCAGACGATATCTACAGCCTGGTTTTGAATGAGTTCTTCATAATACGCAGTGGCTGCCACATCCTTAGCGCCTTTTGTCGCTAGCACGTCAACGGCCTTGTCTAGGTTGGACTTGCGCACGTCGCAGGCCGCGACTGCTTGCAGGTCACGCATACCAGCAAATGATTTTAGGTGACCTTCAGCAATGAGGCCCGTGCCAATAAAGCCAATGCCGATTCGAGAATTGGCGCCTGCTTTGTTCGCATTGCCGAGTGTTTCGGCTCTGATAATAGAGGGGGCGCCGAGCAGGAATCCAGCTGCAACAGCGGATTGCTTTAGGAAACGGCGTCGGGGATTGCAGGAAGAGCTCTTCATTTAATTATTGTATTTTAATGGGATTGGGTCGTGTAGAGGTCGCACTGGAGTAGCAGAGGTGAACCAGCAATCGAAACCCACGACATGCCACAAAACATAGCATAAATCATACAACCCAGCAAAGCACACTATGCGTTAAAGTTATAACGATATACAAATTCAAGTGATGCTCCACTCACAAGACAAAATCGGCACATCCAGCACCCTAATATAACCCTAATATAAACTGGATGTGCACTTCATTCCACCCCCCTATAAGGCGGAATAAAGCTGATATTGATGCCTCGCAAGTGAAGCAAATTGTCATGGCCTTAGTGAATATTTTTAAAGCAAGTACTACTGAGCTAACACTGCAGAAGCAGCCTGCGCCCCCGGGTCAGGATCAGGATCAGCACCAAGATCACAGGGGACTAGCTCTTCAAGTACATTACATGGCGTGCACTGGTTGGTGGATGGAGACCAACGCACACTTTTAATTTCAAAACCGTTAAAAGTGAATTCGCTGATAAGATCACCATCTCCATAAGTTAGACGAGCCGTCTGCAAGCTATCTGCCGCATTATACAAGCGCACGATGTAGCCCTCTCCATCTTCAGCCCTCTTAAAAGCCTGAAGCAGAATACATGAGTTATCCAGCATCGGTGCAGCAACGGGCACCTGCCCTGCCCCTGAAGGGAAGAATGATAGGGCAGAGGGTGCCTGATTGAGCGTTTGAGCGAGCGCGTCCAGCTTGTCGATTTGATCACTGCCCTTACCGCCCACTAGCCAAAAGCGAAAGTTGCGCTCCCCCTGGTCGATGCGCGGATGGAAATGCTCTTTAGTCAGAAGCTCACGACCAGGAAGCGGGTGCGCCGCATAAGCCGGACTACGCAACAAGCGTAGGTTCAGTTTCTCCGGTCCGCACGCGACACTATAGGTGCCATCATTGATAATTCCAAGACATGCTCCACTCTCCGGGTATTCAACCCCGACCCATTGTTGAATCACGGATTCGGTTTCGCCAGAGGCATCCAAAAGAGCCCTTCCGTTCATCGATTGCCCATAATAAGTCTTAGGCTCCTTGCTTTGCGGCATGCCCAAGGATAATAAACGATCCTTTTCATGCCAATAAACGCGGACACGAACTTCAATGAGATTACTATTTTTAGGCAGACAGTAGGTCATCACTAATCTGGACTGCTTATACCCCAAATAGGCCTCCACAACCGTTCTCACCGCCCCATCCTCGACCACGCGGACAGGGGGAATAGTTGCTTCACCCACGGCACACAACTCGGCGGCCTGCTGCGGAGAAAGGAGCTCGAAGCAACCTTTGACCTCATTAAACCCCTTGACATTCATCGCCCAAGGATCCGCATCGTCCGCGAAAATTTCGGGCTGCATAAATGCGCCGACATCATAGCGCTTACCATCCCAAACCAAGGATTCAAGCAAGCCCGTCTTACGACTCACCTCCGCAGAAACATGCTCAGATTCAAAGCTCAAGCTGACACCTTCCGCGCATTGATGCGGCAAGGGCTTTGCCTTTACCCGATAAGTCTCAGCATCAAATCGATTGATGCGACCAGGCAGCAAGGTAGCCTCAAACGTAACACGCTTGCGCCAGTCCAGATTCAGAGTGCTGCTCTCCTTCTCAATCTGCGAAGGCACATCTTGCCCCTTCTCGTCCTTAATTCGCACCTGCGTCCACTCATCACTCCAGTTCTGATCGGCAAGGTTAAACTCGCAAGACAAGGTCAATGTTACCGGGTAGGGTTGCGCATTGTAGACTAGGATCGGAGTGATCCCCTCTTTGGCTTTGGCCTGACCTGCAGCGAGAGCGAAAAAGGCTCGCGTTCTGATTCGTGACAGAATCTCCCGCCCATGCCCGATTAATTGCAATGCATAGGACTCCACCTCTGCAATGGAGCTCCCCGGAAGGATATCATGAAACTCAGTCACGCAAAGGTCGCGGGTTGCCTCGTTCAGCTCTTTGGCCGGGTATGCCATCAGGTCGCCGACAGCAGCCGCTGTGACCATTTTTTCAGTCAAGAACAGATCCTGCTCTAATCTACGGTGGCCCTGCTTGATGAGGGCCTGGGAGATATAGCAGCCTGGAGCCCACAAATTCAGGTCAGCGTTATGCCTCGGCAAACTGTCAGCATGCTGCGCGACTTCTTTAAAATAGAGCTCGGGCGTGGAGTGAATTAATTCGACACGTTTGTCTGAACTCTTGAGCTCCCTCAGGGCTTCAATATCTCGCCGACTCGGGCCGCCGCCGTGATTCCCCACTCCCCATAAGCAATGCCCGGGACTCATTAAATTCGCACCAGAGCCGACACCATCCTCCGGATTATCCACCCCCAAGCCATGGGCCGCAGATGTAATCTCACCCATATGCCTACGAATACACAACTCGGCCTTTTCACGCGCCTGCCCCATGTAGGAGTGATAGTGCTCCTCGGCTCGAGTCGCCAACACAGAGGATCCATCATAGCCCTGCCAAACAAACTCATTACTCTCCAGCGGAAGGTAATTAGCATTTGGACGACAAAACATATAGCTATCCTGCCCCGCCTGCCGGAGCAACTGAACCACACCCCGAGAATGACCAAATGCGTCAAAAGCGATCGCAGTGCTCGGCCACACACCAAACTTACTCATAAAATACTGATGCCCCAGCAGCATTTGCCTGATAATTGATTCGCCCGAAGGCATATTCATGTCCGGCTGCAAATACCAGCCTCCCATAATGTGCCACTTGCCTTCCTTGACTAATCTTTGAATGCGCTGAAAGAGTTCCGGCTCATACTCTTCGATCCACTCGTATAACTGGACTTCATTATGATTAAACACTAATTCTCCATATTCCTCACACAAGTCTGCGGCAGAGCGAAAGGTCGAAAGCGCCTCAGCTGCCCCCTCCGGCCACTCCCACAGCCAGACAGGGTCCAAGTGCGCATTACAAATCAGGTGGATCCTGGGCTTAGAAGTATCTTGGGACATTATATTTAACATGTCGAATTGGACGAAATTGAATTCATAGTATTTTCCCATAATACCACAGAACCACGAGAATTTGATTGCCGTTTCACGCATAAAACAGCATGTTTTGCGTTCAACCCCAAACTCGCCCTCCAAATCTACCAATCACGATGAAAAAGAAGCTAAAGGTCGCAGCGATCATCTCCCTCGATAACAAATACAAATACGACATTTTACGCGGCATCATCCAATTCGCCAAGCACCATGGCCAATGGTCGCTCCACGGGCAGAACCATGTGTTTCACAACTTGAAGAGCTTACGCAACTGGAAAGGCGATGGCATCATCGCCCACATTGAGACTAAACGTGAAATGGATAAGCTGACTTCACTCGGGCTACCAATCATTGATGTTTGCGGAACGGTGCCCACCAATTACAAAAAGATAAATACCATCAACAATGATGACACAAAAGTCGGAGCCAATGTGGCGCAGCACTTCCTGGAATCAGGATTGACGGAATTTGCCTTCGTCGGCGTCTCACGACGCCGATGGTCGATTGAACGAAAAAACGGTTTTACCGAAAACCTGCCAATAAAGCTGCGAGACCAGCGGATCTTCTTACGCCCACAGAGCTTTTGGAGCACCTACTGGAACACGAAAAGCAGCCAACAAGAGCTTATTCAATGGTTAAAAACACGACCACTATCACAACTGGGGGTGATGGCGGCCGACGATTCCATCGGTGCGCAAATCATAGAATCTTGCCAAACAGCCAAAATCCACGTCCCCAGCGAAATTGCCGTCGTCGGGGTCAACAATGACATCGTGGTCTGCGAGTTCAGCGACCCGCCCCTCTCCAGCGTGCCGCTCAGCAGCTTGGAAATTGGCCTCCACGCCGCAGCAACCCTTAACGAGATGATGACCGCCCAAAAGCTCGACCCGACGCGCGAAAAAGAAAGCATACGCGCCGAACAGGTCGTATTGCGCGATTCATCCTCCTACGAAAATGAAAACAACGCAACGATGCGCGCTGCCGTCAACTTCATACGCTCAAACAAAGGCACGCCAATCAACGTGGCAGATGTCGTGAAACACTGCAATACCGGCAGACGCTCACTGGAAATAAGTTTCCGAAAAACCTTCGGACACACGATATACGAGGAAATCAGCCAACAAAAAATCCAGCACGCCTGCGTATTACTTCAGCGCTCCAACAAAAGTATAACGGAAATCGCGTTCGAGACCGGCTTCAACAGCTACCAGCGCTTTCACGCGGCTTTCCGTAAATTCAGGCAAAAGACTCCCAAGGAATTCCGCCAGAGCTATCGCCTCGATCAAGAAGTCGATTAGGCAGCAGCACACTCAAGACCGCCTAGCGTGGCACCTACATCTTCGGCGCACCAAAGAAACAACGTTAAACGTTACAAATATAACGCATAACGTGCTTCTTAATTCATCGACCACCCGAACATCATCTGCATGTTTACCCCAATGAGATTTTTATTGGCAACCATCATCAGCGTAGCCGCCTGCCATACGGCATTTCCCGGCATTTCACCGAAGAACATAAGTGAACGACACCGACACGCATCAGTGGCGTTAATCCCAAAGGGACACCTTGAGGATGTTAAAGAAATCATAAGCGCGCTGCCGCAATCTGACTCAACAGTAAGAGATGGCTATTACTTGCGCACTATTTCCGGAAAAGACTACCTGTTTCGTTACTCTGAAACGACCACCACATGCGCCAGCAAACAGGACTCGAAATTGACTGATCTATTGGAGGCATTGCCCAATGCCCGCAACCAGGAGCAACTTTTTGAACCTCTGGAGTATATCTTCTATGAAGCTGGTGCCGCCGACAAAGCGCCAACCGGGGAGATTCAACGAATCGCAATGTTCACCGAACTGAAAGCAGAAAAAGAGGCGCATTACCGGTTACTGCACGACAACCCCTGGCCTGACGTCGTGAAGGCAATTCGCAGAGCTAATTTTCGCCATTTCTCAATATTTCTGGAGGAAATCGACGGCCATATCTACCTCTTCGGATGGCTGGAATATACCGGCAGCGATCTCACTGCTGATGGCGCTGAAAACAAAAAAGACCCCGCATCTATAAGGTGGTGGAGGGAGACTGATGCCTGCCAGATCGCGCCAGCAGATTCCGGAGATGGCACCTGGGGGGGCATGCAGGAATTGCAGTTCTTAGATTCGTCCTCCACCAGACGCCTCGATGTGAGGTGCCGACTCAATTTTCACAACAATTTATAGAGCGAAACACTCTGTTAAAGACCCCAAATAAAATGGAAATATACAAATTACTCAACGGCGTCGATTTCCTCGTGATGCTCGCATACCTAATCGCGCTGATTGGAATCGGCTCATGGGTCAGCTATAAACAAAAACACGACGAAAACCTCTTTCTAGCTCAGCACTCCCTGGGGGCCAGCAGCATTGGCTTTACCATGTGGGGCACCAATGTGGGTCCCTCAATGATGATCGCCTCATGTAGCATTGGTTACACAACAGGCATCGTCGCAGCCAACTTCTCTTGGTATGCTTTCCTGTTCCTTTTCCTGCTCGCCTTCATCTTTGCGCCTTACTACCTCCAAGCAAAAACCAGCACCCTCCCCGAATTCATTGGCAAGCGCTACAATCAGCGCTCACGGGAATTACTGGCGTGGTATTCACTCGTCACCATTCTGGTCTCCTGGCTAGGCATGACGCTCTACGCAGGTGGCATTCTGGTAACTCAGATCATGGACTGGCCGCTCTGGCTCTCAGTTACCACCCTGGTGGTGATCTCAGCCTTTTTCACGCTCACAGGGGGCCTCAAAACAATCGCGCATACGAATGTCTTTCAAATGAGCCTGCTCATTATTGCATCGCTCATTCTAGTCATTTTCGGTGTAGTCAAAGCAGGTGGCCCCATGGCCATTTACGAGGGCGTCCCGGAGGGCTACTGGAAACTCTTTTTGCCCTCCGACAACGCCGACTACCCCTGGCATGCCATTCTATTGGGCTACCCAGTGCTAGGCATCTGGTTTTGGTGCACAGATCAGTCGATGGTGCAATCCGTGCTTGCGGCAAAAAGCCTCAAACATGGACGTCTCGGCACAGCATTTTGTGGCTACTTAAAAATCCTCGATATGTTTATCTTCTTCCTGCCCGGGATCATTTGCCTGCTGCTGTTCCCTAAACTGGAGAATCCCGACGAGTCCTACATGACGATGGTCAGCGAGCTACTCCCAAATGGTTTGATCGGCTTAGTCATGACTGTCTTAATGGCCGCGCTGATCAGCACCATCGCCTCGGCCCTTAATTCCCTCAGCACTATTTTCACTCTCGATGTCTATCAGAAGCGTTTTCGTCCACAAGCCGATACTAATGAAATCATTCGCATCGGCAGAATCGTGACTGTAGTTGGTTCGGTGGTCTCCATTTTCCTGGCACTCGGCGTGGCCAATCTGGACGGGCTCGACTTATTCAGCCTGTTCCAAGCCATCCTGAGCTTCCTCGCTCCACCACTCAGCGCGGTCTTCCTCGTTGGCATCCTCTGGAGACGAGCAACAGCGACCAGTGCGAATGTAGTATTGACCTTCGGAACCACTATCAGCCTAGGCATCGGGCTCTGCTATTTAAAGCAGTGGCCTTCCGAGGAAGCATGGCCCCACTTCCTCTTTCTGTCCTTCCTGATTTTCACCGGACTTTGCGTGTTGATGATTGCTGTTTCCCTGTTCACTCAAAAAAGCAGCACGGGCAGCACCTTACCCACACTCGCAGAAACCTACAAAAGCAGTGGCAAAATCGGCGGTGCCGTAATCGCCGCATGGGGCACCCTCATCGCCACGATGATTGGCCTATATATCTTTTTTAATTAACCGCGTTCGAGCGTAGCGACACTCAACCGTGGTCGACCAAGCAGGAGACAAAACGGGGGTCCTGACTTCACTAATGTAATCAGCATCCGCCATTTTCATTTGGGAATAGGTAAGCAACGCCCGTGCACAGCGTTGAACCTGCCCGCCCCTACTAATCAGTGGCAAAGCAGATAAGCCAGCACATGCCTCTCCTCTGTAGTGAGTAACCATTTCAACTAGAGGAATTTACGGGGTTTGACGTAGCGCAGCGGAGATGGCATCGCAATCAACGAAACAGACAAGCTCGCATACGGCCATGTAGACAGTTAACCCGATGTGCTCGGCGCCACCGTGCTCAATCAATTGAGCGAAGTTGATGACTGGCCAACAGTGAAGCGGAATTTTAAGGACACCCACGTTTCCAGTGTCTAAAACATGGATGCTCTCAAAAAAACTACTGCTCCAAGGTCTTACGACCTAGGATACCCAATATACCAGAACCCAAGGCACTGCTCCAAAGTCTCACGACTTCCGCTACCATTGACATCATTTCTGTCGTAGCCGAAGTCGTGAGACTTTGGTCCACACTGCCTACAAACTCTCCGCGCCAGCCTGTTGCCCTGCGTCCTGCATAGCTTCCCCCATCCAACGTAGCCTTGGCGAAGGATGGAAGAGCGAAGAAGGAAGGAAACCAGAGCAACCAGCTTACTCGCGGGTGGTCCGATCCCGCAAGCGGGTCGTTCATGTCGCAAGCTCGCAAACAAATTCCGCCATCTGCACTTTGCCGAGTAAAAAATGGGGTGGCTAACGGGATTGCTTCGCCTTCTTCGTGTCTTCCGAGGCAGGTAGTGCCGACATGACCGGGCCCGAAGGGAACCGGAACAACCTGCTGGC
>Ga0209504_1001318_pt1 | contig 19091 bp, 28 predicted proteins | sample COGITO_mtgs_1005_FD_184791 | JGI IMG/M metagenome (GOLD analysis project Ga0209504, IMG submission 184791) | Pelagic marine microbial communities from North Sea - COGITO_mtgs_100511 (SPAdes) (version 2) | ecosystem: Environmental > Aquatic > Marine > Epipelagic ...
AGGGCTCAATAGCGATGATGTTTGCGGGTGGCGCAATGATAGTAATAGCAATAGGTGTCTATGCAATGAAAAAAGCATTAGATGGAGTTTCTTGGGGTAATTTAGGTATGATGGCAGCGGTGATTGTTGGATTAGCTGTAGCGATGGGAGTTGCTGGTATTGGACCAGTTCCATTGTCTATAGCATTAGGTTCGGCAGCTATGGCACTAGCAGGTTTAGCTTTATTACCTATTGCACTTGGAGTTGCTGCACTTGCAAAAGCAACTGAAAACCTAACAACAGAGAAAGTACTTGTAATGGGTGGAGTTATTGCAGGTCTTGCAGTAGCAATGGCCGCAGCAGGTTTAGCAGCACCATTTATATTAATAGGTTCAGCTGCAATGTTAGTGGCGGGTGTAGCTACAATAGCAATAGGTTTAGGTCTATTAGCAATTAGTAAAATAGACTTTGCCACTTTAGGTAGTATTGATAAAAAAGGTAATAAACCATTTAACTGGTCTGGAGAAAAAGGCTTCTTCGGAGGTAAGAAAACTAACTTTGAGGTTGCGATGGATGCAATCGCAGATGGTATGTCATTAGGACCACTTTCTGTCGCAGGTATTGCAATGGGAGCACCTATGTTGATATTAGCTGGAGCAGCATTAGTTGGTATAGTCGCAGGTATTAGAGCATTTTCCAGTATAGCTGAAGATGCTGATCTACCAGCATTAAAGCAAAATGTTAGTTTTATAGTAAGCGGTTTAGCCGATACTTTTGCAGAAGTTGGAAAAAAATATCCAGGTGGAGGTTCTTCATTATTATCTGCATTAACAGGTAATACTAGTGGACAATCAGTAGTTGCTATGGGTATTTCAGCTGTCGGTGGAATGGGTAAAGCACTCACCGGGATTGCAAAAGGTGTACAAGCTATGGCTAATCTTAAATTCCCAACGGGATTTGATAAAGATGGCAATCCAACTGGCTACGAAACAATAGATATTGGTACTGTAGTTCCAGGTTTAATAAAGAATACACAATTATTAGTAGCAGGTTTAAGTTCTGTATTCGCAGAGGTTGGATCGTCTGACGCAGCTAAAGGTAGTTCATGGTTTAGTAGTTCTCCATATGAGAAAGGTATTGATGTTGTTAAAAAAATGGGTACACCTCTCTATAATTTAGCAAACGGCGTACAATCCATGGCTAATCTTAAATTCCCAACAGGGTATGATAAAGATGGTAACCCAACGGGCTTTAAATCAATCGGTAACGTAGGCACATTAGTTAAAAAACTATCTAAAAACACTAAAGCTCTTATTATAGGTTTAGCTGGAGTCTTTGAAGAAGTTGGTAAGTCTGGTGTTGGTGATGGTGGTGGATGGTTCTCTTCATCTAACTTTGAAAAGGGTGTAGAAATAGCGTTACAATTAGGAGAACCTTATACGACATTGGCATCAGTAGTTGATAATGTTGTTAAAATTACTTCTAAAATCACCGACGCTCAAGATGTAAAAGAAAAAGTAACCGCTATCATATCATCGATCACTGATGTAGGTGGACAAGATATGGGAATTATTAATGCGAAAAAGAATTTAATAGCAACCATAGGAGGCACATACGCTAAATTGGGTTGGGCAATTCCACAGATCATTACTGCTATTGCAACATTTACAGTAGACAAAGCAAAATCATTTGCATCTATTTTTGGAGGTGAATCTCCGGCAGAGTTATTTGAAACTAAGACAAAATTCTTAAAAGGCTTAACAACATCATATATGAGAATGGCAGTGGCCATTCCAATGATCATAGGATCAATTAATACGGTAAGCGCTGAACAATTAGATGAATTTACAGCTGTATACGGTGGTAGAATGGATGTCGGAACAGAAGTATTGAATAGCAGATCAAAATTATTTTTAGCGGTAGGATATGGTTATGAAAAAATGGGCAAGGGTGCTCAAGCTATTTCAGGTGCTATTAATGGAACTAATATAGAAACGTTAGAAGTATTTAAGGGTATGTTCGTTGGTAAAGTTAGTATGATAAGACCAGTTGCAGGTTATCATGCACAAACAGAATTATGGAACGCAATAGGAAGTAACATGACAGCTACTGGAAGCGCATTCCCTACAATTAGCAGTGCAATTAATTCAATGGACTTAGCTAAGTTAACCGAAGCAAGAACAATGTTCGAAGCACTTGCTATATTGGCCGATGGCGGAGAGCCAGCTGATATATTAGCACAAATGGGTGAATCACTAGAAGAGGCGATGCAAAACTTAGCAGATATTCTACAAGAATTTAAAGACGCAACAGGCGAAGCCGGAGAACAAAATGCAAGTGTTATAGAAAAAGTAGGTAATGCAGTTTCTAGTATGTTCGGTAGTAATTCAGGCGGTTCAAGTTCACCTGCACCTAAAATCCAATTCCCATCTAAAATGGTTGTAAGTTTAGATCGTAAATCTATTGATGCAATTAAAGAAGATGGACTAGGTGGAGGCCGTTAATTGAAACATTATTCTAGTAGATCATATAATGTTTAAATACATTTAATATGATTACATCAACACATTCACATTACAATAGCTCTACACTTAAGTCAGCTGCATATAATTATGAGCATAAGACTCTATTAGTACATTTCAATCATGGTTCATATCTATATAAAGATGTTGAAGCTGCTGATTGGAATTTATTTAATCTTGCAGAATCTCAAGGTAAAGCTCTCAATCAATTTATTAAAGGTAAATATGAGTTTGAAAAAATTCATAGCGAAGATACTTCTTTAGTCGAGTAAATAAAAACAAAATAAATTATGGAACAAACAATTGCATTCGTTTTAGGTGTATTGTCAGTGCTAGCTTTAGCTGGTGTTTACGGTATGTTTAAGACTCGTGTACAGATCAAGGATTTGTATACAGAAATTGAAGATTTACAAAACGTTATCAATGAACTAGAACGTGAAATTCACAGAGATAACGAAATGTTAGACCGCAGAATCGATCAAGAAATTGATAGGTTTAATAAAGTTAGTAATACATTACACGATCACACAAGTGATGAGATGAATAAGTTATATGCTTATATTGATTCTCGCACAGACAAAATGGCAGATGGTATCTCCAAGCACATCGCAGACATTAATACCAGATTTAATGACAATACTGCGCTTGTAGATAAACTAGTAAAAACAAAATAAATTAAACCTTCGACTAAAGAATATAAAAATGCAACTTCGGTTGCATTTTTTTTGAAACAAATAAAACGGGTCATATATAAAGTACAAATATACTAAACAATGAAAGATCAAATAGTCGAAAGATTACTTACACAAGGGCATATTACTATAAATATGGCAGATTCACTATTAAATGATAGGCTTGAAAAAACAAGTACAGTTGCACTTCTAAGAGAAGATGGTATTATTTCGGTTCAAGAAGCTGTTATCTTATTAAAAGACGGACAAGAATCATATCAACCATCTTTTCCGATGATACCACCAGCACCATTGTTTCCAACTAGTCCTTATCAACCGCCTTTCACGCCTGGAGATGTTCCACCTGGCACACCTTTTTGGTATACAACTGGAACCACTTATAATAAAATGCCATTTGAATATTCGGATACTAAATGGCCCGGAGATAAAAAAGAATAACCAAATTACATTAAAATGAAGAAGCGCAAATCACCGCGTGGGGAACATAATCCAGAAGATAGAAAACGGAAAATCCATTTCAAAAAAAAGAAACAGAGATTTGAAGAAAACTATTTTAATCCTAAAAGAATGGGAAATCTAGACGATCTAGATGAATTTGATGAATTTGATGAATTTGATTAATAATAATATGACTGAATCTGACTTTATATACAAATACATTGAAAGCATTTTAGACGTACCTGGTGATCTTAGTTCCGGTGTTAATGGTTGTATACCTAAGTCTGTATATAATAGAGTCTGCAGCATCTTACAATCAAACGGAGCTAATAAACCACAGATAATTCAAGTAATAGAGGATCCAGAAGTAGAAACAACTTATATAGTAGAAAATGGGAGATGATATGGTATTTTGGGATGATATGTGGAATAAATCTTCAACACCTCCGGTGACACCACCGGAACCTAAAAAGTGCACAGGTAATTGTAGTACAAATGGAACATGTAATTGTAAAGAATAAAATGGAATTAAACTATTCAAGATTAAACGGAGAATACCTATCATGGTCCATTGAACATGGTGATGGTAGAAATGAACAAGATTTGAGATTTGGACAATATCTATACTCTAAGTATGACAACATGAAAGACTTCACTGATGTGTTCTATAAAGAATCATGCGAAGAAGTATATTCTATATTACTAACAGACTTACATAAATTAGAAGCATAATGGGATTATTACAAAAAATAGCATGGAGAACTCGCAGATGGAATATTAAGTTCAATCTATTAGATATCTTTTTACATGACGGTGATGGTTGCTGGGGATTTACATTCTTTGAAATAGTAAAAGATTTTAGGCCATATTCATTATTGTCTATAGAGTTTAGACTACCTAATGGCGGAAACGTAAAAGAGTTTACCATTGACAATTGGGACTTCTTATTCTTGGCAACGCCTATGTATCGTTGGTCATCAAGTTTACAAGAAAATATTTTATGGGGAACAAAACCATCTACATTACAAAAAATTGGACTTGCTATAACTAATAGACTTTTTAAATAAACAAAACCAAAAACCTCTATATAAATTACATGAAATTAATACTCGTAGGTAAAGCAGCCGCAGGCAAAGACTTTTTGAAAAATAGATTAAAGTCTAAGAATTTTAAAATTGGTGTAAGTCATACTACTCGAGCACCGAGAAGAAATGAAAAAGATGGTATTGACTATCACTTTATAGATAGATCTGAATTCGAAGAAATGATCGATCAGAATAAATTTATTGAATATATGGAATTCAATGGTTGGTTTTATGGTCAAACAGAAGAAGATTTTGATACCGCAGATGTAATGATCATGAGTAAAGATGGATTAGACATGTTACCTAAACAATACAGAGATCAATGTGTTGTTATCTATTTAGATGTAGATCGCATGACTAGAATAGAAAGACTTAATAGAAGAAATGATGTAAACGACAGTATCATGAGAAGAATGAATACTGATGATGAACAGTTCACAGGATTTTCTGACTACGATATTAAGATAAAAAACGCAGATTTTTAACCAAGATAAATAATAAGTAAATTAAACAAAAATTAAATATGAACACAAAACTAAAGGCACGTCAATCAGAATTGGCAATTGAAATCGATGCAATGCAAACAGAAGCAGCAGAAAAAAGATTTGAAATTACATTTGACAATGTTAAATCTATTAAAACTGTACAAGATCACCTTAATAAAGGTTATACTTGGAAAACTCAAAATGCAGCAGTTGTAGTTTCTTTATATGATCAATTTAAGACACAGGGTAAATCTTTGACAGCTGAATCAGAGCCTGTTATTTCTCTAAGAGGTCATGAATTAAATGCACTTTATCAAGCGCTTCTTAACGTAGAAGGAACAGGTATTGAAAATGCACGTAGATTTATCACTATGTTAACTCAAATCGGTGAAGCCGTGGGTGTTGCAATGCAAGAATTGAGTGAATTAAATTCAACTCTTAATGATTTGCATACTGAATTAGCAGAGGTAGATGCTCAATTAGAAGCACTAGAAGGTGTTGAAGTAGTATCTCCTGAGCTAGAAACAGAAACAAATGAATCTACAAAATAAGATTCAATTATTTTTATAAAACAATAAAACAGTGGAAAATATCTACTGTTTTATTGTTATTTTTTTAAGTAACAAAAACCGGATTAATTTACCATGAAAATATTCGTAACATCTAATCTACAACTAGGTAGACCAGGAGCTTTAAGTAAATATAAAAGACCACATGAAAATGTAGATCAGATGACAAATGATCTAATTAATAAATGGAATGAAACGGTCACCAATGATGACTTAGTGTATCATTTAGGTAACTTTGCACATGACCCTAAAACTGCACAGGATTCTATTACAAGATTAAATGGTACAATTAAATTCATACAAGGAGACTTTGACTCTGCTATCACTTTACTAAATGAGAAAGGCATGCTACCAGAAAGATGTTCTATTGTCAGGTGTGTCGAAGAACTTAAAGATCTCAATGCAGTGATATCGTATTGGCCACTGGGAGCTTGGCCTAATAAGCCTAAAAAGACATGGTCTATTATAGGATATCCAAATAACAAATTTAAATCAGATCCAAAAAAGAGGATTATTAATACTTCTACTGATTTATGGGCTAATAAGCCACAAGAGTTAGAAAAACTCATAGGTATTTTCTCTGATTTCTAATTATTTTCACTTTTTTAAAAAAAACTTTGCCAATAATTTTTTTATGTCAAAGTTTTTTGGTATATTAGTAGAGTAATTAAAAACAGAAAGTCAATGCAAGTAAAAATCAACAAACAACAAGAATTAGTTTTAAAATCAGCCTTAGAAGATTACATTAAAAATCTAACAGGCGCTGGCGTTAAATATAATAGCGCTGTAGAAATTTTAAATCAAATAAATTCAAGCGGCTTTGTAGAAGCTAAATCTAGAATTCCTAAAGTATTATTAAAAAAACAATATATGTTTACCTTCGAAGAAGGTGGATGGAATACTGTTTGGGCTAAAACTTTGCCAGGGGCAAAAAGACAAGCTATTAAAGAGTATAAAGATTCTGAAAACTTAACAGTTAAATTAGACTCTGTGCACTTAGCAACTAAAAGGGGATTAGAATCAGCAATGAGTTTATTTTACTAATTGTTCGTAACTTTTGAAAATAAAGGTTAAAACACTTTCCCCTTTCAATAAAAAGTGTTATATTAGCATTATAATTAAAACTTAAAAAGAATCATATGCCAAAACAACTTAGTTACCGCGAATTATCAGAAAATTTTGTTAAGAGTAAATCAGAAAAAGATTACAACGCACTCTATAAGCGTGTAAAACCAGGACTTAAAAACTATATTGCCAATGTAGTTAAAGACTCAGAAGCCACGGATGACATCTTAACTAATACTCTGACTAAGATGTGGACTAAGATTGATCAATACGATCCATCTTATCAAATTACGACATGGCTTTATAGAATCGCCTTTAATGAGTGTTTAGGTTGGATTCGTCAAAGAAATAGTAAATATAGCATAGATGCTATGAAAGAATACGGTATTGAAATCTCAGATCAATACGCACATACATCGGCTAAAGATCTTTTAGTTGAACGCGAGTTCAAATCAGAAGCAGATTGGTATGAAGAAGATGATAATCTACAGGCTAGATATGAACTTGCACTTTCTAATATCAATAATCTAAAGCCAATGTATCGTGAGATTATCGAAGATCGTTTACTAAATAACATGAAGTATGAAGATATTGCAAAAAAACATAATCTGCCTCTTCAGACCATTAAAAACCGTATTCGTAGAGGTAAATCTATTATAGCTGAAAATATGGAATATTAATTCCCAAATTTTGAAACTTGGATATAATATCTAGTATAATAATAGTAAATTAACAAAACAACTAGCGATTTGATAAAGAGATTAAAATGGAAATTAGTTAGTATAACAATTCCAATTTGGCTCAGAAGTTTGAGAAAAACTAGAATGTGGAGAGTTCTTTGATTTATTAGTAATTATAATGCCTCGGTGGTGGAATTGGTAGACACGCCGGACTTAAAATCCTGTGGACAGTAATGTCCGTGCCGGTTCGATCCCGGCCCGAGGTACTAAATGAAAAAGATAAAGTGTATTATATTGCACTATAGAATGGACTCGTAGCTCAGCTGGATAGAGCATCTGCCTTCTAAGCAGACGGTCACAGGTTCGAATCCTGTCGGGTTCACAAATTTATATATGTAGATATATAAATACCAAGCGAGGTTTAAGACACCTCGGGACTTGTAGGTAGTCCTTAAACCCTACAGGCAACAACCTCGCGATGCCTATACCAGAACGAGTGAGGTCCGAGAATCTAAAGGTAGTAACGCCCCTACTCGGTAGTTTGACTTTTGGTTTTATGTGGTAAGACACTAATGAGTTTGTTTGAAAGGAAACTAAACCGTTAAAATCTAGTCTAACAAGTCTTAGTTAGGCGCAATTTGCCTCTTTAGCTCAGTTGGTAGAGCAGCACATTTGTAATGTGCGGGTCGTCAGTTCGAATCTGGCAAGAGGCTCAAGTGAGACTTAACATTTTTTAATAATACCTGTGATATATATAACAAAGAGGTATTATTATGGAATGTAAGAGTTGTAAAAAAAAGGTAAAGTCTGGCAAATATTGTAATAATAAATGTCAGCAGAATTATCAAAGTTCTTTGAAAATCAATGAATGGTTAGATGGTGAAAATTTTGTAAGAAGGGGTGGAACTACAATTCCAGCATGGATGAGAACAGAACTTCTAAAACAAAGCGATCAGTGTTGTGAATCATGTGGATGGTCAGAAATTAATGAATCCACTGGTAAAGTACCATTAGAAATTGATCATATTGATGGTGACGCACATAATAATCTAAGAGAAAACCTAAGAGTTTTGTGTCCTAATTGTCATTCTTTAACAAGAACGTATAAGAACATAGGTAATCGCAAATCTACTAGAACTCACAGAAATAAATAAGTCGCAGTCAAGTTACTCGACAGAGTTACCTATCTCTTTAAAATAGGCATGGAAGATTGGCAGAGTGGTCGAATGCACTGGTCTTGAAAACCAGCGTACCGCAAGGTACCGTAGGTTCGAATCCTACATCTTCCGCAAAGTAGGCTCGAAAGAATACATACTCCTTCATGGTGTTAAGGATTGGGGCGTCCCCGGTCACCTACTCTTTGATCTGGTAGTTCAGTTTGGTTAGAATACTTGCCTGTCACGCAAGGGGTCGCGAGTTCGAGTCTCGTCCAGATCGCAAAATTATATTAAAAAATAGGCTATCTGTGGATATATAAAATAAACATGTGTCCTTAAATGTCATTTACAGAATTTAAAAACAAATTTGGTAACGTTATTTTTACTGTTACCGCAATCGGTGCATTATTTACATTAATTGGTTATATTAGCCCAATTGTTGATTATGCTTCTGACCTTAATAAATTAGTTAATGAATACGAGCAAATTCATAAATCTATGCAGAGAATAGAAACTCACATAGATCAATATGAAAGTGATCGAACTAATAAGAAGAAAACTTTCTCTATTGGACTTAGATCTGATACTGAAAATGGACAAATGATTTATGTAGATGAGAACAACGGAATTTATAGAGCATTCTTAGATCCTAGAACCAAAGAATATTTTTACTATGATTCAGAAGGTCATCCTATTTATTGTTATTCTCAAAAGCCAGTTAGAAGTCAGGAGGATCACATAGAAATTAAGCCTATAATTATGCCAACGGCAGTAATTGTTCAGGCTGATACTATTCAATAAATTTATTGTTTGAAACATTATTATACCGTGCTGTATAATAATTGATTACAGATTACGAGAGTATGTCGTTGCAAAGATATACTCTCATTATTTTGAGAGAGACAGTGAAGCTGTAGTTAATGATGGTGTTAAAAAGATGAAAAAGGGTTTATAGTAATCTGAGCGTAAACAAATCATTAACCAGAAACCCCGAAAGACCCGAAATCTCTCTTATTTGCTCGGTTCGTCTATCGGTTAGGACTTCAGGTTTTCATCCTGGCAAGAGGGGTTCGATTCCCCTACCGAGTACATTTAGTCATTTAGCTCAGTTGGTTAGAGCGCCTCGCTGATACCGAGGAGGTCACTGGTTCGAGTCCAGTATTGACTACTATTAAAAATTACATTATGAATAAAGAAATAGTAGATAAAGTTTTATGGAATTTAGATTATGTTCATAATTCTGTAAAAATATATGGAAAAGACGATACATTTGATATTCCATTTTATATTAATAAACTTGAGATGGTTATAGAATTAATGGAATCTCAACAAGATAGTAAAAAAGCATGAAAAAAGCTATCATAGTCTCGGGTTATTTCAACCCTATTCACAGAGGACATATAGAGTATTTTAATAACGCTAAAGCCAAAGGCGATGTACTTATAGTTATTGTAAATAACGATCTCCAGCGTCATCTAAAAGGCTCTAAAGAGTTTCAAAAAGAGAAAGAACGATTATTCATTGTACAAAATATTAAAGCGGTAGATCATGTAATTCTTTCAGTAGATAATGATAGAACTGTAGTTTCAACAATTAGATTAATTCATGAAAGATATGGTGACATGTATCAACTTGCATTTGCAAATGGCGGTGACCAAAATAATGATAGCATTCCAGAAGTTGGTGTATGTGAAAGGCTTGGAATTGAATTAATAGATGGATTAGGGGATAAAATTCAATCTTCTAGCTGGTTGCTTTCAAAGTAATATTCAATCCAAAAAAGTAGAATAGATATAATAATTATTAGACAATGAAGACATACATCATATACATGAGCGGAGATGATTTTTCAGTAAAGATGACTGAAGAAACAATTGAACCACTAGAACACTTTAATATTGAATACGAGTTATTTGATGGTGTCGTAGGTAAGAAAGGATTAGATGTTTTAAAATCTTTTGATGTTTATCCTTCATCTGTAGTACCTGAGGCCGAATGGACTGACGGTACAATCGGCTGTTTAGCAAGTCACTATCTTTTGTGGCAAAAATGTGCTAATCAAGAAGAACCCTTCATGATCTTAGAACAAGATGGTTTATTGGTCAGAGACCCTAGAGGTATTTTACCCCTAATAGATAGTGTATGTCATTTAGATGCTTTTTTACCATTTGAAAACCAAGAAAAGGGATATGATCACTTTAAATGGTATAATGAAAGAATTGAAGAATACGAAGAGGGTGTAAAAAAATATCCGGCTAATAATTTTTATTCCGACAATAATTTAACAGGTAGTGTTTTTAGAGGAGCATATGGATATATTATGACACCTAAGGGTGCTAAACAAATATTAAACTTTATTAAAAGATTTGGTGCATTTCCAGCAGATAGATGTCTGTGCGAGCGTGCTGCAAATATTCAAAGAGCTAACAGTACATATGTTAGATTAAATCCATTCTTCCATTCATTAAACGTTCAAAGAGAATTTACTTCAAGAAAGGCTTGATATTTTTAGATATATAATACAGTGCGTTTAGCGTACTATTAAAAATATAAAATATATCATGAAGAAAATAATATCGTGGTTAGTGGGTTTACTTAAAGATGAGAAGGGTACTCCTTCATCAAAAAGATTTATTGGTATTATTGCGGGGTTATCATTATGTATAACTTTATTTGCAAATCAATTCACAGAAGAGCATATTGCACCTTCTCCTGTGCTAATTAATGCCGTGGCAGCATTGGCATTTGGTGCACTTGGCCTTGCTTCAGTAGATAAAATCTGGGGTAATAAGGGTGAAAAATAAGTTTTAGTTAGTGAATAAAAACTTTAAAATAGCAGATGTGGTTTCTGATGAATACCGCAAATTGCTGGAGAAGGCAACTCTAGAAATGCCATGGGGTGGAGCAGTAATTGGCTCTGTACCTAGAATTTATAATTATGCAATAGATCATAATTGTAAATCTATATTAGATTACGGTTCAGGTAAATCTGATTTTCTAAAAACATTAAACGAGAAAATACCTGATCATAATTTAATAATTAATCAATATGAACCCGGTAGACCTGAATTGGCACATGATCCAGAAGTAAGTGACATGACGGTTTGTGTTGATGTATTGGAACATATAGAACCTGAAAAACTAGATGCAGTACTGGAACATATATATGAAAAAACTAATAAAACATTTTATTTTAAAGTTTGTTTAGTAGCTTCACATACTACATTTAAAGATGGTAGAAATTTACATTTAATTATAGAAAACAAAGAATTTTGGTTAGAGAAGCTTTCTAAATACTGGGATGTTTCCGATGTTATTTCTACAGAGTTTCATGTCTGGGGTCTAGCTATAAAAAAATAAAATAAAAATGAGTTGTTATACAAGAGAACAAATAGAAGCCACAATACTTAATAAAGGTTATAAGTGGTTTGATTCTAAAAATTATGATGTAAATATCGTAGGAGTTAGAAATTCAAAAACATACGGTCAAGTTACTAATAAGTTTGATGATTGTATTACACTGTCTTATAGAGATGAATCTGGTGATTGGCATTTTCATTGCTTTAAAGCTACTACGGATCCAGGTTCTCATTGGACAGAAACACAATTATTAAATAAAAATGGTGTTGCTATTTTAAAAGAAGGGCAATATAGAGGATCTCATAAGATTGGATTACACCAAGGTAAATATGAAGCACTAAGACAAGCTAAAGCGTTAAAAGTTTATCGTGATGGTAATAAAGATGATATGTATGATATGTTGGAAGAAAATGTACACGAAGGTATTTATGGTATTAATATTCATAGAGCTACTTCAAGAGTTGGTGGAGAATCTGTTCAGGTTGATAAATGGTCAGCCGGTTGTCAAGTAATGGCTAATAATAGTGAATTTAAAACTTTCATGGAAATTATTAATAAAGCAGCTAAAATATGGGGTAACTCATTTACATACACCTTAATAAACTCAGACGACATAGTCTAATATATAAGATATGAAGCATATTAGAGAATTTAATCAATTTATCAATGAAGGTAAAGCAAAACCAGGACCAGATCCGTATATGCGAGGCTTAAGTGATAAAGAGAAAGAGGATAAAGAAGAGAAAATGAAAAAACAAGCTGAAATGGACGATGATGATCCAGCGGCTTATAAGGAATTACCGGGCGATAAAGAAGCTAGAGAAAAGGGCGAGGTTAAAACTTCAAAGCATGTAAAATCATATCATGAACTATATGGCGATGATGAAACCGATGAAGCTCTTTCAGATCATGAAAAGGAAGATGATGTAGATTATGAAAAACTCTATAAAAAATATCCTTATAAAAATAAAGGCTCACGTAGAAAAAACGAATCACTAATATCTGAAGAAAAAACAGAAGGAGATCGCGGACCTATTGATGATGAAAAGGTAGAAAAGGCATTAAAGAAAAAGTCTGAAGAAACGGGAGTTCCTCTCGAATTTTTAAGAATAGTAATGAGAAGAGGCATGGCAGCATGGAGAACTGGCCATAGACCGGGAGCTGGTATACACCAATGGGGTTATGCACGAGTTAATTCATTTTTAACTAAAGCCGAAGGTACATGGGGTGATGCAGACTCAGATGTTGCAAAAGAAGTCAGAGATGGCGGCTACGATAAAGATTTAAAAAAGGCCTAAGGGTCTCAATATAAAAAAAAGAAGGAATTATGGAAGAAGGAATTATTGTATTGGCAGTATTAGTAGTTGGATTTATAGCTTACAAATGGGGTTATATGAGAGCTAACAGTAAAAAAACTGTAAACACGAGTAAAGGTAAAGTAATCGTAGTTGATAACACTAAACCTGATACTTCGAAAGAAGACGCAATTAAAGATAAGTTTGGCGATTTAAAATAAATTGTTCGTAACTTTTTGGAAAATAGTTAAGCCCACATTTTTTTATGTGGGCTTTTTTTGTTATATTAGTACTATAATTAAAAGCTAAAGCTATATGAAACCTTATTATTGTGACCGCTACGACGCTTATTACAATGTCGAAACCGGAGAGATCTTAGAAGACATCAGCAAGTATGTCGATTGCCCTGACACTGACTTCAAAGACAATTGGATTGCAGACGGCAGACCAACTCATGTACCGACTGAGTACCAAGATCATTTGATTGATCAAGAGATGGAACGCCAAGACAAGATCTGGGAGAAGATTGAAACTTATGACTCTATTGAGTACAACTTAAACACTACTAAGTAATGAAATATTGGACCAAACATAAAGTACCATTCTTTCTTGCCTATCTCTTTGTTAATATTCAAGAGGCAAGAGGATTTAAAGTTACTAAGACCGGCTACTCTGGTTTAATGATCAAGTATCGCTGTTCTACTAGAGACGTTAATACTTTTTATTCTTAGAATTAATTTTAAAAATACTTAGCTCTATATTTTTTTATGTCAAGATTATTTGGTATATTAGTAGAGTAATTAAAAGTTAATCATTAAAAACAAACAACATGGAAGTAACATTAAACCGTTCGCAAAGACGTTCTTTTAAGAAAGAACTTAAGTCAAAGAAATTATCAAGTCTTATTGAAAACCGCCAAGGCGGTTCTAAGCTTAAAACTATTCTTGATCCTAATCAAGAGGTCTTTAAGGTATTAGGACAAGGACTTTATGCATGGTGTACTGAAAGTCAGTATACGTTAATGCTTAAAGAAAAAAGTACACTTGAAGGTAAAATCAAATTCGGTCAATATGGTACTAATGCAGAGGCCGGTCAAGTGCCTCAAGACACTATTGATTCATATTCAGGTGCTACTTCTGAAGCTCTTGTAATTCTATGGGCTGTTAAATTTACAAAAGAAGATATTCAAAAGGGTACTGCATATGAGATAGAGCAAATTATGCAGCCTCTTATCGGTACTAAATCTAAAGATGGTTCTTCAACTGAGGTCTTTAATACATCTATTGATAAGATTAAAAAAGTATTCAGTAGTACTATGTATAAATCAGACTCTCTTGAAACATACTCAATGAGAGAGTCTCAGAGATTAGCGGCAAAAAAGATGATTGAATACTTTCAAAATGGAGGTACTGAATTTTTGCTAGGTGCCATCATGCGATTTGGTAAAAACTTTACAGTACTTAATGTCGCTCGCGAGCTGCTTCAACCGGGTGATAGCTTATTAGTTGCTACAAATAAACCAGGGGTATTTGCATCGTTAAAAGAAGACGTTGCTAACCATGTATATTTTGATAATTATCATACAGTAGAACTTAAGAAAAACAAAGACTTTACACCTCTTAAGGATAAGGTTAATGTTATTATGGTTTCTTCTCAGTTGATGATGAATGCAAAGAGCGGAGATAAAATTATGAATCTTCTTAAATCAATTAACTTTAAACTTGCATTTTTTGATGAATGTCACACTGGACAAGATACTGAAAAGTTTACTGCAATAGAAAAGTCTTTAACCGTTCAGCATATTGTTAGAGCATCTGGTACTCCATTTAAGACGCTTTCACGATTTACTGATGAAAACTCTTTCTTCTATGGATATATTGAACAACAACAAGATAAGAAAAAAGGACTTAATAACTCTGTAACCCTCGGGTCATATATTGTTGATGTTTACCAAAAACCAGATTCATCATTCTACTCAAAGGAAGAAGGACACACTTTACGTAAATTATTTGCTACCGAAAAAGTAGATGGGACTCCTAAATTTTTAGCAGAGGGTGAAGTTGCTGACTTTATTAAAGATGTTCTTGGTATTTCTAACAATAAGAAGAAATATTCGCCAATGAAACTTAAAAAAGGTTTAGATCATACCGTTTGGTTGTTACCAGACTCATCTGATTCTGTAAAAGCTCTTAAAACATTGATCGAGTCTATTACAGATGAATATGAAGTGTTTGCCGCTACAGCTGATAAGACTAAAGATATTAAAGAGGTTCAAGACGCTATTCAAGATCATAAAGAAGGTCGCGGCAAGAAAACTATTACGCTTACAATTGGTCGTTTCGTAGAAGGTACTACAGTCCCTGAATGGAATGGTGCTTTTGTAATGTCAGATACTTCAAGTCTTGAAAAGTACTTTCAGTTTATTTTCCGAGTATGTAGTCCAGCTGAAGGTAAAGATATGGCATACGTATTTGACTTCTCTAAAGATAGAGCTTTTGAAATGGTTTACGCATTTGCTCTTGCAACTGCACACAATAATGATAATGAAGACATTCAAGAAATTGTTCGCCAGTGGTTAGATAATAACAATATCTTTTGGGACGGAGGCGTCGGTATGACGCAGATTGAAGTCAGTGATATTTTAGCTATGGTTAAAGACGGAGACTTCGGTCAACGTGCTTTAGTTAGAGATCACCATAAGTATACTAACCAAACTGAGATTGTAAACAATCTAGAGTTACTTTCTGCATTCGTTAATAATAATACTGGGAAACATGCTAAGTCATCATCTGTTAAATTTAACGTAAACCAAGAAGGTAAAAAAGAAGCTAAGAACAAAAGAACTATTAATGGTCGTACTTTTGAAAAGAAAGAGCTTACAGAATTAGACCATATGCTTAAAAATATAGTAGGTCTAATTGCACATGTACCATATGTCTTTTTAGTAGAAGAGATTGAAGATAAAACTATCGATGGGGTTCTTAACCTCTCAGATGATATTATCCAAGGTTATTTCGGAGTTACTAAAGAAGATATTAAAGCTCTATTAGATTCTGATGTTATTTCGGATAAAAGATTTGTAAATTTACACTTCTAAATTTTTTTATGTCAAATATTTTTGTTATATTAGTATAGTAATTAAAGATACAGACAATGGAACAAACATTAGAAAAATGGTCATTAGACAAGCACTATAAATCTATTCATGCGCTTGGGGAAAACTCAAGTAAAGAAGAAAGTTTAACTCCGATCATTATTGTTAATCAAATGGTTGAAACAATATTGCAAACAGTTGATATAACTATAGTAAAGAATCCTAACTTTAAAGTACTAGATCCAGCATGTGGTACTGGTTCTTTCTTGATAGCATGGTATGAAGTTCTTTCTAAATATCACAGTCATGAGCATATCATTAACAATATGTTATGGGGCTTTGAAACTAATTTTAGTTACTTTAGAGCAAACAATAAATACTATCAATTTAAGAACGTATATAAAGAAAGTTTTCTAGAAACAAATAAGCTAGATAATATGAAATTTGACGTAATAGTAGGTAATCCACCATATAAGGGTAAAGGAAATCCATTGCATTTACAATTTTTAAGTAAATGCTATAGCATTACAAAGGAAAAAGGTATCTTATCATTTGTACAGCCTGCGACATTCCTATTAGATCAGAAAAAGATTAATAATTTTTATAAAGACGCTAGGTATTTAATATCTAAAGATTTAGTTTCGGTAGATATTTATCCTAAAAGTATATTTGAAAATGCAGCTATTAATACAGCTATTTCAATTTCTTTAATTCATAAGGACAGAAATAATAAAACACCGATATCTGTAAAATATGTTTCTCTAAATAAAATAGTTCATTTTGAAGATATTGAATTAATAAATCAATTTGCGTCAAATGAAACGTTTCATTCCATAAAAAATAAAGTAATAGAATATTGTAACCGCTTCGGGAGTCTTCAGAATAAATATGTCGATGGTGAATTTTCAAAATATTTAGTTCCAATATCTAAATTGCAAAGATATAAATTCAATGGAGATGAAGCAGTATTATTAAATAATTCATCAAACAATAGCGGGTTATCCTTTACTAATAAAAAGTTAGCTCATGCATGTTTAGAATATCTCAATACTCCTTTTTCTAAATTTTGCTTGCACATCTATAAATTAGATATGAACTTAACTAGTGGAAGAAATCTAAGATCAGTTCCATTGTTTAACAAGATAGAAGATTTTAAGAATCCGTATTCTGCATTAGATTTAAGTGATAATGAAATAGAGTTTATTGAGTGGGTTAATTTACATAATAATAAATTATTCTTTTTTAGTTAATGGAGTTAAATAATTACATAGAGCATGCCCGTAATCGTGAGTATATGTCAGGCATCGCCCGCGATAGGCTCAGGGTCAAACAAACTTCAGAGGTATTTACACCAACGCCAATAGTTCAAGAAATGCTTGATAAGCTTGAAGAACAAGATCCAACTATCTTTACTGATCCAACCAAGACGTTTTTAGATAACTCATGTGGTGATGGTCAGTTTCTGTCTGAGGTTATCATTCGTAAAATGGAACGAGGTTCTACATTTATTGAAGCGATTTCAACAACATACGGAGTAGAATTCATGGAAGACAATGCTAAGGAATGTCGTGCAAGACTTGCAGGTCCTAATCCAACACAAGAGGTATTAGATATAGTTGAGAACAATATAGTGCACCACGACGCTCTTACGTATCACTATATGTTCGGTGAAGAAAAGAAACGAGCTTTATTCTAAGATATATAGATAAACTAAACATAATAAATCTAGATGAAACACGTAAAACTATTCGAAGACTTTACACCAAGTGTAAATGAAGGTATGTCCGCAAACATTCCAAAAATGTTTCTTAAGCACGGTGCTGTAGTTAAAAAAATTAGAGAGCTTGAAGATAAACAAAAAGAACTAGCTACTCCGTATTTTAAAGCGAAGGATGAAGGCGATAAAGATGCCATGAAAGCTCAAATGGAGTTAATGAGAAAAAATCAAAAGGAATTAGACAAATACAGAAAGAATCTAGCAAGTATTGAAGCTAAGTATATTCATAATTCTGAAATGCCTTGGGATAAATAACCATTAAATATATTAAATATTGTTTGATAAATTTCAAATAACACCATTCTCTATACTTGATACCAGATCTAAGGACTGGAAACAGCGTAAAAGATGGTGGATTAACAAATATAATATTCAATCTGAATTAGGCCGAGAAGACGCTAAGTCTAGTGTATCTTTATGGAATGACAATTCAGTATCTATTTTTGACGCCACTCTTTGTGAGGTTATCTACAATTGGTACCTTCCAGAAGGTGGCGGCTCTATTTTAGATCCTTTTGCGGGTGGAAGTGTTCGAGGTATTGTAGCTTCTGAATTAGGACATGGCTATACTGGGATCGATTTAAGCAAATCACAAATAGAAGCTAATAGATTACAATCAATAAAACCTAAATGGATTCAAGGAGACTCTGATAAAGAACTTGACAACATAAAAGATCAATATGATCTGGTTTTTACATGTCCACCATACCATGATCTTGAGATTTATACAGACCATGATGATGATTTGTCTAACATGGATTACAATTCTTTCATTGATAAGTATAAATCTATTATAAATAAGTCTGCTAAAAAGCTTAAGAACAATAGGTTTATGGTCATCGTTGTTTCTGAAATAAGAGAACGTTCTAAAACAAGCGATTACAAAATAGGAA
>Ga0209504_1001322_pt1 | contig 19076 bp, 17 predicted proteins | sample COGITO_mtgs_1005_FD_184791 | JGI IMG/M metagenome (GOLD analysis project Ga0209504, IMG submission 184791) | Pelagic marine microbial communities from North Sea - COGITO_mtgs_100511 (SPAdes) (version 2) | ecosystem: Environmental > Aquatic > Marine > Epipelagic ...
GAAAGTATCTTTTAAAGAAGCATTACAATCAGGCGTTGATATTGTTTTTGGTGGTGACGTTGGTGTTTTTTCTCATGGAGAGAATTATCGTGAATTAGAGATTATGGTGGATTATGGTATGTCAAATCAGAAAGTTCTTGAATCTGCAACATCCGTTAATGCTAGAGTGTTTCATTTGGATAAGTTGGGCAATATTAAATCCAATTTTTTAGCAGATTTAATTGCTGTAGAAGGAAACCCTTTGAAGGATATTAAAGTCTTTAGAGATGTGAAATTTGTAATGAAAGATGGTGTAATCTATAAAAACGAATAGGCAAAGATTATTTCTAAATTTTATATTCAGAAAGTGGTTTCGTAAATTTTTCTGGATTTTCAGCCAAATAATAACGTGGGTCATCAACTGCTTCAACTATAATGTCTTCAAAAATTGGACTTCCTTTTCTTAATAATACTTTGCAGTCTTGGCTTAAGTGTTTTAGCTTAATTTCTTTACCTTCAGCTTTATATTTATTTACTAAACTAAATATGGCTTCTAATGCAGAATGATCACTTATACGTGATTCTACAAAATCAATCTCTATTTTATCAGGGTCATTTTTTATATCAAACTTAGAATTGAAATTCTGAATAGATCCAAAAAATAAAGGTCCCCATATTTCATAAGTCTTAGTTCCGTTTTGTTGAATACGTTTTCTTGCACGAATCATGGTAGCGTTTTTCCACGCAAATACTAATGCCGAAATAATAACACCAGCAATAACTGCAACTGCTAAATCTTTCCAAACTGTAATCCCTGAAACTGCAATTAAAACTGTAGCGTCAGATAATGGAATCTTTCTTAAAATTCTAAAACTTGACCAAGCAAATGTTCCGATAACTACCATAAACATAACACCTACTAAAGCAGCTATAGGAATCTGTTCAATAAGTGGTGCGCCAAACAATACAAAACATAATAAAGCAATTGCAGCAACAGCACCAGATAAACGACCACGACCACCAGAATCTACATTAATAATAGATTGACCAATCATTGCACAACCACCCATTCCACCAAAAAAGCCATTTAGAATATTTGCACCACCTTGGGCAATACATTCGCGATTTCCGTTCCCACGAGTTTCTGTCATTTCATCAATAAGGTTTAAGGTCATTAATGATTCAATTAAGCCAACTGCAGCTAAAATAACTGCGGTAGAGAGTATTAAATTCCAATGGCCATTAAGGGTGCTAAATAGTCCAAATATTTGGTCTTGAAAAGTTGGTAAACCTCCTTTTAAACCAGAACCACCACCATCAACTATAAAGGAGCCTACAGTGCTTACATCTAATTTTCCAAATATGGTAATAGCAGCAACAACAATAATAGCTGTCAATGCAGCTGGAACTTTCTTGGTTAATTTTGGTAAACCGTACATTATTCCCATAGTTAATGCTATTAAACCAAGCATTGTCCATAATGCATTACCACTCATAAAAACCTTTTCACCATTTATTGTTTCTTTAAATAAACCTAATTGAGATAAAAAAATAACGATAGCTAAACCATTTACAAACCCCATCATTACTGGATGTGGAATTAATCGAACAAATTTCCCTAGTTTAAAAATCCCAGCTAGAATCTGAATACCTCCTACAAACAGTAGAGTTATAAAGAGCCATTGTAAACCAAGGTTTTCAATCGGTGAATCCAAAGTCAACCCAACTTCATTTCCTTTTTGTATCAAATAAACCATTACAACAGCCATAGCTCCTGTTGCACCTGAAATCATACCGGGGCGACCACCAAAAAGAGCAGTCACAATTCCCATCATGAATGCGCCATAAAGACCAACTAAAGGATCTACACCAGCAACGAACGCAAAAGCGACTGCTTCAGGAACTAAAGCCAGTGCTACAGTTAAACCTGAAAGTATATCGTTTTTTGGATTTTGAGTGAAATTTTTTCTAGTGGTATGGCCTAATATCATATCTCTTGATCTTAAAAGTGCGCAAAGATACACTTTTATAGCACATTTCATTATTTATGCTATAATCAAAAAAGCGCACTCAAATTGAATGCGCTTTTTTTTAAATATATTATTTTTATTTACTTAGTTTCTGACTCTGGTGGATACTTTGTCATCATTTCCGAAACAAACTCTTTAATTCGAGCTTCTTTCTTTTCAATATTTTTAGTAACCAAATATCCGGTTCCTGACCCTTGCCATATTAATTGTTTCTTGTTTGCATCTATAAAATCTACAAATAGGATGCCTTCAGTTCTTGTTGAAACTTGGTTTACTCCAAAACCTGTACCCCAACCTGGACCCCAGCCCCAACGATTAAATCCGCCCCAACCCCAACCGTTGAGCCCCCATGCGTTATTATAAATATCTACACGCTGATTTGATTTTGTAAATATGCTTACTAGCATATCTGGATTATTAGACTTAGTCATGCCTTTAGCCATTAACTCACTCTCAATTGCTCTCAAAATTCTGCGTTTGTCAATATCACTAATTTCAGCTTTGTCAATTCCAGGCTTAAAAAAAGCAAAAGTTTTGTATTGGTTGAATTCAGTTTCTTTATCGTAGTCCGATGCTACGCGGACTGAGCTACATGAGCTTATGATCAAAGCTGTTAGTAATACTGGAAAAAATTTAATTGTCTTTTTCATAGTCTGAGTAGTTTATTTAAGTTTGAGTTTCTTTAAAAGTTGATCGTCAACAGTATTTGGTAATGTTACTTTTAAGTTTGGTTCACTTTCCATAGCACGTTTAATTGCAAATACTGCGCCTTCATTCCTAGCCCAACTTCTTCTTGAGATACCGTTGTTAACATCCCAAAACAACATTTGTTTTAGACGGTTAGATGCTTCCATACTACCATCAAGAACCATACCAAAGCCTCCATTAATAACTTCGCCCCAGCCAACGCCACCACCATTGTGTATGCTTACCCATGTTGCACCTCTGAAACTATCACCGATTACATTGTGTATTGCCATATCGGCTGTAAATCTGGAACCATCGTAGATATTACTTGTTTCACGGTAAGGCGAATCTGTACCAGAAACATCATGATGGTCACGTCCTAAGATTACGATTCCGATGTCTTTTTTTTCTATAGCTTGATTAAATGCTTCAGCTATTCTCATTCGACCTTCAGCATCAGCATAGAGAATCCTAGCTTGTGAACCAACTACCAATTTATTTTCTTGCGCACCTTTTATCCATTGAATATTATCAGCCATCTGCTGTTGGATTTCTTGAGGAGCACCCTCTATCATATTTTCAAGAATATTGCACGCAATCTGATCTGTTTTTTGCAAATCTTCTGCTTTCCCAGATGCGCAAACCCAACGAAATGGACCAAAACCATAATCAAAACACATTGGACCCATAATGTCTTGAACGTAGCTAGGGTATTTAAATTCTCGGCCTAATGTAGCATTAATATTCATAATATCTGCTCCTGCTCGAGAAGCTTCAAGTAAAAAAGCATTACCGTAATCAAAGAAATAGGTACCTTTTTCGGTATGTTTATTTATAGCATCTGCGTGACGACGCAGAGTTTCCTGAACCTTTGTTTTAAATAATTCAGGATTGTTTACCATCATCTCATTAGACTCATCAAAAGACAAATTTGCTGGATAATAACCGCCAGCCCAGGGATTATGTAATGAAGTTTGGTCACTTCCTAAATCAATATAAATATTAGCTTCATTAAATTTTTCCCAAACGTCTACTATATTTCCTAAGTATGCTATTGATATTGTTTCTTTATTAGCTTTAGCTTTTTTAACTCTTAAAACTAACGTGTCTAAATCTGTGATTCTCTCATCAATCCAACCCTGGTCTAATCGGACTTGAGTAATTTTTGGATTTACTTCGGCACAAACTGTTATACAACCTGCAATATTTCCTGCTTTAGGTTGGGCGCCAGACATACCACCTAAACCAGAAGTCACAAATAAATTACCTTTAGGTTCTTTTCCTATTTTTCTAAATCCGTTTAGAACAGTTATTGTTGTACCATGAACAATTCCTTGTGGTCCAATATACATATAGCTACCAGCAGTCATTTGTCCGTATTGTGTTACACCAAGCGCATTAAATTTCTCCCAATCGTCAGGTTTAGAATAATTAGGTATCATCATGCCATTAGTTACTACAACTCTGGGTGCTTCTTTATGACTTGGAAATAATCCCATTGGATGACCAGAATACATAACTAGCGTTTGCTCGTTATTCATCTCTGCTAAATATTTCATTGTTAATCGGTACTGTGCCCAATTTGAAAACACACCGCCATTTCCACCATAAGTTATAAGTTCATGAGGATGTTGCGCAACTGCATAATCCAAATTATTCTGAATCATTAGCATTATAGCAGCAGCTTGTTTAGACCTTGCAGGATAATCATTTATTGGTCGTGCATACATTTTGTAATCTGGTCTGAAGCGATACATATAGATACGACCATAAGTTTCTAATTCAGTTTTAAATTCTTCGATTAAATGCTCGTGATGTTTTTTATCAAAATAGCGTAATGCATTTTGTAGTGCCAATTTCTTTTCTTCAATAGATAAAATATCTTTTCTAAAAGGCGCGTGATTTATAGAATTATCATAAGGTTTTAGAGCTGGTAATTTCTCTGGAATACCTTCTAGTATTTGATCTTGAAATGTTGTAAGCGATGTCTGCATTACTTTTTTTTTAGCTTTTCTTTGGTGAATCCATATGGGCAATGTCTACAACCGCTTTCACAACAATAGCCACGCTTTATATGGTATTGCTCTGTAAAACAGCGATAACCTTCAGGAGTTAAATAGTAGTCGCCTTCCTCGATTGGAACATGTTTTTTCATAGATAACAAAGATAACTTATTTTGGATTGATTTTTGAGTATATAAAACTGTGACAATAATTTCAAAATATATAATACCTAAGGGTTATTTGTGCTTAACTATATTTCCTTTTATTTTTTTAAAAAGCAACAATTTGAGTTTGAATAAAACCATGATTAATCATAAAAAGATTCATTTACGTTAACAAATAGAACTTTTTAATTGTACTATTTTATCTGTTTTATATTGTTAAATTTTTAATTATATATGTGATATTGAAAGATTGGAAAACAGCCTATTGGTCTATTTCATTTGAAAAAGAAGCTTAAAAAAGCGAATCTAATTTGAAGTTTTTGAGAAAGCGATCATTTTGGAATTTTATACATTATTTTTGATGATAGAAATGCAATCGGAAGTACAGCAAATTCATATCGAAAACGAAAATAATATTCAGCTTTTTATAAAGCGTGAAGACTTGATACATCCCTTTATTTCAGGTAATAAATACCGTAAGTTGAAGTATAATTTGCTTGAAGCCAAAAAATTAGAGCACGATGTTGTTCTTACATTTGGCGGTGCTTTTTCCAATCATATTGCTGCTACAGCCCTTGCCAGTAAAGAAATGGGATTTAAAACTATTGGAGTGATTAGAGGAGACGAGTTGGTCTCTAAAATAGATGAGAACCCTACTTTAAGTTTTGCTAAAGAAAATGGAATGCAGTTTCATTTTGTTTCTCGAGACGATTACAGAAAAAAAAGTTCAGAAATATTTTTAAACGAATTAAAAAAAAGATTCGATAATTTTTATTTAATCCCAGAAGGTGGAACAAATCAACTTGCTGTGAAAGGATGTGAGGAGATATTGACTTCTGAAGACTCAAATTATGATTATATCTGTACTTGCGTAGGAACTGGCGGAACAATTTCAGGACTCATAAATTCCTCTTTTGAAGGACAAAAAATATTGGGCTTTCCAGCGTTAAAAGGTAATTTTTTAAATAAAGAAATCAGTAATTTTGCAACTAAGAAAAATTGGAAATTGATAACGGATTATCATTTTGGTGGTTATGCTAAAATAAACCCTGAATTGGTAACGTTTATTAATGATTTTAAATCTAAATACAGCATTCCGTTAGATCCAATTTATACAGGCAAAATGCTATTTGGTTTGTTTGATATGATTTCAAAAGGAAGATTCAAGCCTAATACAAAGATTTTGCTGATTCATACAGGTGGACTACAAGGTATTTCAGGTATGAATGAAAGATTAAAATCTAAATCTATGCCCTTAATAAAAGTATAAATGAACATAAGAATTCTAATACTATTAGTAGCTATTTTTTTTGTGGCTTGTGGTCCCAAGAAAGGTGTTGTTACCAAAAAGAAAAAGATTAATACAAGAACTGAGAAGGTTGTTGTAAAGCTAGATTCAAAAGCAGCAAAGCCAAAAGTAATAGAAAAACCAGTTACTACAACGCCTCGAAAAAGAAGCTCTGTCGATACATATATTGATAGCTATGCACAAATTGCGATGACTGAAATGCGAAAGTCTAAAATTCCTGCGAGTATTACGTTAGCTCAGGGTATATTAGAATCAGGTTCAGGAAATGGACGTTTAGCAAAAGAAGCGAATAATCATTTTGGCATTAAATGTCATGGTTGGAAAGGTGCTAAAATTTTTCATGACGATGACGAAGACCAAGAATGTTTTAGAAAGTATAAAGCGGCTTCGACCTCATACAAAGACCATTCGGAATTTTTAACAGGAAGAGGACGTTATGCAAATTTATTCAAATTAAAGCAAAATGATTATAAAGGTTGGGCAAAAGGTTTAAAATCTGCAGGCTACGCTACTGATAGAAAATATCCTCAAAAGTTAATTAGTCTTATTGAGCGTTATGAACTCTATGAATACGATAATCAGGTTTTGGGTAAAGTAATATCAAGTCAAGATGATAAGTCATCAGATTTGATAACTCATAGCGTAATAAAAGGAGATACTCTATATTCTTTGAGCCGAAAGTATGGTGTTACGGTCGATGCCATTAAAACAAAAAATAAGTTGAAAAATAATAACTTGGCTATTGGTCAGGTTTTAATCATAAAATCAGAATAATTATATGTTATATAAAAGAAGCAGTGCGCTTTTTAAAGATGCTCAAGAAGTAATTCCTGGTGGCGTAAATTCACCAGTGCGTGCTTTTAAAGGTGTCGGTGGAACACCAATTTTTGCAAAATCTGCAAAGGGTGCTTATGTGTATGACGAAGATGGAAATCGATATATAGATTATATAAATTCTTGGGGGCCAATGTTATTAGGTCATGCTTTTAAGCCTGTTGTTGAAGCGGTAAAGGCTAAAGCAGAATCGGGTACCTCTTTTGGCATGCCAACTGCTATTGAAACCGAAATTGCAGAACTGGCAGTTTCCATGGTACCAAATATTGATAAAATTCGTTTTGTAAATTCCGGAACGGAAGCTTGTATGAGTGCTATTAGATTAGCAAGAGGGTTTACAGGAAAAGAAAAAATTATAAAATTTTCAGGATGTTATCACGGGCATAGCGATGCGTTTTTGATTGCAGCTGGAAGTGGTGGTGCTACTTTTGGAACACCAAATAGTCCGGGCGTTACTCAAGGCACGGCAAAAGATACTTTGTTAGCTGATTATAATAATTTACAAAATGTTGAAGCATTAATTACAGCAAATCCAAATGAGATTGCAGCAATAATTATCGAACCAGTTGCTGGAAACATGGGGTGTATTCCTCCAAAATATGGATTTTTAGAGGGTTTAAGAACACTTTGTAATTCTAATGGCATTCTTCTCATTTTTGATGAAGTTATGACAGGTTTTAGATTAGCAAAAGGAGCAGCACAAGAGTTGTATAATGTAGATGCTGACATTGTTTGTTATGGGAAAGTAATTGGTGGTGGATTACCAGTAGGAGCATTTGCTGCTAGAAATGAAATTATGAATTTTTTAGCTCCTGTTGGGCCTGTGTATCAAGCTGGTACTTTAAGTGGAAATCCATTAGCTATGGCAGCAGGTTTAGCGATGTTAAAAGCTATTAATTCTGATGACAGTTTATTTAAACGCTTAGAAGACAAAACCTTGTATTTGCACAAAGGTATGACTCAAGTTTTGACTGAATTTAATATTGATCATACTGTTAACAGAGTAGGTTCGATGATTTCTGTTCATTTTCATAAAGACCCGGTTTATGATTTTGAAACTGCAGTCAATGGAAATAATGAAACGTTTAAAGCCTTTTTTCATAGCATGCTAAAACAAGGCATATATATAGCTCCAAGTTCATTCGAAACTTGGTTTATAACTGATGCATTGTCATACGAAGATCTAGATGAAACAATAAATGCTGTCAGAAATTTTGCTAAGGAATTATAATAAAAAAGAGCGCAATTAGCGCTCTTTTTTATAGATATGTATCAATCAAACTTATTTTTTTCTTTTTCCTTTTCCTCTTCTGCTTTTCATTTTACGATCCATCATCTGAGAATATTTAGTGTACTGTTCTGAGTTTAGTATTCCCTTCATTTTTTCTTTTAGTGCGATTTGTGCATCTAGAAATTCTAACTTGAACTTATGACGTTCTTCTTCGCTCATACTTTTTATCGCTTCTTTGTTTTTCAACATTTTAGCATTTCCTTCAGTATGATGATCAAGTAAAGCTTCTCTTACTTCTGATTGCTGATTTTTACTCAAATCAAGTTTTAAAGCCAATTGTTTTGTTTCAATTTCAGCACGATTTTCAGGAGATTGTTCTTTCCTTTTGGTTAGACGCTCCATCATCGCTTCTTTTTTGCCTTCTTGTGCAAATCCTATAAACGTACATAAGGATAATGCAATAATTACTAATTTTTTCATGTTTTAAATTTTATTGTTTTTTAATCGATTTGTATCGAAACTTCTCGAGAAATCTCTTTTTTACACTTAAGTTCTCTATTAAGACTTAAAAAAGTATAATGCGTTTAAAAGTAATATTTTTTTAACATAAGATTTAACACTTCTGGAATTTAATTTCAAGTTTATTTTAGAACAGGAACACTTAAATTGATACCTGTTTGTATGTCTGGCGAATTGTTAACCGAGAAATCTTGTTTTAGATACAGTGCTAACCTATAATTATCACGACCATAGGTGTAAATAATTGACCAGTTAGATAAAGGGACATATAAGCGTGTAACACCATTGTGCCAACCTGCATTTATGGCAGCAAAATCTCCAAGTAACCTATAGTAATCTGTTTCTTCTTGTTTGTTATACCTAGACTGAATCTGATAATTTAATCCAAAAGCATGATAATTTCCTTTTTGAGTGTACTTAGTAAATTCAACATCTGCTTCAAGCGTCGCTAAAAATTTATTATTTCCTAAATCAATAACTTCATCAAAATCAATAATATTTTTTCTCAATAAATTTGCACCAGTAGCAATATCCAGTTCGTTTTTATTTTTAAATTTAAATTGCTTTAAAACATTAGCAGAAACCCCAACATCTATTGAAGGATTAAACTTTGAAGTATTAATACCTAAATGACTCCCAAAATTGAAATATAAGTTTCTTGTTTGATTAAATTCAAAAGTCGGGTAGTAATGATGATTTAACTCTAAGCCACCGATAAAAAAATCGTTTTTATCTAATTGTAAGGTGTTTCCGTTACGGTCAGTATAGCTAAAATTTACTTGATTTAAACCATAAAAACGTCTACCAAAAGGATCCTCACCACCAGCGATATTACTATGAAACCATTCAATAGTTTCATCACTTGTAAACAATGAAAACGGATAGCTACCATCTGTAATCAGGTATGATCTTAGACTTACATTAAGTTCATGTTTTTTTGCTATGGGTAATGTAATACCAACTCTAATTTCTTTGATTACGGCGTCTATAACAATATTGAAATACTCTGCGGGTGTTGTTTCTTGGTCGATATAATCAAAACGCCTTTGAAACCAGATTACTTGACTTAAAGCTTCTCTAACTTGAGGGTCTGATGGTAAATGTGTTTCTACAAAAGGTTGAAAATTATTTCCGCTGGCATAATTAAACGAAAGGGTTGTTTTGTTAGTAGGTCTCTTTTTGAAATTTTGCTGAATCCTTGAGCTGAATATTCCAAAATGATGTGTGGTTTGCATATTAGGGTTGTCTATACCATTTTTTATGGACAGACTATCCTTTTCTTGCGCAAATAATTGAAGTGTAAATAGGAATAAAAAAGATATAAATGATATTTTTTTCATAAAGCGAAAATAGATTATTTTTTGATAAGTTCTAATGTGCTTTTATATAGTGTTTTACTTTCAATTTTACTTTTTGACTTGTTTTCAGTTATATCTGTTTATAAAACTGTCCGGGATAAGTTAGAAGATATACAAGTTACAGATATGTATTATGATATAAGTTGGTTTACATCTTTTGTATCTGTTGTTTTGCTTGTTTTTGGTGTTATGTTAACTGTAGTTAATAAATAATCAAATCCGTAAAACAGGTAAATGTTAGGATTCAACAATTATGTTATCTTAGTGATTTAGATTATAATTTAAATGCAATATTGGATCTCAACATTGATTACAGTTTTAGTTATCTATATAGCTATAAGTATTGCATTGTATTACATACAAGATTATGTATTGTTTAAACCCGAAAAACTTTCTAAGGATTTTCAATTCGATTACAAAAATCAAGAAACCAAAGAATATAATTTAGAAACTAGAGATGGTGCAGTGATTAATGGGCTTCGCTTTTTTCCAAAGGGCGAAAGTAAAGGGGTAGTCATTTATCTAAAAGGAAATTCTAAAAGTATTAAAGGTTGGGGTAAATTTGCTGTAGATTTTACACGTCATGGTTATAACGTATTGATGGTAGACTATCGTGGCTTTGGGAAGAGCACAGGTAAACGCTCACAAAAGGCAATTAAAAGAGATTTACAATTGGTTTATAACAAAGTAAAAGAGCAAACTACAGAGGATAGAATTATACTCTATGGACGTTCTTTGGGATCAGGATTTGCTACTAAATTAGCATCTATGAATAGTCCTAAAAAACTTATTTTAGATGCACCATATTATAGCTTAACAAGAGTCACAGGTCGGTATATGCCATTTATGCCGCTATCCATATTATTAAAGTATCCTTTGCCAACCTATAAATGGTTAAAACATGTACAATGTCCAATTCATATTATTCATGGTACAAATGATAAATTAATTCCCTATAAATCGAGCGTAAAATTATCTAAAATTAATCCGAAGTTGACTGAGATTTATACCGTAATTGGTGGTGGTCATAAGGATTTAAATAATTTTGAGTCTTATCACAAAATGTTGGACGATATCCTTAATAGTGAACCCAAAACAATTGATTTAGAAACTACTAGTATTAACGTTATTCATAGTGCAAAAAAGACTAAAAAGAAGGCTTAAAAGAACAGTAACTGTTACAGTGGCAATATATCTTATGATTGGAGCTTCATTATATTTTTTTCAAGAGAAGTTATTATTTCTTCCAACAAAATTAGAACAAGATTACAAATTTCAGTTTAATTATCCTTTTGAAGAATTATTCCTTAAAACAGATGAAGAAGCTGTTATAAATGCAATACATTTTAAAGTTAAAAAACCCAAAGGTGTTATTCTATATTTTCATGGTAATGCTGGAGATTTAAGCCGTTGGGGTAATATTACAGAGTATTTTGTTGATAAGGATTATGATGTACTTGTTATGGACTATAGAACATATGGAAAAAGTACTGGTAAGCTGAGTGAAGATGCATTTTATAAAGATGCTCAGTTTTGTTATGATTATTTACTAAAACAATATTCTGAAGAAGATATTTCGCTTTATGGTCGTTCTTTAGGCACTGGGATAGCATCTTATCTAGCTTCAAAAAACAATCCAAAACAACTTGTTTTAGAAACGCCATATTACAGTATTTTAGATGTTGCAAAAAGTAGATTTCCTGTTTTTCCTGTGAAACGCTTACTTATGTACCAATTTCCAACCTTTAAATATTTACCAAAAATTAATAACTCTGTAACTATACTTCATGGAACAGATGATAGTTTGGTGCCCTATTCATCAGGTAAAAAGTTAGATGAACTAGCACTTAAAAATGTAAATTTTGTTAATATCAAAGGTGGAGGGCATAATAATTTAATCGAGTTTAAAGAGTATCATAAAGCGATTAAATCTATATTATAAAAAAAGGCTTCAAATTGATTTGAAGCCTTTTATTTATTTATAAATCTTTCAGATTACTTAGGGTCTAAAATATTATTTACACGCTCTAAAGCATCAGCAATGTGAATTCTACTCATAGAATCTCCACCTCTTGCACCTCTCAACTGAGAACGAAGTGATTTTAATTCTGCTCTTACAACAGCTCTAATATCTGATTGACTAACATTAACCGAAGTTCCACCAAAGAAACGTCTGAATTGTGTAGGAACAGGAGGTTGCTCATTTTTCATGATAAACTCCATACGCTCAATATATGCACGTTGAAGATTACGTCTGTAGATGTCAATCTTCTTACCATAACGTAATTCACTAAATAAACCACCACGTAATTCTTTCATCATATCATAAAGTCCGTAGGCTTTTTCTCCATTAATAGATTCGTTTTCAAGAAGACGTTGCATTCTTCCAAAATCCATAATATTTCTTAGCGTTCTTGTCTGCGTGCCTCTAATACGTTCTATATGGCCTGCACTTTCAATTTTGTTAAAGATATTGTTGTCCAACATCCAATCTGGAGTAGTAAACAATTGTTCTTGTATAAATTGCATCGCTTTTTTCTGATGATCATCTGCTACATGTGTATACACAGCACCTTCTTGGTCGTATGTTTTATACATTTCATAAACACCACCAATATTAGAAGAAACATGTCCCATGTATCGGTTAAATTGTCCTAAGACTTGTCCGTACATAGTTCCTAAGTCATCATAGTTTTTACCATCTTCAGCAGTCCACTCGATTAAGTTTGGTACAATACGTTTAAGGTTTTTAATTCCGTACTCACTTGCTAAAACAGCATCATCACCTAAATCTTCTGTTTGCGAACTTGGGTCAATAACACCAAATTGCTGTCTACCAAAACGATACATTGGGTCTCCAGCATGTTTTAAAATCCAACTGTCTAATGTTTTCTTTTCGTCTTCAGCAGATGTTGCTTCTAAAATAGGTCTGTAACCCCATTCGATAGCGTATTTGTCATAAACACCAATATTAGGCATGAGTGCAACACCTTCATCACCTGGTTGTGCTACATAGTTAAAACGCGCATAATCCATAATTGACGGTGCAGTTCCATATTTTGTAGTAAAAGCTGGATCACGTAATTTTTCAACAGGATAAGCAACACTACTACCCATGTTATGAGGCAAACCTAAAGTATGTCCCACTTCGTGAGCAGACACAAAACGTATTAAGCGTCCCATAACTTCATCTTTAAATGCAACACCACGGGCGTCAGGATTGATAGCTGCAGTTTGTACAAAGAACCAGTTGCGTAATAATGTCATTACGTTGTGGTACCAGTTGATATCACTTTCTAAAATTTCACCAGATCTTGGATCACTAACGTGAGGTCCATTTGCATTGGGAATCGGTGAAGCTAAATAGCGAACTACAGAATACCTTGCGTCTTCAGGAGACCAATCTGGATCTTCTTCAACAGTAGGTGGTTCTTTTGCTATAATCGCTTCTTTAAAACCGGCAGCTTCAAAAGCAACTTGCCAATCTTCAATACCTTGTTTTATGTATTTTTTCCATTGGTCAGGAGTCGCTCGGTCTACGTAATAAACAATTTGTTTTTTTGGTACTACGAGCTCACCTCTGTTAAACTTCTCGATATCTTCATCTCTTACCTCTAATCTCCATCGATCTAAGTAAGTAACACGTTTACTTTCTTGTGCTTTTAAACCATAATCCGTTTGCCCACTTGTAAACCATCCTACCCTTTGGTCAAACATACGACGTTGCATTGGTACTTTTGGTAACAAAATCATTGAGTTATTTATTTCTAGTGTAATTGCACCAGTGTTTGAATTTGAAGGAGGGTTTCCTGCGTTGTAAGTTTTTACAGTTCGCGATTCAATATTTGTAGGATAAGATTTTAGACTTTCTATGTAAGATAATTGACCATCTAAACGTGTAATTTTGTATTGCTGTCTTCTTCGTTGAGGAAAACCTAACGGTTTTACGTCCTTAGAAAATAAATCAGTGACATCGATTACAGTATTTAATGAGTCCTTACTAAAAGCTTTAATAGGAAATGTTGCTATTACAGGTTCAAAATTTGAATTTACAACAGCCTCATGTACTGGTAAAGAGTCTGCTGCTACAACTTGATGGGAAACCATGCGAAGTAGGACTTTTTTGTCTTTCTTTTCCCAGCGTAAAACTTGCTCACTCAATTTTCCACCACCGAAGCCAAGTCCAGATGCAGTCTTAGAAATACGCGTTACCATTAGCATTTCTCTTTCAAAAAGAGTGTCAGGTATCTCGTAAAAAAACTTTTCATCTATTTTATGAACGTCAAATAATCCTTTATCTGTTTTTGCTTCTTTAGTTATAACTTTATTGTAAGGTTGGATAGCACCTTTCTTTGGTTTTTTAGTAGGTGCTTTAACTTCAGCAGTTGGAGCACCTTTTTTAGTTTTACTTGCTTTTTTCGCAGTACTACAAGAGAATACTAAAAAAGCGAAGGCAACAAATAGAAGTTTAATACGTAAATGTTTCAAAATATGTTGGTTTTAAAATTTCGCATGAAAATACACAAATCGAATGTTTTTAAGTTGATTGAAACTATTTTTAGTATTTATTTAACGCGCATTAAAACAAAAAAAGCATGCCTCCAGAGACATGCTTTTGGTTTAAGTATTTACATGAAAATTATTTTAACTCTACAAATAAGCCTTCATTTGTTTTTTCGACTTTTGTTACGCCCAATTTGCTAAGCCCTTTTAAACTTTTGTCCCAAGCTTTATTGCTTAAGCCAACTTTAGATTTTAAATCATTCAAATCCATTCGGTTTTCTGATTTTAGGATTTCAAATATGGCTTTTTCGTTATCATTCATTTCCACAGCTTTCTTTTCAGGTTTCATCTGTGGGAAGAATAGGACTTCTTGTATGGATTGATTATTAGTCAAAAACATGATTAATCTGTCCATACCAATGCCCATACCTGATGTTGGTGGCATACCATATTCTAACGCTCTTAAAAAATCGTGGTCAATAAACTCGGTAGCTTCATCATCTCCCTTTTGCGATAGTTTTAGTTGATGCTCAAAACGTTTGCGTTGATCAATAGGGTCATTAAGTTCTGAGTAAGCATTTGCTATTTCTTTACCGCAAACCATCAACTCAAAGCGTTCAGTTAATTCTGGATTTTCACGATGTTCCTTACAGAGTGGACTCATTTCCTTTGGGTAATCTGTAATAAATGTTGGTTGTATGTAATTGCCTTCACACTTTTCACCAAAAATTTCATCAATGAGTTTTCCTTTACCCATAGTTTCATCAACATCGATGTGCATGCCTTTTGCAGCTGCTCTTATCTCTTCTTCTGATTTGTTATCGATATCAAAACCTGTAAACTCTAATATAGAATCACGCATTGTAATACGTTTGTATGGTGCTTTAAAATCAACTTTATATTCACCAAAAGTGGCTTCTGTAGTTTCGTTTACTTCATTTGCACAATGTTCTAACAGTTTTTCGCAAAAATCCATCATCCAGTTGTAATCTTTGTAAGCCACATAGATTTCCATGGCTGTGAATTCTGGATTATGTGTTCGGTCCATGCCTTCGTTTCGGAAGTTTTTAGAAAACTCGTAAACCCCATCAAAACCACCAACAATCAGGCGTTTTAAGTATAATTCATTTGCAATACGCATGTAAAGCGGAATATCTAAACTGTTATGATGAGTAATAAAAGGACGTGCAGCAGCACCACCAGGTATTGGTTGTAAAATTGGTGTTTCAACTTCAAAATAACCCGAGTCATTGAAGAAGTTTCGCATAGCGTTGAATAATTTTGTACGCTTTACAAAAACTTCCTTTACATGTGGGTTTACAGCCAAATCTGCATAACGTTGACGGTAACGCATTTCTGGATCATTAAACTCATCGTAACTGTTACCTTCTGCATCTTGCTTTGGTAGTGGTAATGGTTTTAGGGCTTTGCTGAGTAAGGTGAAATTCTTCACCATAACTGTTTTTTCACCAACTTGTGTAGTGAATAACTCACCTTCAATACCAATAAAATCACTAATATCTAGAAGTTTTTTATAAACATCATTGTAAAGTGTTTTGTCTTCGCCAGTACAAATTTCGTCTCTATTAAAATAAACTTGTATACGACCTTCACTATCTTGTAATTCTGCAAAAGAAGCTTTTCCTTGAATACGTCTAGACATTAAACGACCAGCAATAACAACCTGTTTGCCTTCACTAAAATTTTGTTTAATATCTTTTGAAGTATTATTTACAGGATATAAATCTGCTGGATACGGATTAATATCCATTGCCCTTAATTTGGCTAGTTTTTCACGTCTAACTAATTCTTGTTCTGAAAGCTGCATTTTTCTTATTTTAAAAATTCAAAATTACATTATTTACAGATATTAGGCGGTTAGTTTTGTTATCAATTTAATTTTGTCACTTTATTAGAATTTTTAATAATGTCAAAATAGTTGGGCTTATAATCATTAGTGGTAATTATTTCTGAAATATCTTTTTATAAAGTTTTTATAGGGCGTTCAATAATACGGTTGACTTCTTTTCCGTCTTTAAAGATTACAAATGTTGGTACTCTGACTATGTTTAAACCTTTTTTCTTTGTGTTGAAGGCTTTCTTTGTACATGTCTATCTCACGACTTACAGTAATTGCAATTATTTTACCCTTAGAGGTAAATTCGATATTAAGATTTTGATGAACTTTAATCTATGAGACCAATCTAATGATTTTTTCAGAATTAATTGTAGCTATATTTGATGTAACAAATTAAAGAATATTGCGTCTTACTAAATACATCAAATCAAAAAATAAAATTATGAGTTTCTGGAGAGTTCTGCTCGCTATTATTTGTCCGCCGTTATCTGTAATTGGTAAAGGCTGCGGGTCTATTTTAATTGTCTTTCTTTTATGGTTATGTGGTTGGGTACCGGGCGTCATTGCAGCTCTAGTTATATTGAATAATCCAGATAATTAGTTTTCAATTTTTTATCATCAAATCTTTTAAAAACTGTAATTTTGCTTCATGAACAAAACGATTCTTTTAGAAGATTTAGGCTCAAAAGATTTTAAAGATACTTGGAATTACCAAGAACAACTCTTTAAAGCCATTTTAGATACCAAAATTAAGAATAGGCGAGAGGAAGCTGGTTTGCAAACAGACAATCATTTCTTGTTTGTTGAACATCCACATGTGTATACTTTGGGGAAAAGTGGTGATTTGTCTAATTTATTACTTTCTGAAATACAGCTTAGAGAAAAAGGTGCTTCATTTTATAAGATTAATCGTGGAGGTGATATTACCTATCATGGTCCAGGACAAATTGTTGGTTATCCTATTTTAGATTTGGACAACTTTTTTACTGATATACATAAATACCTTCGTTTTCTTGAAGAGTGTATAATTCTGACACTTACTGAATACGGTTTAAAAACAGAAAGAAGTCCCGGTGAGACAGGTGTTTGGCTAGATGTTGGCACACCATTTGCTCGAAAAATTTGTGCTATGGGTGTGCGTGCAAGTCGTTGGGTGACCATGCATGGTTTTGCGTTAAACGTAAATGCTGATTTAGGTTATTTTGACAATATTATTCCTTGTGGAATAAGAGGTAAAGCTGTGACATCGCTTAACAATGAATTAAATGTTAAAACTGTTAATGAAGATGAAGTTAAGACTAAGATTTTAAAGCATTTTACTACCCTTTTCGAAGCGGAATTTATTTAACTATTTTCCTCATTAAAAAACACCTTGTAAAAGTGCATTTTCTTCTGGTTATCATAACCCTTTTCTAGATATTCTGCAGAAGCATCAGGTGTATCAACATCAAGTTTTATTTGGATATTTGTATCAAGTTTAATTTCGGTTTTAATCTTTTGTTTTTGTTTTTTTAAGGCAATTTCAGACACATCAAATTGATTGCGAATCAGAACGCTATTATCTGCTTCATATATTTTTTTATAATCTTCAAATTGTTGGATTTGGTCTTCAGTATCAAATACCTCTTCTTTAAAGTTTTCGATATTAATAATTTCATTTTCCTTAAAAAAATCAACAGTTTTTGCTAAAAAATTACTCTGCTCTTGTCCACCGAAATTTGGCTGTAATACTTCTTTTGAAAACTCGCGACAAAACTCGATACAGTTTTTGGTATGTTGGTTACTATCGTCAGGGTATTTGATATTTAAAAAACTCTTAATCCAGTATTGAGTATCGTAATTATTATTGTCTACGCTGAGTACAATTTTGCCTTCCATATCAGAAGTATTTAATATCAAACAGCCTTTGTCAACTTTTTTGGCTTGGATACCTTTTTGGACTAAAATATCATAATTATTTTGCTCTAAATATGTTTGAAAAAATTCTGATTTGTTTTCAATTTTAAAAATGCCAACAGCATCTGTGAAATAATCTTGGTATTGTATGTTTTCAAAATGACAGACAAAGACATCTCCTGTTTTTATTTGAGCAGAATTACTTTGTTCAAATAAATGTGTAACAATATGTTTGGAAACATCTACAAAATTATTTCCATTGCAAAATAATTGTCCGCTATAGGTGTTGATTTCATTGAGGTTAACATCTGAATGATGATTAAATCGATAGGTTTCAGCAGCACTAACAAAAGGCTTTAAAAGATATGGTAAAATTAGCTGATAAGTGGCTTCGTCAAAATGAACACTAGCTTCTGAAAATGCATTTTTTGTACCGTTAAATTTGTTACCAACTTTATGAATAATAAGATCTTTTATTGAAGCTTTTTGACGTTTAATCATGAGTTGTAATTATCTTAAATTTCGAGAATTACAATAGTACAAAAATAGCTTTCAAAACCGGGAAGAATATTAATTGATTTTATAAACAATAATGGTTTTGTTATCACTTTGCGTAATCAATTCTAAGCCTCTTTTTTTATCTAGATTTTGGAGTTCTATAGATGCAGTTCCAAAAACTGGAAAGTTTGGTAAAAGCTTTCCTTG
>Ga0209504_1001333_pt1 | contig 18959 bp, 19 predicted proteins | sample COGITO_mtgs_1005_FD_184791 | JGI IMG/M metagenome (GOLD analysis project Ga0209504, IMG submission 184791) | Pelagic marine microbial communities from North Sea - COGITO_mtgs_100511 (SPAdes) (version 2) | ecosystem: Environmental > Aquatic > Marine > Epipelagic ...
AATCCTCCCCGAGCAACTCTCGCGCTTCCTGACCGATTGCTTTGATCTGCTCCATGTCAAGGCGCCGGTCGCGCGAGCTGAGACGCACATCGACAATGCCGTAGTGCACGCAATAGGCCACTGTCAGATCAGGGTGTGACTGAACAAGAGGCTGCATCGTCTCCTCGACGGTCGACTCGCCCGAACCGCAGGTGCGAATCTGTAAGTAAGCCTCTTCCTCACTAAGAGCGCCCAGCGACTGTAGGAAAGGGATAGCTTGCTTCTCGAACATCGGAGTCAGCTCATGGGTCGGCCCGGGGAGCATAATGAGGGTTTTGCTCTTGCACTGGTAGGCGAGCCCAGGAGCAGTGCCGCGTTCGTTCTGGAGCACTTTGCCATCGATGAAGCGGTAGCACTGCTTCCGGTGGTGCGCTGCCATGGGGCGTCCGAGCGCCTTGAAACGTGCCTCAATCTGCGCCTCGATCGCAGGCTCAAAGACAAGCTCCGCGCCGAGGGCCGCCGCTATATTTTCGCGTGTCATGTCGTCAGCGGTAGGACCGAGCCCGCCCGTCGTAATGACGATGTCGGAATGCTCCCATGCGTCGAGGAAGGCTCGTTTAATCTCGATCGCCTCATCCGTGATCACGCGGCTGCGCTGGATGGGCAGGCCGAAGCGGGCGAGTTGCGCACCGAGGTAGGTGAGATGAGAGTTTTCTCGAATACCGACGAGCAATTCATCTCCAAAGTTGATAACTTCGACAATTGGCGTTTTAGACATAGTAAATTACCTAAGTGAGAGCAGCTTATAAAGAACTGCAACCTACAATAGTATTTAGACCCATGCCCGAAGCAGTAAAAACTCAGCTCAAAGAAAAAGTCCGCCGCTTGCCCCATAAACCGGGCGTCTATCAAATGAAGGACCGACTCGGGCAGATCATCTATGTGGGTAAAGCCAAGGATCTGAAGAAGCGTGTCAGCACCTACTTCCAAGCCTCGCGCAAAATGGCTGTCGCCCAGCCGAAGGTGCGCGCGATGCTAGATTTGATCCACGACTTCGAAATTATCATCGTCAAGTCAGAGGCCGAGGCGCTCCTCTTGGAGGGGCAGCTGATCAAAAAATTCAAGCCGCGCTACAACACAGACTTCACGGACGACAAGCGCTTCCTCCTTGTCCGCGTGGACCCTCGCGAAGCGCTCCCCCGCTTCCGGCTCACCCGCAACCGCACCGACAGCAACTCGCGCTACTATGGGCCATTCGCCCATTCCGGCCACCTTCGCAAAACTCTGGCCGAGCTCCGCCGCCGCTTCGGTATCTTGCTCAGTGACGCCGCCCCCGTGGAACTCGAGGACGGTCGCTGGCGCCTCTACGACGACGCCCGCGCCGAGATCTACGAGCACGACAACGAGATCACCGCCGAAGCATACACCGAACGCCTCCAAGCGGCCTGCGAATTCCTCGAGGGCAAAGCCCGCGAGTGGCTGGCTGAGCTCAAGACCGAGATGAAAGCGGCCGCCGAAGGCCGGCGCTACGAGGAGGCTGCCACCCTGCGCGACCGAATCAACGCCCTCGAGCGCACGGCCAGCCGCACGCGGAAGTTCGAACGCAACCTCGTCGGCACTCATAACCACCGTCAAGTCGTCAAACGACTACAGGCCAAGCTCGGCCTGACTCAAGAGCCACGCCGGATGGAATGTTTCGACATCTCACACATCTCGGGCAGCTTCTGTGTCGCCTCGATGGTGGCCTTCAAAGACGGCTATCCTGACCGCAAGAGCTACCGCCGCTTCAAGATCAAAAGTTTTGTTGGTAACGACGACTTTCGAGCGATGGAAGAGGTGGTCGGCCGCCGCTACCGCCGACTTGCAGACGAGGGCAAACCTTTTCCTGACCTCATCGTAATCGACGGGGGTGCCGGACAAGTCGCCTCAGCGCTCAAAGCCTTCCTGGGACAGGGACTGGAGCCGCCCGAGCTGATCGGCCTGGCCAAGAAAAACGAGACCGTGATCTTTTGCGATGGGCGCGAGGCGCTCAACCTACCCCACCACGATCCAGCGCTGCGGCTGCTCCAACACATCCGCGATGAGGCCCATCATTTCGCCAACAGTTTCAACGCCGAACTGCGTAGCAAGCGCCTACGCGAATCCATCCTCGACGATTTCAAAGGCCTAGGCACGAAACGAAAACAGCAACTTCTAATCCATTTCGGCTCCATCGAAAAGCTGCGCGCCGCCAGCGCCGATCAACTCGCCCAAGTCGAAGGCATCGGCAAACTGACGGCCGAGCGGCTCGTGGAATTTTTACGGTAGGGTTCGCTATCCCTAGCGAACCGCCGCCACATCGACCGCGGCGCGATAGGGATATCGCGCCCTACCGGCAATAGGGTTGATGTTTTTAAGCTCCAGTCTATCGGTTTCACTGAGATGAATGAACGGCCAAAAAGAAAAGCCTTACCCCACGCCGTTCCGGATTGGGTGCCAGACGGAGAGACTTATTTTATCACCATCAACTGCAGACCTCGCGGAGAAAATCAACTGGCGCGGCAGACTCAATTTGTAGCAATCCGATCATCTGTAAAGAACTACACCGAACGAGCGCTATGGCATGTTCAGCTCATGGTCATCATGCCGGATCACCTACACAGCCTGATGACGCTGAACACCCGCTCAAAGTCGATCTCCGCAATAATCGGAGGCTGGAAACGCTACCTTGCCAAAACTGAAGGTATTGTTTGGCAAAAGAACTACTTTGAGCATCGGATCCGAAGTCAAAATGAGCTTTTTGAGAAAGAATCCTATTTACGCCAAAATCCAGTTCGAGCCGACCTATGCAAAAATGCGGCCGAGTGGCCTTTCATCATACGCTCAGACAGGTAGGGTTCGTTATCCTAACGAACCGCCGCCATATCGAACCGCCGCCATATCAGCCCGCCGCCATATCGAACCGCCGCCCTCGCGACCGCGGCGCGATAGGGATATCGCGCCCTACCTTGCCGCGAAGGCCTTCGCGAAATACGTTAAAATCATATCTGCACCCGCACGCCGGATGGCAAGGAGCGACTCATCACGGCAGCGCTCCAGATCGAGCCAGCCCCGTTCAGCGGCGGCCATGATCTGGGCGTATTCGCCAGAAACCTGATAGGCTGCCAGGGGCAGTTCGGTCTCTTCGCGCACCTCACGAATGATATCCAAATAAGGGCCCGCCGGTTTGACCATGAGAATGTCAGCACCCTCGTCTTCATCCAAAGTAATCTCGGTCAAAGCCTCGCGGCGATTGGCGGGATTGAGCTGATAGGTGCGCTTATCGAGCGAGTGTGTGCCAGCGGCACTGGCACTGCCCACCGCATCGCGGAAGGGTCCGTAGTAGGCCGAAGCGAACTTCGCCGAGTAAGCCATAATAGCCGTCTTTTCAAAATCGTTGCCGTCTAGTGCCGCACGGATCGCAGCAACGCGACCATCCATCATGTCGGAGGGAGCGACAATATCGACGCCCGCCTCGGCAGCGAGCACGGCCATCTCGGCCAATACTTCAACTGTGGCGTCATTCGCCAAATCTTGCGCGGCGGCGTCCCAGAGACCATCGTGACCGTGCACAGTATACGGATCGAGCGCCAGATCGGCAATCACAGTAATTTCCGGCACCTCGGCCTTGATTGCACGAATCGCACGCAGCACCAGCGTCTCGGGGTTTAGTGCCTCGCGCCCGTCGTCGGACTTCAAACTAGCGTCGAGCTTGGGAAATAACGCGACGCCCGAAATGCCAAGAGTCACGAGTTCCCTGCACTCTTTAATCAAGTCTGCAATCGACAAGCGGAAGATGCCGGGCATCGACTCAATCGGCTCGGGCGCACCCTCGCCCTCGATCACAAAGACCGGCTGTATTAGATGCTTCGGTAAGACCTCGGTCTCGCAAGCCAGCGCGCGCAAGCTCGCCGTGCGCCGCATGCGGCGAGGACGACGGGTCAGATTGAGTCGGTAGCATTCAGACATGCCCAGAAGAGTGAGTGGTGAAGCGGGAAGAGTGAAGCCCGAATTAGTGATATCGTATTATGCATTTTTCCACTTCACCTTTGACTGTTCACTGCTCACTCTTTCGCACCATGTCCGTCGAACTTTACGATACACTTAGCCGCTCGATTCAAACGCTCGCCCCCGTGAGCGGCGATACTCTGCGTTTCTATTGCTGCGGCCCCACAGTCTACGGCCCTGCACATATCGGCAACTTCCGCACTTTCCTTATCCAGGACACGCTCCGCCGCGTGCTCGAAGTCGATGGCACACCTGTCAAACACGTGCGCAATATCACCGATCTCGATGACAAAACCATCCGTCAATCGCAGGCTGAGGGCAAGACGCTGACCAATTTCACTACCTATTGGACAGAGAAATTCCACGCCGACTGCGATGCCCTTAACATGCTCCGGCCCAGCGCCGAGCCGAGCGCCGTCGCCCACATACCGCAACAGATCGCCCTCGTCGAAAAGCTGATTGAAAAAGGCCACGCCTATGCGACTGAAGACGGCTCCGTCTATTTCCGTGTCGGCTCTTTTGAGGACTATGGACGCCTCTCGCGACTAAAACAGCGCGAACTCAAAACACAAAGCGAAAACTCCGCCGGTGAACTCAACGACGCTGATGAATACGATCGCGAATCCGCGAGCGACTTCGCCCTCTGGAAATCGCGCAAGCCCGAAGACGGGGATAATTTTTGGAATAGCCCTTGGGGCAAAGGCCGCCCCGGTTGGCATCTTGAGTGCTCAGCTATGGTCGACAGTGCATTCGGCGGTGAGACGATCGATTTGCACGGCGGCGGCATCGACCTCTGCTTTCCCCACCACGAAAACGAAATCGCCCAGTCCGAATGCGCCCACGGGCACGACTTTTGTAAACACTGGTTCCACAGCGCCCACCTCATGGTCGAGGGCGAGAAGATGTCGAAAAGCCTCGGCAACCTCTACACCCTCGATGATCTCCGCGAGAAAGGCTTCAGTCCAATGGTCGTGCGCTACACCTTGATCGCCGGCAGCTACCGCCAGCAGCTCAATTTCACCTTCGACGGCCTCCACGCCTCGCAAAGCGCCCTAACCAAGCTTGAACGCTTCGCCGAAGCCCTCCTGACCAAAACAGGCGAAGACAGCGACTCCTTTAACGCCAGCTACGTCACCGCCAATGCGCCGGACGACTTCGGCCGCCTCGCCAAAGCCTGGGATGCACTCCGGCAAAACCTAAATACAGCCGCCAGCCTCGGTGCAATCTTCGGTGTAATCGGTTCGAACCCCGCCCCGTCGCTCGACGCCGGCGGCGCCCGAGCTCTGCTCCGCGCCTTCGGCTGCCTGCTCTACGCCCTCGGCTTGGAACTCTTCACCATCGAGGCGAAGACTATTGACGCGCCCGACGAGGTCGTCGCCCTCGCCCAAGCCCGCTGGGACGCCAAGCAAGCGAAGGACTGGGGAAAGGCCGATCAGTTACGCGACGCCCTACTCGCGCAGGGTTGGGTCATCAAAGACGGCAAAGATGGCTTCGAGCTCGAGCTTAAATCATAGATTTGCATCAAAAACTAATTGCAATTGATTCATTTTGAGTAAAAATACGGCAATGAGAATTACCGTAGATATCGACGAATCCACTTTGGAGGACTTGGCTCGGATTACTGGGGAGAGTAAAAAAAGCCCTGCCGTAGCCAAAGCTGTGACCGAGTTCGTTAACCGGAAGAAAGCGCGGGAGTTCGGCACTTTGCTACGCGAGGGCGCGTTCGACTACCCTTCGACCAACGACGAGATCGAAGCGGCGGATCGCTAGCGACGATATGGTTCTGGTCGATACATCCGTTTGGATCGAGGCCAGTCGCCGCGATGGTGACTTGGCCCACAAGGTCGGGCTCGAAAATTTGCTCGATGCGTACGAAGCGGCTTGGTGCAGCCCAGTCAAACTGGAGTTCATGGGGGGATCCCGAAAAGAGGATCGAAAAAAACTCGCCTTCTGGTTCGACTGTATCCCCTACCGCCTTGCCGAAGAAAGGCACTGGGAACTTGCCAAGTCGAACGCATGGAAACTCCGCGACAAAGGGCACACCCTGCCGTGGAACGATCTCCTCATCGCGAGCATGGCGATGGATCTGAATATGCGCGTGTATGCAAAGGATAAACACTTCGAGCTCATGGCCGAACTGATCGGCCTGCGCCTCTACCTACCCGGCTACGGAGGATGCTACGCGCCGGACGAAGTATCGTAATGATTATTCGAAGCTCTCTCCCCAAAGCTTTTATCCGAATCAAGCGATCGTATCGCGCAGTTAAGCATTAGCAAAAGGTCATCCTTCTGGCATAACCTTTTGTGCGTCTACTGATTGACCTTAGAATAAAAAATGCTCATAAACTTATGAATGAAAACGCCAACTAGCCAAGTCATCGGAAACACAGTATCGCTATGGGGAGAGGGCCCCATTTGGTGGCAAGAGCAGCTCTATTACGTCGATATTGAAGGCTGTAAGCTCAGAACTCTCCAACCCGACAGTGATGAGGAACACGAATGGGACGTAGGCGAGCGCATCGGGACCGTCGTGCCAACTGAGAAGGCTGACGAAATTATCTATGCCGGAGATAGCGGCTACATACTCCTCAACCTGAAAAGCGGCAAGAAAACCCCCCTTGCCGACCCCGAGTCGGCGTTGCGGGGGACAAACCGCTTCAACGAGGGCAAATGCGACCCCGCCGGGCGCTTCTGGGCAGGCACGATCAGCATGATCAAAGACACTGGTACGGCCAACCTCTACTGCCTGGATACGGACGGCTCTTTAAGCCTCAAAATTTCAGGCGTAACCAACTCCAACGGCATCTGCTGGAGCCCCGATGCAACGACGATGTACTATATCGATACGCCGACGCAGGAAATCCGCGCCTACGATTACGACCTTGTGACCGGAGAAATTGAGAATCCACATGTCGTCGTCGATACTGCCGCACACGGCTACGCCAGCTCCCCGGACGGCATGACTATCGACACGGAAGGCATGCTTTGGGTCGCCTTCTGCCACGGGGGATGCGTCGTCCGCTTCGATCCAGCGAAGGACAAAGAGCTACAACGCATCGACCTGCCCTGTATCGAGACCACTGCCTGCGCCTTCGGGGGCGCAAAACTGGATCGCCTTTTCGTGACCACAGGTGTCAAAGCTGGACTCGACGAACCGGAGGCTGGACGAGTCTTCGTCATCGACGGCTTGGGCGTACAAGGTATGCCTGCCTTTGCATACCGGAGCTAGCTCGGACTAGGGAGCAATCGCTCCCAAATAAGTCACCTTGCGCTTTTCAAACGCCTACCGATTCCGCCTTACGGAAGTATTTGGCCAGCACACCGTATCGTGGGGCGCCCAGCATAGTGAGAAGGAAGAGCAGGCCGGCAGCGACAGCCATCATACCGGAAGTCGAGGTATCAGCGAAACCGAACCAACTAGGCACAACCAGCGCGCTCAGATGACCCAACAACGCTGAAGCAACAGCAAAGACGGCGCTCAGTAGCAGCATGACCCAAAGCCGATCCGTCAATAAATGCGCTGTTGCCGCAGGCACGATGAGCATGGCTATCACGATGATGCTGCCCACCGCCTCGAAGGCGGCCACCGAAGTCACGGCGACCAAAGTCATGAGTAGATAATGCATCCAGTTCGAGTGGATCCCCATCGTCGTCGCCAGTTCGGCGTCAAATGAGGTAATTCTCAGTTCCTTGAAGAACCCGATAATAAAGGTCAGATTCAACAGGGTCACACCGCCCAGCACCAAGGCCGCCCGCGGCACCTCTAAATCGAAGCCGAAGAGTTTCGGCCTCCACACGACATCGAGCGGCGTCAATTCAATCGCACCGTAAAGCACACAACCGGGATCGAGATCCACATGATCGGCGGCCTGCACAATAAGTAAGAGCCCAAGCGCGAAGAGCGAGGTGAAGACAATCCCCATCGAAGCACCCTCGTCCACTTTACCAAAACGGCTGATCCACTGAGTAAAGACCGCCGTCAATACGCCAACGATCGCCGCGCCGATGAACATTGTCAGACTGGCGCGCGCCTCCGTCACCAAAAAAGCAATCGCCAACCCCGGCAGGACGGCATGGCTGATCGCATCGCCCATCATGCTCATCTTGCGTAGCACTAGGAAATTACCTAATAAGGCACTAGCCGTTGCGGCTAAAGCCCCAACCACTACAATCCATGTGTCTATTGCATACCAAGTCATGCTTTTAATCACCCGGAATAATTGGGTGCGGACTTTCAGGCACAAGGCTGCCGGCACTCCGATAGGTTTGCAATTTACTTTCGAGCTGAGCGACCATTTTTTCGCCGAGCACATGCTCCACCATATCGGCATCACGGTCGACGCGGCTCGTCGCCACGTCCGCGTATTCGATGAGGTAGAGTTCCCAGAGGCGGTGGTTACGGGTAAGGTGCGCTGCCTCGGCCAGACCAGCTACTGTCAGTTGGATCGAATCGTCCTTCGTCGGTGCCTCGACCAGACCTTCATTATAGGCACGGCGGATGTAATCCCGCAGATGTGCGTCACTCCACGTCCGCCGCCCTCGAATCTGCCTGAAGGGAACGGGGCGGAGAGCTAACTCACCTTGCGAGCGTCCGCCCTCCAGGATTTCATAAAGAGCACGCAATAAATGTTGCCGTCCGATACGGCCTTTCAGCTGGACTTGGTGCAGGTAGCGCACGAGGACACCACGCTCAGTGCCGATCAACATACTGATCACGAAACAAACGGCCGCGACGAGCACGATAAGCGCTCCGGCGGGCAGGCGGGGAAAGAAGGCGCTCAGGCTCGCCCCCAGCCACCCGCTGGCACCCCCGATCAGGGCGGAGAGCAGCAACATACGATCGAGCTGATTTGTCCAAAAACGCGCTGCAGCCGCCGGCGTGATGAGGAATGCGATGATCAGAATCAAGCCAACCGCCTGCAAGCCCGCTACCGTGACTGCCGTGACCAAAGCAAGTAGAAGCAAATCGAGAAACTTGACCGGCCAGCCAAGCGCTGCCGCAAAGGCCTCATCAAAACAGAGCAAACGAAACTCTTTGAATAAAAGTAGCGAGCAGATCAGCACCGAGATCGTAACGATGACGAGAATCTGAAAATCACTCGCCACCATCGAAGCGGTCTTACCATAGATAAACGATTCCAAACCAGCCGCACTGCCCTCGGGCATCGTTTGAATCAATCCGAGCACCGCTACACCTGCGCCAAAAAAGACACTGAGCACGATGCCCATGGCCGCGTCGTCTTTAATCCGTGTGTGGTTCCGTATGCAAAGCACCGCCCAGCAACCGAGCACTCCGGAGAAGGCCGCACCCATCAGCAAGATCGGTAGCGACTTGCCATTTCCACCTAGCGAAACTGCCAACATGAAGGCCAAACCCACTCCTGGCAAGGTCGCATGCGAGAGCATGTCCCCCATCAACGAGCGCTTGCGCAAGAGAAGGAAGCCTCCCATTAGACCGCAGGCACAGCCCAGCAAGATGGTGCAGATCACGACCAGGCGTGTGTTGTAATCACGCAGAAAAAGGACGTACCAGATATCGGCGAAATCAGGCATGGAGTTTATTTATCGGCTCCTCTCCACTTCGTTAGCTGCTTGGGTGAGCAAGGTCAATTTGCCCCCGTAAGTTCGGCGCAGGTTTTGTTGATTGAACACTTCGTCGGTCGGCCCCGCCGCGACGACGCGCATATTGAGTAGCACCGTCCAATCGAAATACTGCGGCACCGTAGCCAAATCGTGGTGCACAACGAGCACCGTTTTCCCACGCTCCTGGATTTCTTTGAGCATCTCAACGATGGCGCGTTCGGTTGCGGCGTCGACCGCAGCAAAAGGTTCGTCCATGAAATAGATATCAGCATCCTGTACTAACGCGCGGGCGAGAAAGGTGCGCTGTTGCTGTCCGCCGGAAAGCTGGCTGATCTGGCGGTGCGCATAGTCGGCCAGTCCTACCCGTTCGAGCGCCTGCATGGAGAGTGCCTTTGAGCGCTTACTCACGCGGCGAAACCAACCGAGTTGCCCGTAGGTGCCCATCGCCACCACATCGAGTGCGCTGACCGGAAAATCCCAGTCCACACTCTCGCGCTGTGGCACGTAGCCCACACGTTGGCGCGCCTGCTTATAAGGCTGCCCATAGATCGACACCTCTCCAGAGGAGCGCGGGATCAAGTCGAGACAGGCTTTAATCAAAGTGGTCTTCCCCGCCCCATTCGGCCCGACGATACTGACCAGCTTCCCCTCCGGGATCGTGAGATCAATATCCCAAATCACTGGTTTGCGGTGGTAAGCCACTGTAAGATCGCGAATCGTGAGCGGCAGCGACTTCGGGGAAATCACAGTCTGCTCATTTTGCATTAATGGTTCGGATGCTGTGCTCATAATCAATCGACTCACCACTCACTACTTACCACTCACTACTGGGCGAAAGCCCCCCGCTTGTCCACCTAGAGCGTTCACAATAGTGGTCACATTGTGGTCGATCATGCCGATGTAAGAGCCTTCGTAGGTGCCCGCCTGCCCCATCGCGTCGGAAAAGAGCGAACCGCCGATGATCACCTCGTGGCCTCGCGCACGGGCGCCCTCGACCAATGCGCGGACGTTCTTCTCGGCGACTGAAGTTTCCACGAAAACGGCCGGGACTTTGCGCTCGACGATAAAGTCCACCAGCATCTCCAAATCTCGCACTCCGGCCTCGGACTCGGTGCTGATTCCCTGGATACCACGTACCTCGATGCCGTAAGCACGCCCAAAATACTGAAAGGCGTCGTGCGCCGTCACCAATACTCGACGACCTTCGGGAATCGTGGCCATGGCAGTCTTTGTATAGATATCGAGCGCTTGGAGCTTATTCATATAGGTCGCAGCGTTGGCACGGTAGTCCGCTGCGTGTTCAGGATCGAATTCGGACAGAGTTTCGGCCACGACAGGCACCGCGCGCAGCCAACCCGAGACGTCCATCCAGACATGCGGGTCCGTGTGTTCGGAGCCATCATCTTTTTCCAGCAAGTAATCCGTCTCATCTAGGATGGCCTCCGTCACGGCTCGCACTAGCATGCCTGTCGTCGCCACCCGCACCAGCACATCGGTCATCTTGCCCTCCAGAAGCAAGCCGTTATAGAAAACCACGTCGGCCTGGCTGAGTTTTACCACATCACCCCGAGTTGGCTTATAGAGGTGCGGATCGACGCCCTCCCCGATAATGCCCGCCACCTGGGCGTGATCGCCCGCCACATTGCGCGCGATATCCGTAATCATACCTACTGTGCAGACGATCCGGTAAGATCCGGCGAAATCAGCTGAAGCCTCCATGTCACTAGATCGATCCGAGCACCCGACGAAGGCGAGCGGAGTAAAAAATATGAATACACCTACGAAAAATGAGTTATAGAAATTCATACTTTGACTCATCAAAGTATGAAGGCATGAAATGTCAAGATCGATCCTTCCGGGTGCAGCCGATCTTTATTGAAAAAAAAGGCCGAGCCCATTGCGGGCATCGGCCTTTCGAAAAATCATCTACAATCGAACTTAAGCGGCGTTGGCCTCTTTCGCCTTCACGATCAGTTGAAGGAAAGCGGCCTCGTCGTGGATCGCCAGTTCGGAGAGCTGTTTGCGGTCCATTTCGATCCCCGCGGCTTTGATCCCACGGATAAAACGGCTGTAGTTGATGCCGTTGTTACGGCAAATCGCGTTGATACGGACGATCCAGAGTTGGCGGAACTCGGACTTCTTCTTGCGGCGGTCGCGGTAAGCGTAAACTTCAGCGCGATCGACGGCGTCTTTTGCGTAACGGAAAAGACGGGATTTGTTTCCGAAATAGCCTTTGGCTTTTTTCAGAACTTTTTTGCGACGTGCGAGCGTCGCGGGACCATTGGTGGCTCTAGGCATGTTGTGGTATCTCTCGTTTTAGGTCGCTGCCAGGTCGCCCATTTTCATGTTACCCGGCTAGCGTGAGTTATAATTATTAAACGGCTCCTTATTATGCGAAAGGCAGACCACGGATGAGGTTAGCACGTTGGCCGGGGGCGACCAATTTACTGCTACCTGCACGGCGGCGCTGCTTGACACTTTTGTTACGAAGAAGGTGACGGTGACCTGGCGTGCGGCGGAGCAGCTTACCAGTTCCGGTCTTCTTGAAGCGTTTAGCGATGGATTTGCGTGTTTTCTGCATGAGAAATTTGGAAAAGAGGAGGAAAACATAGCTTTCCCCCACGCTTGTAAAGGGGAAAAGCGAGAAATTATCGAGCTAGGTCCTATTTAAATACCGGGTCAGGCGGCCACCTAAAGGAAGCCGCATACGTATGTCCGCTCCTTTAGGTGCGAGACCAGTTCCGGCAACTGTTGCGGTTTGTGTCCCCCCGTGGATTTAATGGCACCCATCGAGCTTGTCAGCAAAGACCTTTCTCTCGCATACTTTTTTTAACATTTCTTGCGCCACTGCTAGAGCCGAAGAGATTCTCTGCCTAAAGAGCTTAGAGTTTAACGGCTCAGTCGTCTCGTTCGGCCTTGGCCGCAGCTAGTACTAACGGGGCATAGGTCACGCAGCCATTCCAGAATTCTGGCACGAATCCAAGGTTGAACTCCGTTTCAGCAGGCTTCAATTTGCCCGCATCGAAAAAAGCCCCCCAGTTACCCAGCCCGAAAACCAGAGCCGGATCGCCGGATCCATGCTAGGGCGTATCCGCAAGCTCAGCGGCTACCAGAAGCACCATCATGTGCCGGACGGTCACAGCGACGCGGCGCAAAATTTCGTGCGCAAGGCGGGACATCTGGACGTAAAGGCGGCCGCCGACCAACTCTACAGCGACATCCGCAGCCTCTTCGGCTACAAACGGCGTGAGTTCGACTACACTTGTGAGGACGGCTTTGCGTGGATCAAGACGCCGGACTTCGACCTCCAAATCCGTATCGACCAATGCCTGGAGGATGCGAAGCATTTCGTTCTGACCACCGAGATCGTGGCCCTGCATACGGACGCGATCGCAGCAGACGAGCGCTTCCATGCCTGCTTCACCCACCACTGCGACCAACTAGTCGTGGAATTTGCCTGCCCGATCCGGGTGGAGGATAAGATCGACGCCCTCGAGGACATTCCGGAACTGACCGAAGCCATGACCTACGAGCCCGACGGCAGTGGCTTTGAACTCAAACTGCCCAAGCTGGGCCTACGGATCCAAGTCGATGAATCGAAGATATCTTTCAGCCTGCTCACCTTGCGCAATCTCGGGAAGCTCCTCGATTATAGCCAAAAGGCTTTTGACATCCTCGCCCGCGCGGAGTTCGGGCTGCGGCTGAGGTAGTCGTTAATTTCTCGTTGCCCTTTCGGCTCGACGGCTCAGATTGCCGACTTCGGAACCCAACCTACTTACTCATGACTCAAAGCCTATCCTGGAACCGAAAAGACCTGATCGACGTGGAACCACTCTCCCGCGATGAGATTGAGACGATTTTCACCGTCGCCACCGCCTTCAAAAAGGCCATGGACGCGGACAACAAAAAGCTACCCTATCTCAACGGGCGCACCGTGGTGAACCTCTTCCTCGAACCGAGCACCCGCACCCGGCTGGCCTTTGAGGTGGCCGCCAGCCGCCTCAGCGCCGACACTATTACTGTGACGGGTGACGCCAGCAGCCTGACAAAGGGAGAGACCCTGCGCGACACCGCTCGTAACATGGAGGCGCTCAAGGCCGACATCATCATCATGCGCCACTCCGCCTCGGGCGCACCGAACTACTTGAGTAAAGTGGTCGACATCCCCGTCATCAATGCGGGCGACGGCTCTCACGCTCATCCGACTCAGGCTCTGCTCGATGCCTTCACCCTTCTGGAAAAATTCGGCTCCTTGGAAGGCAAAAGTGTGACGATCCTCGGCGACATTCTCTTCAGCCGGGTGGCGCGCTCAAACATCATTTGCCTGCAAAAGCTCGGAGCGAAGGTGACCATCGCAGGCCCCAGCACCCTCGTGCCGAAGGCCTTCGAGGCAATGGGCGTGACTGTCAGCCACCAGCTCCGGCCTGCGCTCGAAGACGCCGACGCGGTCATGCTCCTGCGCATCCAACACGAGCGGCAGAGCGCGACTCACTTTCCCTCCATCGGCGAATACACGAGCTCTTTCGGGCTGAACAAAGCGCGCGCCGCCTGGCTCAAGCCGGGCGCGATCATCATGCACCCGGGTCCCATCAACCGCGGCGTCGAGATCGACTCGGAACTGGCTGACTCTGCGCAGTCGGTCATCCTCCAGCAAGTGACCAACGGCATCGTCGTACGCATGGCGATCCTTCACCTCTGCTCCTGTGCGCATCACAATGAGGCCATCGAACTGCCTTATTAATTTTGAACCACCCGCTTCGCTTGAGAGCACAGAGAACAAGAGATTGATTTAGGTGATGATTGAAGACGAACTGACCAACTCCTCAGCTATATGAAAATCACTAGCACAAAGGTCGGCCTTTTGATTAACTACCTGGAAAAAGCTCTTAAAAACGGCATCCGCCGTTTAGTCCTATAAAAATTCTCCCCACCTCTGTGTCCTCCAGCGAAGCGGGTGGTTCTTTATTTTCTTCAAATTTCATCATGGCAGACATACTTTGGATACAAAACGGACGGGTCATCGACCCGGCCAATCAACGCGACGCGGTCGGCGAGGTTTTCGCCGTCGATGGAAAAATCGTCGGTAGCTTAAGCGATGCGCAAAAGGCCGAAGCCACCGTGGTCGATGCCAAAGGCCTCGTCGTGGCGCCGGGGCTCGTCGACATCCACGTGCATTTCCGCGATCCAGGGCAGACGCATAAGGAAGACATACGCAGCGGCACGGAAGCGGCCGCCGCAGGCGGTTTCACCAGCGTGGTTTGTATGCCCAACACGAGCCCTGTCTGCGACAACGCGGGCACCATCCAACGCATTGTGGATAAGATCGAGCGAGAGGCAGTCGTCCGAGTCTACACAACAGGTTGCCTGACTATCGGCATGAACGGCGAACAGCTCGCTCCAACGGGGCAGCTCAAAAATGCGGGCGTCGTGGCCGTGACCGACGATGGCAAATGCGTGCAAAGCAACGAGCTCATGCGCCGCGCGGTCGAGTATGCCAAAATGTTCGACCTCCCGATCATGGATCATTGCCAGGACGCGAGCTTAACCAAAGGCGCCGTGATGAACGAAGGCGAGTGGTCGCTCAAGCTCGGCTTGCGCGGCTGGCCAAAGGCCGCTGAAGACATCATCGTAGCGCGCAACGTCATCCTCGCGGAACTGACTGGCGCACATATCCACATGCAACACGTCAGCTCGGCCAACTCGGTCGACATCCTGCGCCGCGCGATCGCCCGTGGTGCACCGGTCAGCGGCGAAGCTAGCCCCCACCATATCGAGTTTACGGAGGCCGAACTGCATGATTACGATACCGTCTATAAAATGAACCCTCCGCTCCGCACCGAGGCCGATCGCGAGGCTCTGATCCAAGGGCTCATCGATGGCACGCTGGCCTGCATCGCGACCGACCACGCGCCCCACTCGCCCACCGAAAAGGATCAGGAGTTCGACGCTGCGCCTTTTGGCATTATCGGCCTGGAAAACTCACTGGCCAGCAGTTTGACGACTCTCTACCACAGCAAAAGACTCGGGCTGAGCGAAGTGGTCGCGCTGATGACTCACAAGGGCGCCGACATCTGTAAACTCGACGCTGGGACACTCAGCGTGGGCGCGTCCGCCGACATCTGCCTCTTTGATCCCGACGAAGAATGGACGGTCGATGCCGATAAGTTTTTCAGCAAGTCCCGCAACTGTCCCTGGCATGGCAAGACTTTGAAAGGTAAAGTCAAGGCCACCTACGTCGGCGGTCGACAGGTCTACGACGGTAGCACCCTCTCCACCTAGCGTCACATTATGGAGCTACAACCGGATCCGCCGCTCATCGTGGCGTCACTCCTCATACTAGCGATACTCGTAAGCAGTGCTGCGCTCTGGATAAGGCATATCCAGCGCTCGCGCCGCCAGATCGTCATCGACAATGGTGTGCCTGCCTGGCCCATCGGCTGGGTCGATTTCGGCATCTTCGCCTGCGCAATGATCATCACCGTATTCGTCGTGCAGAATGTCGCGGCCGTCTTATTTCTATCCGCCCCCATTGAAGGCGAAGCCCCCCAGGAACTCACGCCGCGGCTCGCTGTCTTCGCCGTCCTTCTTTTGCAGCTACCCATGCTCGCCGTTTTCTACGCTGCTCGCCGCTTCTACCCAGGTCATTATGCTGGCCAGTTGAACAACGCCGAACTGACGGTCGGCGTGGCCTTCCGACAAGCCGTCCCGCTTTTTTTAATGTGCCTCCCCCTGATCTGGATCGCCTCACTGATTTGGACCCATCTACTCACCGCCCTCGAAGCCGCCGGAGCCATCGATGCCTTCGAGCCACAGGCACTGATTACACTGTTTCAAGACGGTGGCGACCCCATCGCGATCAGTCTGCTCGTCGCCTTAGCTATCCTCTTGGCACCGATCGTCGAAGAGATTGTCTTTCGAGGCTGCGTCTATCGCTTTCTAAAAAGTCAGACCACCCTGCTGCCCGCACAGATCCTCAGTGGCTGCGTTTTTTCCTTCATGCATTGGAACCTGATGTCCTTCGTTCCACTGGTCATCGTCGGCGTCTTCCTCGCGCGGGTTTACGAAAAATCGGGGAACCTGATGGTCGCAATCTGGTTCCACGCCTTCTTCAACGCCTTCAGCCTCCTGATGCTTTTCATCACCGGCCTGTCGGAGGCGATCCCGCAATAGCCCTTTTTACTCCCCGCTTCCCGCTCCCTACTTCCTAAATGACACCTCACGACAACGCCCGTATCGCGCAGACGCGTCCGCTTCTTCCTCCAGCCATATTAATCGAGGAGATTCCGCTCTCTGAAAAAGCCACCGCAGTGGTCGACCAAGGCCGCGCTGAGAGCAGCGCAATCCTTCGCGGCGAGGACGACCGTCTCTGCGTTGTCTGTGGCCCCTGCTCGATCCACGACACAAAGGCCGCGCTCGAATATGCCGAGCGACTCCTTCCCCTGCGTGACCGATACCGAGACGACCTCCAGATCATCATGCGCACTTATTTCGAAAAACCGCGCACCGTAGTGGGCTGGAAGGGCCTTATCAATGACCCTGAACTCGACGGCAGTTTCGAGATCAACCGAGGCTTGCGCATTGGACGTCAACTACTGGTCGACATCTGCGAGTTGGGCCTGCCGACCGGAGCGGAGTTCCTTGACACCATCATTCCGCAATTCATCGCCGATGCCATCGCCTGGTCGGCCATCGGTGCACGCACGACGGAGAGTCAAGTTCACCGCGAGCTCGCCTCCGGCCTCTCCATGCCCGTCGGTTTCAAAAACGGTACCAGCGGTAATGTGCAGATCGCGATCGATGCAGTACGCTCCGCAGCACAGCCACACTGGTTCCCCTCGGTGACCAAGCAAGGCGTGACCGCGATCTTTCAAACCACGGGCAACGCCGACGCCCACATTATCCTGCGCGGCGGCAACCGCACCGGGCCAAACTATGAAGCCCACGCTATCGAGCCGATCCTTGATCAGCTCGCCGCCGTCGACCTGCCACCTTACCTCGTAGTCGATTGCAGCCACGGTAACAGCAACAAGGACTTCACACGTCAAACCGAGGTTGCCCATGTACTGGCTGAGCAAATCGGCGCCGGTCAGACTGGCATTGCCGGCGTCATGCTCGAGAGCCACCTTGTGTCTGGACGCCAAGATTACACACTGGACGGCACAAACACCTACGGCCAAAGCATCACCGACGCATGCATCGACTTTCACGCGACTGAGGCTATTTTTGAAACCCTTGCAACTGCGGTGCAAAGACGGCGCCGGTAGAGTGAAGTTCTGGCTTTTGTGAAGCAATCAATACGCTTTGGACTGGCACCCAGGTGCGCGTGTCTTTAAGGGTAACATCATGACACTCGAAGAACGTCTTAGTACCTATCTCGACCAAACGCCGCAAATCGACGGATCAGCCTATGTCGCCCAAGGTGCTATCGTGATCGGCGCTGTGACCTTGGCCAAAAACTCCAGTGTCTGGCACAACGCGGTGCTGCGCGGCGATATCAACACGATCGAAATCGGCGAAGGCTCCAACGTGCAGGACGGCACTGTCGTCCACCTGGCCGATGACTTCGGCGTCAAGGTGGGCCAGTATGTAACCATCGGTCACTCAGCCATGATCCACGCTTGTGAAATCGGCGACGAATGCCTCATCGGCATGCAAGCCACCCTCCTCGACGGGGCCGTCGTTGGTGCGCAATCCATCGTCGGCGCAGGTTCGCTTATCACAAAGGGCACGCAGATCCCCGAAGGCTCCCTCGTGCTCGGTGCCCCCGCCAAGGTCGTGCGCCCCCTGAGCAAGGCGGAACGTGCCAGCCTCAAAGCTATGGCGGAAAAATACGTCAGCGTCGCACGGGCGCACAAGGCGCGGTTCCATGCGTAGCTCTGGGCTTGCAATCGTAGGCAATTTCTTTTCATACTCAGTCGTTATTGAGACTTGATCTCATATTTACTTCTTCCATGCGACTCAACGAAATTAAAAAAGGCGGCCTCTTCCGCGTGAAAAACCTGAACTGCTGTAACGATTGCGTCTCTCGGCTCATGTCGATGGGTCTGTTGCCGGATCAGGAGATACGCCTCGTGCACGAAGCACCGCTGGGCGATCCGATCGCAGTGGAATTCAACGGCTGCCACATCAGTGTGCGCCTTGAGGATGCCGCCCACGTGGAAGTTGAGCCGATTCAATGAGCGCAGAATCGACCAATCGACGTATCGCTCTGATCGGAAATCCGAACACGGGCAAAACCTCCCTCTTCAACATCTTGACCGGGATGCGCCAAAGGGTGGGCAACTACTCGGGCGTGACCGTCGAAAAGAAAACCGGCCTCTGGCAGATGGCCAACGGGCAAGAGGTCGAGCTCATCGACCTACCTGGCACTT
>Ga0209504_1001335_pt1 | contig 18935 bp, 15 predicted proteins | sample COGITO_mtgs_1005_FD_184791 | JGI IMG/M metagenome (GOLD analysis project Ga0209504, IMG submission 184791) | Pelagic marine microbial communities from North Sea - COGITO_mtgs_100511 (SPAdes) (version 2) | ecosystem: Environmental > Aquatic > Marine > Epipelagic ...
TCATTAATGTGTTCCTCACGCAGGACAGGTGCCCAGCATGAACCCGAGACCACGCGCCGCTCTGTCAGCTAGCCGACAAACCGGGGGCCGCCAATGAGCGCTGTCGAGACCTATCACGCACGACTGCGCCAAGGACATTGGTTCAATACCCTGCCCGCCGCGTTGCAGCAGGCCCTGTTGGCGTGCGCCCAGGTGCAGCAACTGGCGGCCGGGCAGGTACTGTTTCGCCGTGGCGACCCGCCTTGTGGTTTGTATGCGGTGGTTGAGGGCGGCATGCGCATCGGTGCAGTCAATGCCGCCGGTAAAGAAGCACTGTTGACACTGGTCGAACCGCCCTATTGGTTTGGCGAAATCTCCCTGTTCGATGGTCAGCCGCGCACCCACGATGCCTTCGCCGAAGGCACCACCACCCTGCTGTGGGTGCCGCAAGTGCGCCTGCTGGCGCTGCTTGAACAACAGCCACAGTACTGGCGTGATTTCGCCCTGCTGATGAGTCAGAAATTGCGTTTGGCGTTTATTGCTCTGGAAGAGATGAGCCTGCGCCCAGCGGCTCCGCGCCTAGCCCGGCGGCTATTGTTGATTGCCGAAAATTACGGTGAAGGTGAGCCGCGTCGGGTCATCCATTTACCCCAGGAACAGTTAGCGCTGATGTTGGCGATCTCTCGGCAGACCACCAACCAGATCCTCAAAGAGTTGGAAGGCCAGGGTATTTTACGCCTGACCTATGGCGAGATTGAGATTCTTGATCTGCCAGGGCTGCGTCAGGCGGCGCAGTGAGCTGAGCAGGCCTGGGAGGCTGCAAATACTGAACCTGTGGCGCAAAATGGCGCTCTATTGCCGTTCTGCATGCCACCTGAGCCAATGCCCTGATGCCGACTCCCACTGCTGCTGTGCACGATGACCTCCCCCTGGTGCTCGCCGGTCCGCTGCTACGGCGCATGCAGCCACAGTGCTTGGTGCTCTGGTTGGTTGGCAGTCGGCCGCTGACCCTAAGCCTGCAGCTGGCTCATGGTGAGGCTGTAGAGCCGCAGCGTTATCCGCTGCAAGGTGACAGCTGTCAGGTGATCCAGGTCGGTGAGCAGGCCTTTATCCACCTGATCGAACTTGCGCTTGATACGCCGTTGCCCTGCGATGTGCAGATCGACTATGACCTGTTGATCGATCAACCCGGCCAAGCTGCGCAAGGCATTGCCGAGTGGGCGCCGCACCTGCTGTATGACGGCGCCACCCAGCCTAACTTCGTCCTGCGCGCGCAGCTTGACCACCTGCTCCACGGCTCCTGCCGCAAGCCGCATCATCCCTCGGCCGATGGCCTACTCTGCGCCGACCGCCTGTTGGCCGAACCGCACGCCCCTGAACAGCGCCCGGCGTTGCTGCTGATGAGCGGCGACCAGATCTACGCCGATGATGTCAGCGGGCCGATGCTGCGCGCGATCCATCAGGTTATCGCCCGCCTCGGCCTGTTCGGTGAGCACCTGGAGGGCGCAGTGGTCGATGACAGCACCGCGCTGTACCAGCATCCGGCCAGCTACTACCAGCGCGCGGAATTGCTGCCAGAGTTGAAAAGCAACGAAACCCTGCGTGAGCGTTTCTTTGGCGGGGTGGAGAAGCCGATTTTCACCACCAGCAGCGCCGACAACCATCTGGTGACCTGCGCCGAAGTCTTGGCCATGTACCTGCTGGTTTGGTCACCCGTGCCCTGGACCCTGCTGGATGCCGAGATGCCGGCGTTGAGTAGCGATGAAGTGCCGCGTTACCAGGCTGAGCGTCAGCATATCGAAGCGTTTCGCGGCGGTCTGGCGCAGGTTGCCCGTGCCCTCGCCCACTTGCCCACGCTGATGATCTTCGATGACCACGACGTCACCGATGACTGGAACCTCTCCGCGCAATGGGAGCTGACGGCCTACGGTCACCCGTTTTCCAGGCGCATTCTGGGCAATGCCCTGATTGCCTACCTGCTGTGCCAGGGCTGGGGTAACAACCCTGAGGTGTTCGCCAAGCCGTTGCAGGCCGTTCAGGCCATGACCGCAGACCGCGATGCGGACAACCACATGGACCCGCAACAGCAGGATGCGCTGATCGATAGCTTATTGGCGTTTCACCAGTGGCATTTCGTCCTGCCGACCAGCCCGACACTGGTGGTGCTGGACACCCGCACCCGGCGCTGGCGTAGCGCGCGTAACCGCAAGCGGCCGTCCGGTTTGATGGATTGGGAAGCACTGTGTGAATTTCAGCAGGCGCTGCTGGATCAGCCGTCGGCGATCATCGTATCGGCCGCGCCGATGTTCGGCGTCAAGCTGATTGAGGCCGTGCAAAAAGTCTTCAGCTGGGCCGGCCATCCGCTGATGGTCGATGCCGAAAACTGGATGGCTCACCGCGGTGCAGCGCGGGTGATGATGAATATCTTCCGCCATTCGCGCACACCGGGTAACTACGTGATTCTTTCCGGCGATGTGCATTATTCCTTCGTTTACGAGGTGCTGATTCGGCAGCGCAAGCGTGGGCCGCAACTCTGGCAGATCACCAGCAGCGGCTTGAAGAATGAGTTTCCACCGCGCCTGCTCGACTGGTTCGACCGCCTCAACCGTTGGCTATACGCGCCCTGGTCACCGCTTAACTGGCTGACCAAACGCCGGCGTATGCAGGTCACGCCGCGCATCCCTTCGCGCAGTAAGGCCGGGGAACGGTTGTGGAATGGCGCAGGGCTGGGCCAGGTGTTCTTCAACGAGCAAGGCCAGCCCTGTGCGATTTACCAACACAACGCCGATGGTTCGCCGGCGGTGGCCTTTGTTGATGATCGGGATAAGGCGCCGGCCCCGCAAGCCGCACTCAGCCCAGCAGGAAGAGGCTAAAGGCTCGCGGGCATGGCCCGCTCCTACGATAGGCGTAACCCTGTAGGAGCGGGCCATGCCCGCGATCTGTTATGGCGAACGGCTTAACGCAGTTTTTCCAGCATCTGGTAGTACCACATGCCGGCGGCCAGCATCGGGTTGCCGAATACATCACCGAGCGGCACCTTGATGTGCTTGCAGGCGGCGAAGGTGTCGTAATGGCCCATGGTGCCAGTCAGGGCGTTGGCCATGATCTCGCCCATGATATGGGTGGTGGCGATGCCGTGGCCGGAGTAGCCCTGGCAGTACCAGACGTTATCCGAGAGCTTGCCCAGTTGCGGGATGCGGTTGATCACGATGCCCATGGCGCAGCTCCATTGGAAGTCGATATCGACGCCCTTGAGCTGCGGGAAGGTGCTCTCGATACCAGGGCGTAACTCAGCCGCGATGTCGCGAGAATCACGCCCGGAGTAGTTGCAGCCACCGCCGAACAGCAGGCGGCCATCGGCAGTCGTGCGGTAGTAGTCGAGGACGAAGCGGCAGTCGTACACGGCCAGGTCTTGCGGGTTGATCTGTTTGGCCAGCTCACCCAGCGGCGCGGTGGTGACGATGCCGCCCATGGCCGGGAAGATCATGCCTTTGAGTTTTTTCGGCTCGAGCTTGTGGTACACGTCGCCGGCCAGCAGCACCTGCTTGGCGTTGATCCGCCCTTGAGCGGTGATTACCGCCGGCTTGGCACCGTGAACAATCTCCAGCACTTCGGAGTGCTCGAAGATCAGCGCACCCAGACTGGCGGCGGCCTTGGCTTCACCGATACACAGATTCAGCGGGTGCAGGTGCATATTGCGGGTGTTCTTCAGCGCGCCGTTGTACAGGTCGCTGGCCAGGTGGCTGCGCACGCCTTCGCGGTCGAGCAGGGTCACGTCAGCCGCCATGCCGCGGCGCACGGCTTCGGCGTGGGTGGCTTCCAGTTCGTGCATATGCACCGGCTTCATCGCCGCATGCAGGTGGCCGTGCTTGAGGTCGCACTGAATGCCGTACTTCTCCACACGCTGTTTGATGATGGCGTGACCGCGCCAACGCAAGTGCCAGATAAAGTCCTCCACCTCTTCGCCGAGGGTGTTGCGCATCTGCTTGGTCATGGCTGCATCGCCTGACAGGCTGCCGGTAACCTGGCCACCGTTGCGCCCGGTCGCGCCCCAACCGATTTTATTGGCCTCGACAATCGCCACTTTCAGACCGCGCTCGGCCAGCTCCACGGCGGTGGCGACGCCGGTAAAGCCGCCGCCGATGATCACTACATCGACGCTGGCTTCGCCTTGCAGGGTCGGGTAATCGGTTTCCTCATTGAGGCTGGCGCTGTAATAGGACGGGCAACGTTCGGCAGCGGGTATTACGGGCTGGGTGGCGGCATTCATAAGCAGCTTCCTGGGACGACGTGCGGGTGCTGTGCGCGGCGGGTCATGTAGCGCTAGCACAGCATGGGCCGCCAGCAACGCTGGCAGCTAGACAATTAGCGAGAGGCGCAGGTGTCCGGCGGGCGGGCATGACGGCAATGCCACAGGGCCCAGAAGGCCAGGGTTTGTGGCAGCGTTGCGTTGCTGTAAGGGGCCGCGCAAAAGCGCTGTTTAGTCAGCAGGGCAAAGCATGCAGAGGCGGTGGTAAGCACGATGGATAAACACATGGCCAGCAGGTTCACACAGGCCAACACAGGGGTTAAATCTGATTATTCACATGCTTGGTTGCTGATTGGCTAAACATTGATCCGCTTGTTTAGCCGTTGTTGGCGTTGCGTAGAGTGGCCAATACGCGCTCGGCATTTTCGGTGCAGAGCATGCCTGCGGGCTTATTTTCGATGGTGGCGATGATCGTCAGTAGCTGCGCCTTGTTTTGCACCAGGCGTTGCTGCATCAGCTCAATCTCGCTGACCTTGCGCTGCAGGCTGGTGAGTAATTCGGCATGGTCCAAACCCGATGTGTCAGCTTGCGGCAGCAAGCGGCGGATTTCTTCCAGGCTAAACCCGGCCTGCTGCGCGCAACTGATGATGCCCAGGGTTTGCAGCGCCTGTTCCGGGTAACTGCGGTAACCGTTGGCCTGGCGCTGGGCGCTGAGCAGGCCGCTGGCTTCATAGAAACGGATGCGTGACGGCGGCAAGCCACTGCGCTCGGCCAATTGACCAATCTTCATTATCTACACTCCGGGCTATTGACCTTAAAGTTGACTTTAACCTTAGGCTTGCTTGATCTGCCACCCCGGAGTCCTCCATGAGCGCATTTGAAGCCCTGCACCTGCCCAACGGCAGTGTGATCCCCAATCGTATTGCCAAGGCGGCAATGGAAGAGAACCTTGCCGACACCAGTCAGGGCCCCTCCGCCGAATTGCTGCGTTTGTACAAGGCCTGGGCTGAAGGCGGCAGCGGCTTGCTGTTGACCGGCAATGTGATGGTCGACCGCCGCGCCATGACTGGGCCAGGCGGCGTGGTGCTGGAAGATGAGCGGCAGCTGGAAAAATTCCGTGAGTGGGCGCGCATCAGCCGGGCCCATGGCGCGCAGATCTGGATGCAGCTCAATCATCCGGGGCGGCAGATGCAGGCCAATCTTGGCCAGCAAACCGTCGCGCCTTCTGCGGTGGCGCTGGAGCTGGGCGGTTTGTCGAAGATGTTTCCCGTACCCAAGGCGCTCGATGAGGCCGAAATCGAAGCACTGACTCAGCGCTTTGCCCGCAGTGCGCAACTGGCCGAGCAGGCGGGCTTTAACGGCGTGCAGATTCACGCCGCGCACGGTTACCTGCTCAGTCAGTTTCTCTCGCCGTTGAGCAATAAGCGCACCGACCGCTGGGGTGGCTCGCTGGAAAACCGCGCCCGGTTATTGCTGGAGGTGATCAAGGCGGTGCGTGCGTTGGTGGCGCCGGGTTTCAGCGTGGCGGTCAAACTCAACTCGGCGGACTTTCAGCGCGGCGGCTTTGCCGAGGCCGATGCCAAGCAGGTGGTGGTGCTGCTCAACGAGTTGGCGGTAGACATGGTCGAGCTGTCCGGCGGCAGCTATGAAGCGCCGGCCATGCAGGGCGATGCCCGCGATGGTCGGACCCTGGCGCGTGAAGCGTACTTTCTCGAGTTTGCCGGTGAGATCGCGGCTGTGGCGAAGATGCCGGTGATGGTTACGGGCGGCATTCGCCGCTTGCCGGTGGTCGAGCAGGTGCTGGCCAGCGGCGTGGCCATGGCCGGTATCGGCACAGCGCTGGCTATCGAGCCGGCACTGCCCAAGCAGTGGCAGGCGGGCCAACACGAGGCACGTGCTGAATTACCGCCAATTCGCTGGAAGAACAAGGCGCTGGCCTCGCTGGCCTATATGGCCACGGTGAAGTTCCAGTTGCGCCAGCTCAGCCGCGGCAAGCGCACCCATGCGCAGGTATCGCCGTTACGCGCCTTGCTGCAGGAGCAACTCAAGACCGTACGGCGTACCCGCGTGTACAAACGCTTGATGGCGGGCGGCAGCTAATCGCCCAGATGCCCGGTTTTCACCCAGATCAGGCAACCCTGTTCACTGAACGGGGTGTGCTCTGACAGGTGCGGGCTGCGCAGCCAACTGCCCGCCGGGTAATCACCGAACTCGTCCTGAAAGACCCCTTCCAGCACCAGAATCTCTTCGCCGCCCCAATGCCGATGGCGATTGAAGCATGTGCCCGGTGCCCAGCGCACCAGCGCTACATGTTCGGTGCCGTGCTGATGCAGCGGTAATACGCGCAAGCCCGGCACCATGCCCGGCAGCCATTCGGCCTGGTTGCTGTCGATCACCACGTGCTGATCATCCGCCGGATCAAACTGCATCAGCTTGACGAAAATCGTGCAGCCCTCGCGGCTGAACGGCGCGTGCGAGCTGCCGATGGGGTTACGCACATAGGTGCCGGCGGGGTAGTCGCCCTGTTCATCGCTGAACACTCCCTCCAGTACCAGATACTCCTCACCGCCCGGATGCTGATGGGCGCTGAAGTGCGAGTCGGCGGCGTAACGCACGATTGAAGTCGCCCGCGCCACTTCCTCGCCAATCCGGTCGAGCATGCGCCGCTCCACCCCCGGCATAGGAGAAGCTACCCACGGGCTGTCGTCTGGACGCACCAGCGCGCGTTGGCTGAAGTCGGCGTTGAGTTGCATGGTCGAGATTACCTCTGGCTGGCGTTCAGGTGGCGGTGCGCTCTGTGTACGTTACGCGCCGCCTGTGCGCCAGTTCGCTCACGCTTTTTTAGCGGCTTTCAGCAGCTGCATCAGCGCTTCAGCGGTGGCGTCTGATGAGCCAGGATTTTGCCCGGTGATCAGCAAGCCGTCGACCTTCACATGGCTCTGCCAGTCGTTAACGCTGGAATAGTGACCGCCGTTGGCGATGAGCATGTCTTGCACCAAAAACGGCACCACCTCAGTTAGCTGCACCGCCGCTTCTTCGCTGTTGCTGAAGCCCGTGACTTTTTTACCGCGAACCAGCGGCTGGCCGTTGGCTGCTTTGACATGCCGCAGCACGCCCGGCGCGTGGCAAACCGCCGCCACTGGTTTGTTTCGGGCCTGAAAGTGCTCGATCAAGGCAATCGAGTGGAGGTCTTCAGCCAAGTCCCACAGTGGGCCATGGCCGCCTGGGTAGAACACCGCGTCGTAATCATCTGCCTTCACTTGGTTCAACGGCACAGTGTTGGCCAGTGCCTGTTGCGCGGCCGGGTCGGATTTGAAGCGTTCAGTGGCCGGGGTTTGTGCATCGGCCTCGTCGCTCTTGGGGTCGAGTGGTGGCTGGCCACCCTTGGGCGAGGCCAGGGTCAACTGCGCGCCGGCGTCTTTGAATACGTAATAGGGTGAGGCGAATTCTTCCAACCAGAAACCGGTTTTATGCCCGGTATCGCCCAGTTGGTCGTGGGAAGTCAGTACCAGCAGAATCTTCATAAAGGTGCTCCTTGGCGGCTGACGGCTGCAGTGGTCAACCTGAATGGGGTACAGGGTATGAACCGCAGAGGGTATGGAAATTCAATTTTTCTGCCGGGCGAAGCGATGCGTGCGTCGCGCCGACGTGCGGCGGCTCAAGGTTCTGGCTTGTAACCCAGGCGCAAACCGCCCCAGTGGCGACCCTGGACCCTGATCGGCACCGACAGGTCGTGCATCAGCTCACCGGTGTCGCGCATATAGGTTTGCAGCAGCAGCGGCTGCTGGTGGCTGCCGCAGCGAATGCCAGTGCGGTCGTTGAACAGACGCTTGCTACGGCTTTTCAGGGCGTCCACCGCGCGGTCGCCGGTTTGCGCATGATTGAAGGCATTGTTGTGGGTCGGCACATAACCCTCGGCGGTGCTGGCAATGGCAAATACCAGGCCTTCGTGTTGCGCCAGTAAAGGCTCTTGAATGGCCGGCAGTACTTGATCGGCATAGCTGTCGAAGCGGGTTTTGTACTTGGCAGGGAAGCTGTTCGGCAGCGGTTGGTAGTGGCGGTCGAACAGGTCGCCGAGGCTGATTCGGTTGGCTTGGATATCCGCCTCAAACTGCTGGCCGATCTGTACGGCAGCGTTGCGGGCCAGGTCGTAAATGCGTTGGTGGTAGTCATCCAGACCGACGCTGGCGAGCTGCTCGCTGACCGTTTCGGCTTGGCCGACCAACTGCTCAGCGGCGCTGCTGAGTTGGCGGGTCTGCCCTTCGCTGTCACTCACATCAGTGCGCAATTGGCTGACCGCCACTGACAGCTCGGCCAGGCGTTCGTGATTGTGTCGGGTGCCGGTGTCGATCTGGCTCACCTGGCACTCCACGTCCACTGCCAGGTCGGCAATTCCCTGCAATTGTTCGCCGGTGTGTTCGACCTGAGTTGCCGCCAGTGTCAGCTGCTCGGCCTGTTGCTGCATATGGCTGACCACCGCTGCGCTCTGCTGGCGGATATCGCTGACAATCTGGGTGACTTCCTCGGTAGCGCTGCTGGTGCGCCCCGCCAGGTTGCGCACTTCATCGGCCACCACGGCAAAGCCACGGCCGAGCTCACCGGCGCGGGCGGCTTCGATGGCCGCATTGAGCGCCAGCAGGTTGGTCTGGCTGGCGATTGACTGGATCACTTGGGTGACTTTCTCGATCTGTTCCGTACGGCTGCTAAGGCCGTCGATCAGTTCGCGGCTGGTGGCCGTTTGTGTGCTCAGCTGTTGCATGGCCGCGATGGCGGCGCGCAGTTCCTGTTGCCCGCTGGCGCTGTTTTGCCGCACGCGCTGCGCTGCCAGTAGCGTTTGCTCGGCACGCTGGGCGTTGTCCTGTTCGGTGTGGGTGATGGCTTCGGCAGCGAGGTTGACCTGCTCGGTGGCACTCAGCTGCGATTGCAGTTTGCCGGCCAGTTGCTGCGCGGCATGGGCCACTTGGGCGGCAGACAAGGCGTTGTGGCAGGTATGCCGCGACAAGCTCTGGCTGAGGGAGGTGAACGACTCAGCGTGGCTGTCGGTAGGCGCAGGCTGCTCTTCATGCTGACGCTGCCAAGGCCCTAACCAGGGCCACAGAGCCAACAGCAGGAACGAGGGAATGCTGATAAACCAGGGTATTTGGATCTGCTGGTAAGCCACCATCAACCCGGCCAACCCGATGGCGTGCAGCAGGCAGGCCTTGGGGTAGGTAATAAACGCAGAACGCATGACAAACCTCATTATTCTTATTCTGGCAGTGCCAACACCAGAAACTGCCTGCAGCGCGCCTACTGGTATAGGGCGGGCCATGCCTGCTGGAGAGTACGTGCTTGCAGCCGGATGTGCCTGCGTAGGCAATCGGCCGCTGTCAGCGAATCTATAGACCATAGCGGGTGTCGCTCCCTGCGGCCAACCTTTAACTGGAGGTTGATTCGAGCACTCTTGGCTGTCCGCAGCCATGGCACTTTGGTCGCAGGGGGCTAAGCCATTGGTATCTGTTTGTGCTTACACAAGCGATGCCATGCAAGGCCGAGATTGGCGTTAAAGGCGATGGCGCTGGATAAAGCCTTTGTCCAGAAAGTCTTTCCAACGGCCGTAGAGCTGGCCGTCGGCGCTGTAACCGTGCCAGTCGAGTAGCGCGCCGCCATCGCCGGTGGCCAATAACGCCAGGCTCTGGCGCTGCGGGCGGTAGCGTTGCAACGGCAGCCCACGCAGGGCTGCATTCAGGTTGGCGGCCAGCACCGGGCCCTGACGTACTGCGTACACCCCGCTTTTGCGTGCGCCCGGCAGGCTGGCGCAATCACCCACGGCGAAAATGGTCGGGTGGGTGTAGCTCTGCAATGTGGGCGCAATCAATACAAAACCGCGCTCATCGCAGCCCAGGCCACTGTGCGCTGGCCAGGCAAAGGCTTCGGCACCGCTGGCCAGCAACAGGCGCTGGCCGCGCCAAACCGGTTCATTGCCGCTAAGTAAGCGATCGTTATCGACCCGACTGATCGGGCAATCCTCGCGCACGTCCACCGCGTGCTGGCGCAGTTGCCCCAACGCCCGCAAGCGTATCCCTGGTGATAAGCCATCGAGCAAATGCCCGGCGCAGAACAGCGCCAGTTGCGGCACCTTGCCGGCCAGGGCCAAGGCCAATTCGACCCCGGCCGCCCCGCCACCGAGAATCGCCATGGGTTGCGGCGCGCGTTGCCACTGTTGCCAGCCGGCGAGCAGTTCGTCGAACGGTTTTACCGCCAACAGGTGCATGGCGTCGCCGTGTTGCGGCGGTGCACTGACCTGGACCCCGACATTCAGCGACAACCAACTCGCATCCAGGGTGCGTCCATCGGCCAGTTGCACCTGTTGTTGGGCGGCAGACAGGCCTTCTACCGGGCTGATGATCAGCTCGACCTTGGCCGCGCGACACAAGCTTTGCAGCTCGATCTGGCAATCCTCTGGCGCGTGCCGCCCGGCCAGCAAGCCCGGCAACATGCCCGAATACCAGGCCACCGGCCCGGCACTGAGCAAGGCAATGCGCCCCGGCGGCCGCTCGACCAAAGCCCAACGCCGCAACACGCCGAGGTGAGCATGGCCAGCACCGATCAATAGCAGGTCATAGTGATGAGTCACGCCAAGCTTCCATGGGTTGCGCTGAGTCAGTGCCTGCATGGTAAAGACTTAGGGGCGCGGCTGTCGCCCTTCGTGGCATGACCTCGCGGGGGCGTTAACCCTACTCGCTGGGCAGGCTGATATGTTTGACCTGTTGAAACGCAGACAAGCCCCAGGGGCCTAGCTCGCGGCCAATGCCACTGCCTTTGCCGCCGCCCCAGGAGGTGTGCGGGTAGATCACCTGCACCGAGTTGATCCATACATGCCCGGCCTCCAGCGCGCCGGCCACGCGCAGGGCGCGTTGGCGGTCGGCGCTGACCACAGTGGCAGCCAGGGCAAAGTCGCAGTCATTGGCCTGGCGGATGGCATCCGCCTCATCAGTGAAGCGCCGGCTGCAGAGTACTGGGCCGAAGATTTCCTCGCGCCACAAGCGGCTGTCTGCCGGCACATCAGCGTACAGGGTTGGGGCAACGAACCAGCCCGGACCTGGCAGTTGTCGAGCACCGCTCAGGCAATGCAGCCCTTCTTGTTCGGCGATGGCGAAATACTCCAGCACCTTGTGCAATTGCGCCTGGCTGGTCATGGGTCCCATCGCACAGCCATCGACCTGTGGGGCGCTGACCTTGAGCTTGCTTAGGGCGTAGACCAGTTTTGCGTGCAAAGCATCGGCGATGCTGTCCTCAACCAATAGGCGTGAGGTGGCTGAGCACATCTGCCCGGCGTTCCAGCAGATGCCTGCGATGATCCACTCAACGGCTTGGTCGAGGTCGCTGTCGGCAAACACCACAATCGGCGATTTACCGCCCAGCTCCAAGGCCACCGGCAGGGTGCGTACAGCGGCGGCCTGCATGACCTTGCGCCCGACAGCATTACTGCCGGTAAACGACAGTTTGGCAATTTGCGGATGAGCGGCGATGGCCGCACCGGTCTCGGCGGCGCCGGGCAGCAGGTTGAGTACGCCAGCCGGCAGACCGATGGCGGCGGCAATCTCGCCCAGCTGCAGCTCGATCAGGGGGGTCAGTTCGGAGGGTTTGAGTACCACGCAGCAACCTGCTGCCAGTGCTGGTGCGAGTTTCCAGGCACTGGTGACCAGGGGGAAGTTCCACGGCACGATCAGCCCGACCACGCCCAGTGGCTCTATACGGGTAAAGGATTGGTAGCTGTTATCCGGCAAGGCCACGGCGCTATTCTGTTGCGCATCCAGGCCATCGGCCAGTTCGGCGTAGTAGGCGAAGGTGGCGATGGCATCGCTGATATCCAGCTCGGCCTCATGACGTGGCTTACCGCTGTTACGCATCTGCAGTTCGATCAACGCCGAGCTGCGTGCTTCGATCTCTGTGGCGAAGGCGCGCAGGTAGCCGGCCCGTTCGCTGGCCAGGCGCTGGCTCCAGGCGGGTAGTGCCCGGCGTGCGGCCTGCACGGCGAGGTCGACATCTGCCGTCGAGGCACTGGCCACGCTGGCGATCTGTTCGCCGCTGCTGGGGTTGAACACTGCCAATTGGGCGGTGCTGCTGGCGCGATGCCAGGTGCCATCGATAAACAAGTGTGCGGTCATGCGTCACCTTGGGCATACGGGAGCGACCCTGGTGAGCCAGGGCGCAAGGTTAAGGATGAAAGGGTGCCTGTTCCAGCACTTCGATAATCAACGGGCGGTCGTCCGGCGCGCTGCGCAGCAGCTCAGTCAGATGGCCATGGTCGCGTGCTCGCTCAGCCATACAACCAAAGCCACGGGCTATGGACAGCAAGTCCGGGGTGTAGATATCCACGCCAATCGGGGTGATGTCGCGGCGCTGCATATAGCGCTTGATCTCGCCATAACCGCTGTTATTCCACAGCAGCACGATGATGCCGACTTGGGCCTCCACCGCGCTGGCCAGTTCCGGCAGGCTGAACTGGATGCCACCGTCGCCCATCAGGCTGATCACCGGTCGGCCGGGCTCGGCCAGCTTGGCGCCGATGGCGGCCGGCAAGCCGTAACCGAGGGTGCCGTAACCGGTGGAGGAATTGAACCAGCGGCGTGCGCCGTCCAGCTCGACCAAGTGATTACCGCTGTAAACCGTTTGGGTTGAGTCGCCGACAAAGCGTGCCTCTGGCAATACCGCCAATACGGCATCGAACAGTTGGCGGTAATGCGCCCAGCCGCTGAACTCTTCGCTCAGCTGGGCTTGCACAGCAGCGGTGCGCAGCGCGCCAGGACTGTTATCGCGCAGTTCGCCGGGGTTGAATTCGGCCAGTAGCATGCGCATCGCCAAACGTGCATCGCCCTGTATCGCCAGGCTTGGGCTGAAGTTGCGGTGCAGCTGTTGCGCATCGATATCGATACGGATCAGTTCGCCTCCGAGTTTGAAGTTGCCATCGAAGACCACGTCGTAATCGGTTTCGCCCAGCTCGGTACCGATCGCCAGCACCACATCGGCCTCTAGGGCCAGCTCGCGCACGGGTACCAGGGATTGGTTGCTACCCAGCAGCAGTGGGTGGCCGGGCGGCAGCAGCCCTTTGGCATTGATGGTCAGCGCGGTGGGCGTATCCAGCGCAGCGGCCAGAGCGCGGGCCTCAGCCTGTGCAGTGACACAGCCGCCGCCGAGCAACAGCAGCGGACGCTTGGCGTTTTTCAGCATGGCCGCGGCTTCACGAATCAGCGTGCGATTGGGTGCGGGTCGCTGAATGCTTGGTTTGCCCTGCACGCGCATATGGCTGGCGTCGGCCGTGATGATGTCCAGCGGCAGCTCGATGTGCACCGGGCGCGGGCGCTCACCTTCAAACACGGCGAAGGCGCGAGCCAGTACAGACGGCAGTTCCTCGACGCTCATCAGGGTGTGGCTGAAGGCACTGACGCCAGCAGTCATCGCGCGCTGATTGGGCAACTCATGCAGGTAGCCTTTGCCCAAGCCGAGGCGCTCGCGCTCGTTGACGCTGGAAATCACCAGCATCGGGATCGAATCGGCGTAGGCCTGGCCCATCGCCGTGAGGATATTGGTCATGCCAGGGCCGGTGATGATAAAGCACACCCCCGGCTTAGCGCTGACACGGGCATAGCCGTCGGCCATAAAGCCCGCGCCCTGTTCGTGGCGCGGGGTGATGTGGCGAATGCCGCTGGTGGGCAAGCCGCGATAGAGCTCGACGGTGTGCACGCCGGGAATACCGAATACGGTATCAACGCCCCAGGCTTCGAGTTGTTTGACGAGAAATTCGCCGCAGGTGGTCATAGTGATTCCTTTGCGCTTGCCGGGTTGGCAGCAGATGGGCCGAGCGTACTCGGCCCATTTTGAGAGGGGTTAGCCAACGATCCCGTGTGCCATCAGGGCGATGATCGGCAGGGTGATCAGGGTGCGGATAATAAAGATGGCGAACAGCTCAAGGATGTTCAGCGGCAGCTTGGCCTTGATGATCAGCACGCCGACTTCCGACATATAGATCAACTGGGTCAGCGACACGCAGGCCACCACGAAGCGGGTCAGTTCGCTTTCGATACCCTTGCCCAATACCGCTGGCAGGAACATATCGGCAAAACCTACCAGCATGGCGGGCGCGGCCTTGGCGGCTTCCGGCAGTTGCAGCAGTTCCAGCAATGGCACGATGGGCGCGGACAGCCAATTGAAGATCGGTGTGTACTCGGCAATCGCCAGCGATACCGTGCCGATGGCCATCACCAGCGGCAGCAGGCCGAGCCAGATATCCACCACGTTATGCACGCCAACTTTAACCATCTGTGCTGGCGATGGGTTGTTGTTGGCGCGTTTCACCGCTTGCAGTACACCCCAGCGCAGCAGCGAGGTGCCGGCGGGTACATCTTCCTTGATCTGCTTGCCGACGCCGGCGACGTACTCATCTTTTTTCCACGACAGGGGCGGCAGGCGTGGGGTGATGATTGCGGCCGCCAGGCCTGCCACTACCACGGTGAGGTAGAAGGGTACGAACAGGTGATCAAGCTTCATAAAGCTGGTGATCAGCAAGCTGAAGGCGATGGAGGCGACCGAGAAGTTGGTGGCAATCACGGCCGCTTCTCGGGCGCTGTAAAAGCCTTTCTGGTACTGCTGGGCGGTGATCAGCACGCCGACGGTACCTGAGCCGAGCCAGCTGGCGATGGCGTCGATGGCGGAACGGCCCGGCAGGCCGAAGACTTTGCGGAACACGTTGCGCACCAGGGTGCCGCAGAACTCCATCAAGCCGAAGTCGGTGAGCAGCGGCAAGATCAATCCGGCGACTAGGAAGAAGGTAATCAGCACCGGGGCTAGGTCTTTCAGCACCACGCCACCGGTATTGGCATTCCATACCCATTCCGGGCCGAACTGCCAGAAGGTCATGGCGGCAAACACTGCGCCGAGTACGCGCAGGCCGAGCCACAGCGGGCTGAGGTTGAACATCTCGTTAAGCGTATGGCGCTCGGTGATCCATTTGGGCTTGAGCAAGCTGGCGAACAGGCCGAGTGCGGCGGAAAACAGCAGCAGGCCGGTGGCGATGGCGGGCAACCAGGCGCTCAGCCCAGTTTTCAACGCATCGGCCATTACACCGAGGCCGATGGTTACTTTGTCTTCATAGACGATGGGGGTAAGAAACAGCAGCACGCCGAGCAGTGACGGGATCAGGAAGATCAGTAGCTGACGCAGCGTGTAAGAGCTGTTTGCGGGCGGCTGGTCTTCCAGCAGCGGCATGGCCTGTTGGTTATTCATCTTGGCACCCTATTTATTGTTGTAGTGCGTGGGGCACCTCATGGGTGCCCGATCAATATAAAAAGCTGTTTCAGCGTTGTTGCACGCCCGGCAATACGCAGAGCATTTCGTAAAGCAAATTGGCACCTAGTAATGAGGTATTGCCGGTGGTGTCGTAAGGCGGTGAAACCTCCACCAGATCACCACCAATCAGCTGCAGGCCTTGGCAACCGCGGATGATTTCGATCGCCTGGATGGTGGTCAGGCCACCGATTTCCGGGGTGCCAGTGCCGGGTGCCCAGGCCGGGTCGATACCGTCGATATCGAAGGACAGGTACACCGGCCCGCCGTCGACCTTGGCGCGCACTTCTTCCATTAGTGGCGCCAGCGACTTGTGCCAGCACTCTTCGGCCTGTACCACGCGAAAGCCCTGCTTGCGGCTCCAGTTGAAGTCCTCGGCGGTATAACCCTGGGCGCGTAGGCCGATTTGCACGACGCGGTCGCAATCAAGCAGGTCTTCCTCGACGGCGCGGCGGAAGGTGGTGCCGTGAGCGATTTTCTCGCCAAACATATGGTCATTCACATCGGCATGCGCGTCGATATGTACCAGGCCGACCTTGCCATGTTTCTTCTTGATCGCCCGCAGAATCGGCAGGGTGATGGTGTGATCACCGCCCAGGGTCAGCGGAATGATGCCCAGTTCGAGAATCTCGTCGTAGGCCTCTTCGATGATGCGGATGGCCTCGGCCATATTGAAGGTGTTAATCGGCACATCGCCGATATCGGCAATGTTGAGCGAGTCGAACGGCGCGGCGCCGGTGGCCATGTTGTAGGGGCGGATCATCACCGACTGGGCGCGGATCTCGCGGGGGCCGAAGCGGGTACCGGAACGCAGCGAGGTGCCGATATCCAGCGGCACGCCGACAAAGCCGACATCCAGCTCACGTTTCTCTTCGGCTTTCTGGATATGCGGTAAACGCATCATGGTGGCGATGCCACCGAAGCGCGGCATCTCATTGCCGCCCAGGGGTTGGTGCAGAATCTTGTCCACGGCTAGGCCTCAGCATTGTTGTGGTTATTCGTGGGGTCGATTTTTGGTCAGACTGCGTCTGCGACAAATCGCTGCAGGCAAAAACTTAGTTCAGAAATTTCTAAACTAATGGCGGCCTCTGTAGGATGGGGCGAACCGCGTAACCCACCCGAAGAGCCCGCGTCGATGAGCCAAACCCTGCCCGATCTGAAATTGCTGCGCATCTTCGTCTCGGTGGTGCGTCATCAGGGTTTTGCCGCTGCGCAGCAGGAGCTGAACCTGTCCACCTCGGCCATCAGCACATACATGAGCCAGCTGGAGAACCAGCTGGGCCTCAGCCTCTGCCACCGTGGCCGCGGCGGTTTTAGCCTGACCAGCAAGGGCGAGCTGTTCCACCAGGAAACCTTGCGTTTATTGGGTGAGTTGGAGGGCTTTGAGCGCTATTCGGCGGCGCTCAAGGGTGAGCTGCGCGGCACCCTTAATCTCGGCGTGCTGGACTCGACGGTGAGTGACTCAGCCCTGCCGCTGGCGGAGGTGATTGGCGCCTACAGTCAGGAGCATCCGGGCGTACATCTGCACTTATCGGTGGCCAGCCCTTACGAGCTGCAACTGGCGGTGTTGGATAACCGCTTGGATCTGGCCATTGGTGCGTTTTCCACGCGGATGAACGGCCTGCTCTACCAGCCGCTGTACCGTGAGCAGCACTGGCTGTATTGCAGCGAGCGGCATCCGTTGTTTACCGAGCGGCGCATCCCGCAAGAGGTAATCGCTCAGCAGCGCATGGTCGGGCGTGGCTACTGGAGCCAAGCCGAACTGGCCCGGCACGGTTTCAAGCACAGCGCCGCGACTGTGGAGTCGATGGAAGCCCAGTTGATTCTGGTGCTGTCTGGCGCCTATATCGGTTACTTACCGGAGCATTACGCACAACCTTGGGCTGAGCAGGGGCAGCTTAAGGTGCTGCTGCCCGCGACCTTCGGTTATCAAGCACCGTTCTCGCTGATCCTGCGCCGCGGACGCTCACGCGAACCGCTGATTCAGACCTTTCGTGAGTTGCTCAAAGCCCAGCTCAACCCTGCGTGAATCGCACGGATTGAGTCAGGTAGAGAGTGGCAAAGGTTGGGCGTAGCCACAGAGGCAGCAAGCAGTAGGTCGTATTCAGGGTTTGCCGAGCTGTAACTGTGGCGCAGCAAAGTAGCTGGTCACCGATTCGCCGGTGTTGTCGCTGTCGGCTGCGAACACCACACCGAGAATTTTGCGTGGCGCGCTGCCGAAGGCGGCGGTGGCATCGGCGCGCAGATCACGCGACTCCTCTAGCCACTTGCCTTGCGCCGCCTCTGGCCCACGCAGCACCCGCATCTCGACGGTCTCGGTGTAGGCGCTGCGGGCATGGGTGCCGGGTGCTTCGCGGTTATCCCAAACGTAGCTCAAGGTGGCCGCCGGCAGATCGGGGTCGAAGAAGGTGCGCGCCAGGCGCAGCTTCTGCCGGGTGACGAAGCTCAGCGAATCCAGTGGATAGTCGAGCAGCACATAGACCCGCGCGGCGTAGTCGTCGCCCTCACGGGTGGCGAAGCGGGCCTTGTCCAGTTTTTGCTCAGTGCGCCACTGCCAGCTTAGTTGCCAGGCTTGGTCGCCGGGCAAATTCAATGGATGCACCAGTCCGCCAGCGGCGGCATCGGCTTTGATCCGCAATGCGCGCTGGCCGTCTACTTCAACCAGCGTGCGCTCAGAGGGTTTGAGCTTGGGAATGTCCGCCAGCTTCCACGGAGTCGACCATTCACCACTCGGCGGCCCGGCAGTCCAGGGCGTGAGCAGGTTCTCCGCCTGGGCCAGCGGAGCGGCGAGTAACAGGCCCAGCACTAAGGCGCGCATCAGCTGCGCCGCCAAGTGTGGAAGCGCTCAACCCAGCGCAGTAGGCCCTGTGGGGCGTGCGCACGTTTCCATTCGCCGGCGGCGTATTTGTTCGCCTCGCTCATGGTCGGGTAGCTGTGGATGGTGCCGAGAATCTTGTTCAGGCCCATGTTGTACTTCATGGCCAGCACGTATTCGGTGAGCAGCTCACCGGCGTGCTCGCCGACGATGGTCACCCCGAGAATGCGGTCTTTGCCGGGCTCGGTGAGTACCTGCACATAACCATGGGCGGCTTCATCGGCGATGGCGCGGTCGAGGTCGTCAATGCCGTAGCGGGTGACTTCATAGGCGGTGTTTTGCGCCTGGGCTTCGCCCTCGCTGAGGCCAACACGTGCCACTTCTGGGTCGGTGAAGGTGCAGTGCGGAATCACCCGGTAATCGGCTTTGAAGCGTTTGAACCCGGAAAACAGCGCGTTGACGGCGGCGTACCAGGCTTGGTGCGCGGCCACGTGGGTGAACTGATACGGCCCGGTGACGTCGCCCACCGCAAAAATATTGGGGAAGCGCGTGGCCAGGTATTCGTCG
>Ga0209504_1001338_pt1 | contig 18896 bp, 20 predicted proteins | sample COGITO_mtgs_1005_FD_184791 | JGI IMG/M metagenome (GOLD analysis project Ga0209504, IMG submission 184791) | Pelagic marine microbial communities from North Sea - COGITO_mtgs_100511 (SPAdes) (version 2) | ecosystem: Environmental > Aquatic > Marine > Epipelagic ...
CTTTAATGCCTTGCTCCTTGTTCCTGATCGATCGCCATGTGGGGTCGCGGCGATCAGATAAAATATCCAACGCGTGATCCGCAACACACCGCGTAATGCGTCGACAAAAATGTTCGGGTCAGCAGAAGCGTTCGACACCAATAAGCGATCGTCGGGTTAATCGATCTGCTAACTGCTTTGTAGCAAACATCGAATAAATTACCAAGGAATCTTTTGCCCTCGCCAGTCCCAAAAAGATCCGGTATTGGCGGGCGTAAGCGTATCGAGCAATTGAAGGCAGTGCTCCGCGGCATCCCCGGGGCTTAGCGTGACGCTGGTCGAACCGGATTTTAAAAACGGTGCTGATAGCGCGGTCCTAACGGTGCCGGGATGATACGCAATGAGGGTTGCCATCGGCAGGCTTCTCTGCCATTCGATCGCAAGGGTTTTAACGGCCATATTGAGAGCCGCCTTTGCGCATCGGTAACTGTACCAACCACCCAAATCATTATCAGCAATCGAGCCCACTCGAGCTGATAGCGCGACGATGATCGGTTGATTGCTGGCTTTAAGTGCCGTTTGGGCATGTTTGGCCAGGTTTAAAATAGGCGCTGTATTGATTTCAAAGGACATCATCATGTGTTCGGCATTAAATTGCCGAATACTTTTCTCGGGGCCGTGATAAGGGCTGGTTAAAATGCCCGTCGTATTGATTAAGAGATCGATTTTAGGCAACTGGGTCATCAAGGACGCGATTTCGGTTTCCACGCGGATATTCAGCGCTCGCCAAGTCATTAAAGAATGTTGCCAAAGCGGTTCTGTCTGGTGGTACGTACCCAGAACCTGCCAGCCCCCACGATCTAGGAGTAGATGGGCTAGGGCGCCGCCGAGTCCGCCACTGGCGCCAATAATGAGGGCTTGCTTCATGAATCTTGCTTCATGAATAAAGTCGGTCGAAGCGACGTTTCGCCCACTTTTCATAGACGACATCAGCGAGGGGCTTAACGAGCGGCCACCGTAGCCAGGTCCAGAGAAAGCCAAATCGAGTTTGCTGCCACGCATAGACGCTCGCATCGAGCCCGCTCAGCATCTCGCCATCAGGTTTTCGCAGATGTAGACGGTTTAGGAAGTCTCGCTTGGTTTCTTCATTTAAATCAGCGGCCTGATGGATATCGGTGAGCGTTAAAGAATCCCGTTTGTGTTGCTCAAGGTGGCGCATTTCGATCGAGCACAGAGGGCATTGCCCGTCATAGTAAAGCTCTGCAGTTTGTAAGGAGTCAGCCATGGTGGGTTGTCACAAGATTTGGCCTGTTTTACGCGCTGTCACCATAATTAGATTGGGTGAGGCGTGCGCTGACCTCAGGCGCGGGCGTCAAGTTGATCTCGGATTTTTTGATGTTGCGCTCGATTAAGGGGGTAGTTGATAACGGGCAGTGCAGCAAGCAATAAGCCCGCGGCGGTGCCGATGGCGTAGGTCCATAATAACCCCTGCAACGCTGCCTCGGAGTTTTCGGCTGCAGGTTGAAAAGCGAAAACGGCTTCGAGGATGGTAAAGGATAACCCCACAGCGACCGCCGCGCCCAGCTTGTTTGTCGTTGTGAGCATCGCAAAGAAGAGTCCAGCGCGTTTCTCGCCGGAGTCGAGCTCATCAAGGTCGGTAAGGTCTGCCATCATGGTTCTAAGCAAGGTTGGGGCGGCGCCAAAGGCCACGCCAAAGGATAACGTGAAACACCAGAGTACGACCGCATTGCCGGGTTCTGCGAGGGGAATCAGGATGAGGTTGATTAAAGCCCCGTATCCAAGGGCAATGGTGAGCGCCTGGGCTTTACCGAGTTTGATTGCGAGCTTCATCCATAATGGCATGGCAAGAAAACTTGCGACGAAATACAGCAGGAGCGCAAGGCTTGCATGTCCCGGCAGTTCGAAATACTTGCTGGCAACAAAAATATAGAGCGCGCCGCTTACCGCGGTGCCAAAGCCCGCTAAAAAATCCGCAGCAAGGAGCCGCCACATCAGTTGGTTAGACATGAGTAATGAGAATTGCGCTTTAATCGACAGGGCGCTGCGGCCACTAGAACGTTTGTCTGGGACGAAAGCCAGAGTGGGTAGCGCCAACAGTGGAAACAAAATAATACAGAACCACCCCATGCTGGCGACTTTAGATTGCTGATCGTCGATGCCGGTGGATTCCAGTAGGGCAGGCAGCGCGAGGACGATGGTCATCCCGCCAATCACGAAAATTTCACGCCAGCCAAAGAGCCGCGTTCGCTCGTCATAACTGTCGGCTAATTCTGCGCCCCAGGATTGATGCGAGATAGCCATCATGGTGTAGCCGACGTAAAGCATAATGAGCCAAAAAAGAAGATACCCGCCACTGACGTCTTCCGGTGATGGGATGAAAACCTGATACACCGATACCACAAGGATGGGGACCGCCAAGGCAATCCAGTGTTTTCGTCGCCCCCATCGGGTTTCAAAGCGATCAATGAGATAGCCCATGGCGGGGTCGGTCACCACATCCCAGACTCTGGCGAGCGTGAAAATCAGTCCGACCGTGATTAAGGAAAGTCCCAAGCCTTCGCTGTAAAATCGAGGTAGGTAAACGGCGATGGGCATTCCCATGGCGGCCATGGGAAGAGCAACACCTGAGTAGGCCGCTAAGGTAAACGGTTTTAAGGGCTGTTGCATGAAGGCCATCCTGAATCAGTGATGTCTCGATCCTACACCAGACTAGGGTGTGCCGCGCGTAAAAAAAGCGCGCGGGGTTGCAAGCGTAGTTCTGTTTAAGCGCGTGGTTAATCAGTACAATTTGTCCAACACCTTAATTTTTGCTCATTCAGGATTAAGATCATGATGACGCCTGTTGAAGAAAGTCCGCCCGTTATCTTGTTGGTTGATGACGAGCCGCGAATATTGAGCGCACTGCAGCGGCTATTACGACGAGAAGGCTACCGTATTTTGACGGCAGGCTCGGGTGCCGCGGCGCTTTCGATTTTAGATCAAGAGTCCGTGAACATTATCCTGTCTGATCTGAGAATGCCGGAAATGGATGGCTTTGCCTTTTTGGGGGCGGTGCAAGATCGCGGCTTGGAGGCAGCCCGGGTTTTGATGTCGGGTAATGCGGATTTAAAGCTGGTGATTGATGGCGTTAATGAAGGCCGTTTTTCGCAATTTATTGAAAAGCCTTGGGTTGATGATGCGCTTAAAATCAGCCTTCGAAAACTGATTGAGGCCCAGCAACTAGCGCGGGAAAATAAAGAGTTGATGAAGGCGCTACGAAGCCAGAATCAAATGTTAAATCAAGCGTCTGAAAAAGCGGCGAGCGAGATTCGGCAAAAAGAACGCCTATTTGCAACCATCAGCCATGAAATTAGAAACCCGCTACATGGTATCCAAGGCATTTTAGAGCTTTTGAGTCGGGACAGTGTTGGCAGGGATCAAAAGTTGCTCAGCACAGCGATAACCAGTGCAGGGTTTATGCGGCAAATCATCGATGACGTACTGGATTACAGCAAGGTCGAAGCGGGAAAGATGGTCCTCCAAAAAGTGGCCTTTTCCCCCGTCGCACTAGCGACAGATATCATATCGTTGATGCAACCAATGGCCACGGGGCAACAACTTGTGCTGGACCTTTACTACGAAGAAGCAATCGCGGAGCGATATTTTAAAGGGGATGATTTTAGGATTCGACAGATTCTAAATAACCTGTTGTCGAATGCCATTAAGTACACCAAAAAGGGCAGCGTCGGGGTCGAGATCACGGTTGATCCGATTTTAAAAATCGCGGTTATGGATACCGGGATTGGTATTCCGGAAGAAAAGATGGCGTCGTTGTTTGATGCCTTTGTGATGACCAATGATCAACATGATCGAACGTTTGGCGGCACGGGGCTTGGATTGACGATTGTTAAGAATCTGACCGAGTTAATGGGTGGCGAGATCGGTGTTTCAGCGCGTCAAGGGGGTGGCACGGTGTTCACACTAAGCTTGCCGCTCGAGTCAGCTGCGGCCGAGATTGCCGTTGCGCCCACTCAAAACGTTGATCGTGTGCTGGACGGAATGCAAGTGGTTGTCGCTGACGATATGGCGGCAAATCGCATCATTGTTGAAAATCTGTTGCCCCGGTATGGCGCAACGGTCCATGGGTTTTCCGATGGGGAAGGGTTACTGAACTTTTTGTCGGAGTTTGAGGGTGTTCCTGATCTATTTCTTTTAGATATTAATATGCCTGGCATGAAGGGTGACGAGGTCTTACGCGCCATTAAAGCCGCCTCCCCAGCGTTGGCCCAGGTACCCGCCTTCGCTATGAGCGCGTCTCTAAATTTTGCGGGCAGTGAACAGGTAGTCAAATTGTTTACCGGCCTGTTCAGCAAACCTTTTTCAGTGGGCCAATTATTAACCCTGGCTCGACAATATGCGCCGTCGCCGCCCCCTCTGGCCACGACCGGGCCGGCTTCTGATTTGAGCCCGGCGATGGGCAGCACCAATCGAATGCGGGGCGATACAGACTCGCCTCAATTCATCGGTGAGTCTGGCGCTGAAGGCTTTTCACCGGCAGATAAAGGTGCTTTACCCGCAGCTGAAGGCGCTTTACCTGGCGCTGAGGGCGCTTTACCCACAGCTGAGGGCTCTTTACCCACAGCTGAGGGCTCTCCATCTGGCGCTGAGGGCGCTTTACCCACAGCTGAGGGCTTCAATCCAGAGGTAGATACTTTGATCGAGGATATGGGGGTTGAGCTCGTGGTAGATCTGAGCGAGGCCTTCAAGTCGAGTCTGAGTCGTGCCTTGATTACGGCGCAGCCGGGGGACACTTCGGCGCAACAAATCGTTGATTTGGCACATGCTTTAAAGCCAACCGCTACGATGCTGGGTTTCTCACAGCTAAGCCAATGTTGCCAGCAGATCGACGGTCTGCGGTCCTCTGGCGATATTAGCCCGGCGATTGATCGTCGGATTGAACTGCTGAGTAAAATCGAAATGACGCTGGTGCTGATTGAGCGCCTGGCGGATTATTTGAAAGCAACGAGCAGGGTGGATTGAACGCCCTAGACAAGCCCAATTTGGCTGCGATCTGTACTCGTTCAGGCAGTCATCTGGATTTGGTGGTGCAAGCGGTGCCGGCGCCAAAACCGCCAGGTCTTGGTGAGATTCAAGTTGCACTGACGGCGTCGGGCCTTAACTTTAGCGATCTCGTGAAGTTCCGAGGGCACTATCAAGTTCAAACGAAATTACCTTTTATCGTCGGGGGCGAGGCATCTGGCCGGATCGAAGCGGTTGGCCCTTCGGTTCGGGACCTGTCAATAGGGGACGCCGTATTGGTGCCAACCGGTTGTGTCCGATTCCAAACCCTGCTGGCCAGTCAGGCAACAAAGGTGCCAGATGGGGTCGATTTAACGGTAGCGGCCTCTTTTCGTCAGAACTATCAAACGGCAATCGATGGCTTACGAAGAGCGCAGTTGAGACCCGGCGAAACGCTGCTTGTGCAGGGCGCTGCAGGCGGCGTTGGGCTTGCAGCAGTCGACCTGGGTCTGCAGATGGGTGCCCGCGTCATTGGCGTGGTCAGCACTGAGGCGAAACAGGCGGTGGTGGCGCGCTATGGTGCCCAAACCATTTTACTCGGCGACCAAGGCTTTCGATCTGAGGTTTTAGCGTTAACGCAGGGCCAGGGTGCGGACGTTATTTTTGACCCCGTCGGAGGGGATGTGTTCGATGAATCCGTTCGCTGTATTGCGCCCTTCGGTCGGATCTTGGTCGTGGGATTTGTGAGCGGCCGGCCAGCGCTGGCCAAGACCAATCACCTATTGGTAAAAGATGCCGTCGTCATAGGCTACACAGTGGGTGGTTTGCGTAAGCATCGGCCCGAGGAAGCCGAGCGTCAGGCGCAGACCCTCATGCGCTGGCTCGCTGCGGATCGCATTAAGCCTTTTATCTCCCATGTGCTTGAACTTGAGGAAATCCAAGCAGGGTATCAACTGATCGTCGATCGTGAGGTTGTCGGTAAGGTCATGATCGACCTTACCTAAATAGATCATTTGTCTGGATAGGCAGCCTGACAGGCTTCTCGAAGCAGGCGCGTGCCGGATTCTGTAGTAACTTTTGTAAGCGACTTTAAAATGCACTCAGCGGCTTTTTCGCTGAGTTGCACAGGTTGATTGAGCGGTGCTTTTTCCAGCCAACGAAGACCCTGATTCGGTCGCGTTCGGTGATCCATGCCCGGTTTTGAAGGGTTGAAATCGCGAAGGACGACATGGTGCCCGCCTTGATCATTGACAATGATATCGACATTCCTATCGTTCAGCGCAGGGTCTTCATTGAGCGCTTCATGCAGCGCCGCCATCACCTCTGGCGGTAGGTTCTGATCGCGGAGTTCATCGGTTAAAAGGCGATGGATGGCGGTTGAATCCAGGACATTGGCCGATCCAGCCCGAATCACTTTGATTTTCCGCTCGGCTGGCGCTGGCAAATCCTCATCACGCATGATCTGGATCAGAATCGTTTCTTCAGGGGCCGCGCTCGAATGAGTATTGTGGGCGTCATGGGTAATGACCGTGTGCTCGTTTAGTGTCTGCGCCTCTTGAGCGGCGCTCGTTGACGGCTGGATCAAAAGACCAGCAAAGACGATCAATAAACTGATGACGAAGCGTAAGGTTGTCGATGGCATTGGATTTCCCCCCAAAGCGTAAAATCATAAGGAAAGCGATGGAAACTGTCACGCGATAGTTGGGTCTGCCGGTGCTGCGCGCTTTCGGGCTTTTGACGCCTGATGGGATTGACGTGTTTTCACTGGCTGCAAAGGCTCAACCAGAGTGACATCCCCAGAACAAAGGGCTCAAAGCAGGGGTCTTAATGCAAGCGACGAAAACAAAATGACAATCCTGATAGTTGAATTGGTAAGGGTGTCTCGAACTTGGCGACGGGATCTCCTCCGCCAGGACTGAACGCGATGGGCGACCTGGACCTCAAGGCGACGGTTAATCTGTCAGCGAGGTTGGCAGCCCTCTGGCTTTAACAGGCTTCAAGACGTCCTGAAGACGGCTCGGATCGAAAGTGGGGTTTTCCGTTAGGCGAACCAAGTCCGCAAGGTCCGCTTGTTGATTTTGCGAAGGTTCAAGGCAATGATCCTGCCAATGAATCGAAAAAGTATTATCGAAGCAGCTTTTGATGACGCCTTGAAGCGCGTCGGAATGAGCACCCGGGCAAAGCAGCAGTAGGTGATGCCAAGCGCAGGGTAGCAGGAGCTGTTGCTGGGCGTAATGGATCCGGCCCAAGAGGTCGGCCGATCGTTCTTCGGTAAACAGATTACTGCTGGGCACGTCCCGTTCGATCAGGAGATCGCGCAAGCACTGGGCTTCGGTTCTGCCCGGGAATAAATCAAGGATATGGTGACAGCAGCCTGTGGTGATAAGACTGCTGGTTAAGCCTGCGTGAAATGTCTCGGCAGCTTGATCCGCGAGTTGGGTAAGGCTTGGCGCGGTTCGGTCAGCGTCCCCAGCAAGAATTAAGACCGCATCATAGGCGCCCATCATTGTGGGTTCATCCAAAAGGCGGCCGTCAGGTGCCTGGATCGAAGATCAAAGAATCTAGTTGGAAAAAACAAAGCCTTGATACCCCTCACGTTTAACTTGTTCGCAAATCTCGACATAACTCGGAAAGCCGCCAACATAGGGCATGAAGATTCTGGGTTTGCCCGGGACATTCGCGCCAAGATACCAAGAGTTGCAGGTCGGAAATAGGGTGCCAGCAGCGATGGCATTGCCGGTTTTGACCCAGTCTAATGTGGCCGTGTCGGTCGCTTCAATCGTTGTGGCTTGGCGCTGTTGCATCGCATCCAGACAATCCATGATCCAGTCGATGTGTTGCTCAATTGTGACGATCATGTTGGATAGCACCGAGGGGCTTCCTGGTCCTGAAACGGTAAAAAAGTTCGGGAACCCATCAATCGCGAGGCCTAAATAGGTCACGGGTCCTGCAGACCATTTCTCAGCCAGCGTGATCCCGGCTCGACCTTGAATATCAATTTTGAGCAGCGTACCCGTCATTGCGTCAAATCCGGTGGCGAAAATCAACATGTCAAAGTCATACTGCGTGCCGTTGGTGATCAAGCCTGTTGGCGTAATGCGCTCGATTGGGTGATCTTTGACGCTCACGAGGTCAACGTTTGCGCGGTTGAAAGTTTCATAATAATGGGTGTCAACGCAAACGCGTTTGCACCCGAGCACTTGGTCCGGACACAGCAGCTCGGCAGTCTCAGGGTCGGTCACGGTGCCTCGAATCTTGTTGCGGACAAACTCTGCAGCGATTTGGTTGGCGTCGAGATTGCTGCCAGTATCACTAAAGCTGCTGCTGAAACCGAGTCCACCCTCTTGCCAGCGTGCTTCAAACCGCTGCATTTGACCCGCCTCATCAAGGTCAAAAACAGATGCCTCCCAGCGGGTTTGATGGGCGCCGAACCCAGCAAACATTTGTTTATTCAGCACTCTGAAGTCGTCGTAATGCTGTTTGATGTCTTGGACATAGCCTTCGTCTATCGGGCCATTGTGGGCAGGAATGGCGTAATTAGGCGTTCTTTGGAAGACCGTTAAATGCGCGCAGGACGCGGCAATGATCGGAATGGATTGAATTGACGAGGAACCGGTGCCAATAATGCCGACGCGTTTACCGGTAAAATCAACGCGGTCATGAGGCCAGGTGCCGGTATGGTACGCCTCGCCCTGAAAGTCATCGCGGCCTTCAAAATCTGGCAGGTTGGTTGAAGAGAGGCATCCAGTTGCCATGATACAAAAGCGGCTAAAGAAAACGTCGCCTGCCGCCGTTTCGGTACGCCAGAGGTTATTCGCTTCTAAAAAGGTCATGGTCACGACTAAGGTACTGAACCGAATATGGGGTCGTAACCCGAATCGATCTGCAACATGGTTGGCATAATTCAATATTTCTGGCTGGGCGGCGTAACGCTCTGTCCAAGACCAGTCTTGTTGTAGCGCGTCATCAAAGGAGTAGGAGTACTCCATGCTTTGGATATCACATCGCGCGCCCGGGTATCGGTTCCAGTACCAGGTGCCGCCAACATCACCGCCCCGTTCTAGGACCACGGCAGACCGATTGCTGTTCAGAGCACGCTGCAGGGCGTAGAGCCCGGCAAAACCAGCACCAACAATGATCAGGTCGAGGGGGTTGGCCTCTGATGAGGCGGGGTCGTCCAAACGTGGCATATCGATCTCCGGTTGCGCCTGAAATTGAACCACGTCGGACACATTTACTCAAACCAGCAATCCGGACATACTCGGGAAACCGCAAGGGTGCTGTGGTCTGTGCGCAAAGTCTTGCTCAAGTTGAGTCCTACTTAAGGAAACCGAATGAACCGGACTTTGGTGGTGTTAACCCTGGCAGCCTGTATGGCGCAGACGGGCGCGCCAATCGTTGTGTTGCTTGGCGGCATTATTGGCGCCGAGCTTGCGCCATCGCCGGGTCTGGCCACCCTGCCGGTTGCATTGATGATACTTGGAACGGCAGCCTCAACGATTCCTGCCTCGTTCATCATGCGCCGCTTTGGTCGGCGTAAAGGATTCTTATTTGCGGCCAGCTACGCGGTGGTTGCGGGGTTGCTCGCGGCCTTTGCGGTCCAGACGGCGGCATTTTGGCTGCTCTGCACCGCGACCTTTCTGATTGGAAGCCACAATGCCTTTGTTCAGCAGTATCGGTTTGCCGTTGCCGAATCTGTTCCGGCGGCGCGCCTCGGTCGATCGTTATCCGTCTTGATGTTAGCCGGCGTTGTGGCTGCCTACCTGGGACCTAAAACCGCAACGTTGCTGCAAGATGTTGTGCCGAGTGCTGTCTATGCAGGGTCTTTTTTAGGCTTATCAGTTCTAATGGCGGGCGCTGGAATGGTTTTGTCCTTTTATGTGCCGGATTCCTGTGATTCAGAAGTCGATGATCGGGGCGGTCGGTCTTTGTGGCAAATTGCACAACAACTTGATTTCAAGATCGCGATTGTGGCGTCAGTGGCCGCCTGGAGCATCATGAGCCTTTTAATGACCGCGACGCCGGTCGCAATGCATCATCTCGATCAGTTCAGCATGATCGATACGGCTTGGGTCATTCAAAGCCATATTATGGCGATGTTTTTACCCTCCTTAGTGAGCGGCCTATTATTGGACCGCGTCGGGCCGCTTCGCATGATTACAGCAGGTGCGGGGATCTTGATCGTGTGTTTGGGGGTTGCGTTTGCGGGGCGGCACCTGATGCATTATTGGTGGGCGCTGGTGCTGCTGGGGATTGGCTGGAACTTTATGTATTTAGGCGGAACGGCCTTACTGACTCGAACCTATGAAGCCAATGAACGGTTCAAGGTTCAGGCCTGCAATGATTTTATCGTCTTTGCAATGCAGGCGGTTGCGGCCTTGTCCTCCGGGTTTTTCTTGTTCAGTTTCGGCTGGTCCTGGCTGGTTTATCTCAGCGCCGGTGTGCTCATTGTGCCCCTGGCGCTAGTGGGCTACAAACAATTGGCGCTGAAAGGCCTCAAAGCGTGAGGTAGACGCATCACATTTGCGCGCCTACTTAAAAACGGAAATTAACTTTGGATAAAGTTGGGCGAGTTCCTGGCTGAGCAGTGCAAATTGCGCATCAAGTTCCGCAAGCGCTGCTATTTCTGGCTCAAGCCCATCTAAGTCATCAGCTTGCTCGGTGAGCGCCTCGTATTTGATCTGACTCAGAACCAAGTCTTTGTCCAGGGTAAACGATAGACTCTGATCCCAGGTTAGCCTGAGTTTACTGCAGAGTTTACCGGTATCAATGTGCGCTAAAATCTCTTTGCTCTGCAGCGCGACCTTTCGACAGGTAATGCTCGATCCGTCCTCTGGGTCAAAGAGATCGCACGCATTGCCAAGCTCGAATCCGGGTGGTGGCTGATTTCTTTTTAGCCATTGAGTGAACAATTGACCTGCTGACTGCTTGGATTCGATGCGGGTGACCGCAAGCGTACCCAGGGTCATCCGAAGATAATTTAAAAAGGTGTCGACGTCTGTGGCGGACGCGCTATTGATCACCAGCAGCCCGGCCGCTGGATCAATGTAACCGAGTATCCGTCGATGTTTGCTCAGGGCCCTGGGTAGCAGCTCACTGAGGGCGGCTTCTTTAAACTGGAGCCGTTGTTTTGAGGAGGGTTTTTGACCCTCAAGGTTGGTCCAGTGATGCGATTTTTCAGAGATGAGTTCTTGTAGGGCACTGGTTGGAATCACCTTTTCTTCGCGTTTTCCGCAAAATAAAACACGATTGCCAAATTGACGGGTCAGATCCGTAAAGCCGTCGGGCAGGGGTGAAACCCAGCCGAAAGTACTTTGACTGAAGGAGCTGCAGGGCTCGAAGGCTTCATTGGCCAGCAAGTCGTCAAAGTGTTCCGGTAAGGTGTCTGAGAAACTTAAAATGGTCGCGCTGGAAAACAACATGGGGATTACTCATAAAGTGACAAGCCAGTATACGCGAAACTTCCATCGGATCATGGATCACATTCACGGCGTCGCGTCGTATACTGCACCGATGAGCCAAGAGAAAGCCAAATGCTGCAGATCGAATCCTTAAGCTGCTTTCGGCAAGATCGTTATCTTTTCAAGGACTTAAATGCCAAGGTCCTGCCTGGTCAGGCTTTGCAAATCGTGGGCGAAAACGGCGCTGGCAAGACGACTTTGTTTAAAATTTTGGCTGGATTATTTGAAGAGTATGACGGTCGGGTCATCATCGCCGACGCTGTCGGCAGTCTGTATCTGGGTCACCGGTATGGCGTGAATGATCAGTTAACGCCCGTTGAAAATTTAAAATTTTTACTCAGCCTCAACGAAATCCAGTTGGCGCCTGGGTTGCTAACGGCCGCTCTAGCGCGGTTTCAGCTGTCCGCTGAGTTCGATCAGCCCTGCGCTGCCCTCTCTGAAGGTCAAAAGAAGCGAGTCGCGTTGGCGCGGTTGATGTTGACCTCTGCTCGGATTTGGTTGCTGGATGAGGCCTTCAGTGCCCTGGATGCGCCCGGGCGTGCTGTCTTGTCCGAGGTCTGTCAGGCGCATCTTGCGTCCGGCGGGATCCTGATTTTTAGCAGTCACCAGGGTATTCCAGAGTTTGCCGCTGCGGCGCAATTGCGCCTCGAGGTTGGGTCATGATGCTGTTGATTCGAGAGCTGAAAATCATGCTCCGGTCTCCGGCTGGGGCCATTCAGTCTCTGATGTTTGCGGTATTGGTCATCGCCCTGTTTCCATTGGCGATTACCCCAGACCCTGACCAACTGGAACCCCTGGGCATTGGGTTAATCTGGGTGGTGACGCTTCTTTCGTGCTTGTTGGCAGCGGATAAAAGCCTGGCGAGCGATTATGCAGACGGCAGTCTGGAACAGATGGTGCTGAGCGACTACCCCTTGTGGTGGGTGTGCTTGGTCAAAAGTATGGCGCATTGGGTCAGTTGCGCGCTGCCACTGTTGCTGATGGCCCCCATACTGGGCGGCATGCTTGCGATGCCTTTGGATCGTATTGGTTGGCTGATGGCGTCGCTGATCCTTGGGTCCCCGATTTTGAGTTTGTTTTGTATATTGGGCGCCATGTTGACGGTGGGGTTGAATCAAAGCAGTGCTTTGCTGCCCATCTTGATCGCCCCATTCCTGGTGCCAACCTTGATTCTGGGTACCCAGTGGGCGACGACCGGGGGCGAGGCTTTTTATGGCTACATGTTGGCGGCCTTGCTGTGCCTATCACTTGTGACCCTGCCCTTTGCAACGGCGGTGGTCGCAAAAATAGCGGTTAGCCGCTAAGTCTGTGGCGACAGACCTGTTACAATTGGCGGTGAAGCTTTAAAGGTAGATCGATCGTGTGGCGCTGGTTTCATCAATGGGGTAGCCCCAAATTTTTTTACCATCGTAGCGGCGTGCTGATACCCGTCTTGGCATTGGCGAGCGGTTTGATTTTGGGTGCCGGCGTGTTCTGGGGCTTGTTGATTGCGCCTGCTGATTATCAACAAGGCGAAAGCGTTCGAATTATGTATGTTCACGTGCCGGCTGCAATTTTGGCGCAATCAAGTTACGCCATGATGGCGGTCATGGCGCTGATTTCCCTTATCTGGCGTCTCAAGATCGCGGATGCAGCCGTTCAAACGGTGGCCCCGATTGGCGCGTGTATCACGCTTTTAGCGTTGGCAACGGGATCGCTTTGGGGCAAACCCATGTGGGGAACCTATTGGGTTTGGGATGCGCGCTTAACCTCGACCTTAATCTTGTTTTTTTTGTTCGCTGGGGTGCTCGCCCTCAGAAATGCAGCCGGTCAAAGCCAGACAGCGGGTCGGGCAGCATCGGTTTTAGCCGTGATTGGGCTGCTGAACCTTCCGATTATAAAATACAGTGTTGATTGGTGGTTCACGCTGCATCAGCCAGCAAGTTTTACACTGACCGATCGCCCCGCAATGCCTTTTTCGATGTGGGGCCCACTTTTGATGATGGTTGTCGGTTTTTATGCTTGGTTTTTCTTGGCTTGGTTGATTCGTTTGCGTCATGAGCTCGTAAAACGAGAACGACGATCGGATTGGGTCCAGCAGATGATGAAACAATGAGTTTTGAAACGATAACCGCTTTTTTAGCAATGGGCGGTTATGCGACCTACGTCTTTGCCTCCTATGGTCTGACGGCTCTGACGCTCGGTGGCTTGCTTTTGGCGGAGTCCCGTCGGCATCGAGCCTGGCTGCAGCGGCAAGGTTCGCGGCGGCGGTCAGAGGAGGCCTGATCAGTGAAATTGGGCGCAATGAAACCGCAACGACGGAATCGGTTATTGCTGATCTTAGGCTTAGTAGGCGGCTTAGGCCTGGCGCTGACGTTCGTTTTGAAGGCGTTGAACAGCAATATTAATTTGTTTTATACACCGGTGCAGGTCATTGCAGGCGAGGTGCCCATGGGCGCCCGCGTCAGGGCCGGTGGCATGGTTGAAGCCGGCTCGATTCGGCGTTCGGATGGGTCCTTGGAGGTTGCTTTTATCGTTTCAGATTTAGCTGGCGCGGCTTTTGAGATTCGTTATACCGGGATCCTGCCAGACTTGTTTCGCGAAGGCCAAGGGGTCGTCGCAACCGGCACACTGAGCCAGGATGGGGTGTTTTTTGCCGAAGAAATTCTCGCCAAGCATGATGAAAAGTATATGCCGCCGGAAGTTGCGATGGCGTTGGACGCAACCAGACAAGATCCCTTGCAGCCATGATTGTTGAGCTAGGCCATTTTTGCGTTGTGATTGCGTGCCTTCTAGCGTTTTTGCAAGTTGTGCTGCCCAGCATCGGCTTAAAGCAGAACAACGCCCAGCTGATGGCCTCCGCGTCGAGTCTTGCCTACGGCGTTTTTGTGTTTACGCTACTCGGGTTCCTAGCATTGATTCACGCCTTCGTTACTGACGATTTTTCAGTTGGGTACGTTGCGAGTCACTCCAATACGCGGTTGCCATTGCAATTTAAGGTGTCGGCGCTTTGGAGTGCGCATGAAGGGTCATTCCTGCTGTGGACCCTTGTGATGTCGATTTGGACGATGATGGTCGCGCGGTTCTCAGCACCGTTAACCACCGATATGCGAGCACGGGTTTTGATTTGCCTTGCGGCCTTAGGATTTGGTTTTTATCTGTTTTTGCTCCTGACCTCGAACCCCTTTGAGCGCGCGTTACCTTTTTATCCAGCTGAGGGCGCGGACTTGAATCCACTCCTTCAGGATTTTGGCCTCATTGTTCATCCGCCGCTGCTCTACATGGGGTATGTTGGCTTGTCGGTACCGTTTGCGTTCGCCATTGCCAGCCTGTGGGGAAATACCTTGGATGTGAGTTGGGCGCGTTGGTCACGCCCCTGGACGAATTTGGCGTGGGCGTTTTTGACGATGGGCATAACCCTTGGGAGCTGGTGGGCCTATTACGAGTTGGGTTGGGGCGGCTGGTGGTTTTGGGATGCGGTTGAGAATGCGTCGTTTGTCCCTTGGTTGATCGCAACCGCTTTGATCCACTCCTTGGCGGCCACTGAAAAGCGCGGCGTGTTCAAATCTTGGACGGTGCTGCTCGCGATCTTTGGGTTCTCGTTTAGTTTGCTGGGCGCCTTTCTGGTACGGTCTGGGGTTTTGACCTCCGTTCATGCCTTCGCGGTGGACCCGGAGCGCGGTGCTGCGATTTTGATGTTTTTGGTGCCGGTGATTGGGGGCTCTTTGCTGCTTTATGGCGCGCGCGCCTGGGATCTTCGCAGTCGGGTGACGTTTAAACGCTCAGGACGAGAAAGCTTTATCTTGGGCAACAATGTATTGCTGACGGTCAGTGCGGCGGTGGTTTTGCTCGGCACGCTTTATCCCTTGGGTTATGAGGCTCTGACCGGCGGCGACAAAATATCGATAGGCCCTCCGTATTTCAATGCGGTGTTTGTGCCCCTGATGCTGGCGCTCATGGCATTGATGATTTTGAGCCATCGCAGCCGTTGGTGGGCAACAGATCGATCTCTGCTGACCGCTGGGCAGGGCGTCTTCACAGCGATAGCCGCGGTCGCAGCGATTGGCGTCTCGGTTGTCATGGGGCCCATCAAGCTCTGGATCATTGGGGTCGCCTGGCTCGCGTTTATGATTCTTTTGAATTTAGGGTATGAGCTTCATCGGCGCGTCAGGCTTAAATCGAATCCATTCAGTCGATTGTTCAACCAACCTCTGGCGGTCTATGCCATGGTTTTAGGCCATGCAGGTATTGCGGTGACGGCCCTTGGCATTGTGACTACCGTGATGCTGAGTGAAGAGGCGGATCTGTTCATGGCGCCGGGTGATCGGGCCGAGGTGGGCGCCTATGACGTGCAGTTTTATGGGACCAATAATATCGAAGGCCCAAACTATGTTGCCGATAGAGGGCGCGTTGAGGTATCACGCGCCGGGGAGGTCATCGCCACCTTGTTTCCGGAAAAGCGGCGTTACCTTGCCAGTCAATCGATCATGACCGAAGCGGATATCCATGTGCGTTCATTGGGGGATATCTACGTTGCGCTAGGTGAGCCGCTAGAAAATGGTGCCTGGGCGGTGCGCGTGCACATTAAGCCCCTGGTACGGTTTATCTGGTTCGGGGGCATATTGATCGCGCTCGGCGGCGTGCTTTCGATTTTTGATCGCCGTTATCGGGCGCCTGTGGCACGATCATCGCGACAGGCGCCGCCTGCCCCGAGCCGGGAGGCAGTGCATGGCTAAACAAAGCGTCTTGATCCCGGCTTTCGTGTTCGCAGGCATCGTGGTTTTGCTGTGGTTTGGTTTTCAATTGTCAGACCCGCATCTTTTGCCCTCGCAAAAGCTTAATGACCCGGTGCCCGATTTCGAGCTGCCGAGTCTTACGGCAGTGGGCGAAACGCTTAACGCGGCGGATCTGACGGGTGAAATTTCCTTGCTGAATGTCTGGGCAACTTGGTGCCCGAGTTGTATTGCAGAACATGGGGAGCTGACTCGAATTTTTGAAACAACCGGTCTGCGCATTATCGGGGTAAATTACAATGACGACTCAGATGCAGCGCGCGCCTGGTTAAAGCGCTGGGGTGACCCTTACGCATTTCATATCGTGGATGAGGACGGGACGCTTGCTATCGATCTGGGTGTTTACGGCGCGCCTGAAACCTTCGTTGTGGATGCCGGCGGGATTATTCGTTATCGCCACGTTGGGGTTGTCACCCAAAAGGTGTTCGAAGAAACCTTTGCGCCGCTGATTCAAAATCTAAAGGATGCGTCATGAGGGGCCGCTGGGTATTGGCCGGGTGCCTGTTCTGGGTTTTAAGTGCTCCGAGTTTGGGCGCGATTGAAGCCCAGGCGTTTCCTGACGAGACGATTAAGGCGCGTTACTACGATTTGATTGCAACGCTGCGGTGCCCCCAGTGCTTGAACACCAACTTGGCGGGGTCGGACGCGATGATCGCCCAAAACCTGCGAGCCACGGTGCTGCGGCTTTTAGTGGAAGGCAAATCGGACGCTGAAGTGGAACAGTTTATGTTCGAGCGTTATGGCGACTTCATCCTGTATGAGCCGCGTTGGACTGCAAAAACCTGGTTGTTGTGGCTCGGGCCACTTGGCTTGGCTTTAGTTGGCCTGAGTGTTTGGTGGTCTATGGGCGCCTCGTCCCGCAAGACTCGGCACGGCTTGTCCGAGTCAGACCGCGCAAACCTTAAGCAGTTGATGGATCGATGATCTCGCTTTTTTGGTTATCAGCCGTCGGGCTCCTGCTTTTAGCATCGGTCTTTGTTGTGTTGCCGCTTTGGTGGTCGGTCAAACGAACAAGCGAAGGCGCCCTGGCGCGAGCCGAAGGCAATCTGCAGTTGCACGAAGAGCGGTTGCAAGAATTAGCGCAGGCCCTATCCGCCGGGGAGATCACCAAAGCGGAGTACTCTGGGCAGGTGGAAGATCAATCTCTGGTGCTCTTGGAAGATGCTGGGCCACTCCTAGCAGCGGGTGATGCAGGGCAACGCAACCAAGGCGCAGCGCGTGGATCAAAGGGCGTATTTGCCATGGGTTTGGTCTTCCTAGCTTTGGTGAGTACCTTTTGGTTCAGCGACGCCGGGTGGTCACAAGGCGCCCTCACCGAGCTCACTTTTACCGAAAGCCTGCAGCAGAACCGGGATACGCCTAAGTCGAAGGCGGAATTAGAAGCAATGGCACGCGGTCTTGAGGCAATCCGAACTTTATCGCCCGACAACGAACAGGTTGGTTTCTACCTGGGCCAATTACAACTCACCCTCGGCGATTTTGATCGAGCCGTTGAAATCTTTGCGCCGCTCGCCGAGCGGTATCCTGAAGATGGCGATTTGGCGGTTGCGCTGGCTGAGTCGCGCTATCTGCAGCAGGGACGGCAACTGACGCAAGATCTTAGAGTCTTGTTTGAACGCGCCGTCGAGCTTAAGCCGAACAGCGTCTCCTTGCTTGAAATATTAGGTATGGAAGCCTTTAAACGAGGTGAGACAGCGCGCGCGAAACGGTTTTTCGAACGCGCGCTCACCTTCGCGGATGGGGAACGGGCAAAGCTGATTGCGACGGTTTTAAAGGGTTTGCCGGCGGCCTCTGAGTTGGTTGAAACAGACCAGGCGTCGGTTGTCAGTCAAGATGAGCCACTGATCTTGAACCCTCGACGAGTTCGAGTCACGGTGACGAAGGATCCCGCGCTGGATGTGAACCCGGCGTTAACCGTCTATGTTTTTGCCAGAGCCGTAACAGGTCCACCCATGCCCCTTGCGGTGGTCAAGCGTACCGTATCCGACCTGCCCCTGCAGGTCGTATTAGATGAGTCGATGGCAATGATGGCGGGGTTATCCATTGCGGATTTTGATCAAATCATCGTGACCGCAAAGATCTCGGAGACGGGCCTTGCAACACCAAGTTTGACGGATCGCGCCGTCGAATCGGGCGTGATTGAATTCGATGAAAGCGAGGCTGAGGTTTCATTGGTGCTGCGTTAGATGCAGCGCCTTTAATGATTTGGGTCGATCGGATCTTTTTTTTCGAGGGACTGCGCGGGCTTGGCATCATTGGCTCGTGATGCTTGCCGCTCACGGCGCAGCGGTCGGATGACTAAAAAGAACAAACCGGTACCCATGATTAAGCCAAATCCTACCCCGAAAACAATCAGTCCCACGTTAACCATCCTTGCTTGGCTTTTGTCGCTCAAGCCGATAGTAGCGGTAAACCGATGCCGATCGCCAGCTTTGGTGAAGCAATACGCGAAAGCAAGCCCGCAAGGCTCGCGCGTTGCGCTGAATCAAAGGCAGTTTGGGTGGATAAAGCTGGGACTGTTGTTGGCCTTGACGCAAAGTGCTTTTGTTCAGTCTGCCGGGGCTGAAAGTGATCCGGCTCAAGGTGTGCGAGCAGAGTCGGCACGCGCGTTGGAGCCATCTCTTGAGGTCTCGATTCAGGGATTTGAAGCCAGTATCCGGGCGCA
>Ga0209504_1001348_pt1 | contig 18805 bp, 14 predicted proteins | sample COGITO_mtgs_1005_FD_184791 | JGI IMG/M metagenome (GOLD analysis project Ga0209504, IMG submission 184791) | Pelagic marine microbial communities from North Sea - COGITO_mtgs_100511 (SPAdes) (version 2) | ecosystem: Environmental > Aquatic > Marine > Epipelagic ...
CATCAATTCGTCCTGGAACGAATAGGCCGCACCCGTTACCCCCATCAGGGCCAGTACCAGACCGGCAGTGATGCCGAACAACCAGTGCAGCTGAAACAGCGCTTTCTTCAACACGGAGATACACCTGACAGGAGCGACGCTACAGCGGAGATCACTGCGCCGCGATGCTATTTATTAAGAGCGACTTGCACGTGGTGCCATGACAAGCGAGCCGCCCTACAGATCAGCCCAGCGCCGTAGCAGGTTGTGGTAAACCCCGGTCAGCTGCACGCTGCTGGCATGACCGGCCCCCAGCGCCTGGTTGACCTGTTGAATGCTGCTATCGAGGTCAAACAGCACACTGCGCTGGCCATCGTCGCGGACCATGCTCTGCAGCCAGAAGAACGAACACACCCGCGACCCGCGTGTCACCGGATTAACCCGATGCAGACTGGTGGAGGGGTAGAGGATCAGATCACCGGCCGGCAACTTGATGCTGTGGGCACCGTAGGTGTCTTCCACCACCAGTTCGCCACCGTCGTACTCATCGGGGCTGGTGAAGAACAAGGTCGCAGACAGGTCGGTGCGAATCTTCTCGCCGGTGGCCCGCACTTCACGCACGGCGTTATCCACGTGCAGGCCAAACGACTGACCGCCCTGGTAACAGTTGAACAACGGCGGAAACACCTTGTTCGGCAACGCCGCGGAGATAAACAACGGGTGACGTGACAACGCCGCGAGGATCATCTCGCCCATGGCCTGGGCCGCTGGGCTGTCCTGTGGCAACTGCAGGTTGTCCTTGGCCATGGCCGACTGGAACCCGGCAGTGGCCTTACCGTCGACCCAGCTCGCCTGCTGCAACAACTGCCGACATTCGGTAACCTGCTCCGGGCTCAGCACCCGGGGAATGTGCACCATCATCTGGCGATTCTCCTGATAAGCCAAAGCCCCGCACAGGCGGGGCTCAGGGTGAACAGCTAAGCGTTAGAAGGTGTAGTTGGCGCTCAGCACAGCCGAACGGCCATCGCCGGGAACCAGGCCACCCGAGTTACTACCCGTACCGTTACTGGTGCGTACGCGGTCGTAGTATTCCTCGTCGAACAGGTTGTTGACGTTAAGCTGCAGGTGCAGCTCCTTACTGGCCTGGTAGCCGAGCATGGCACCGTGTACCCAGTAGGAATCGATCTTGGCGCGGCTGGCCTGCGGCGGCGTGTCAGCGGTCGCCACTGCCACGTTGCGCTCATCGACGAACTGCGCGCCATAACCCAGCTCGAAATCTGCCGGCAACTGGTAGCTGGTCCACAGGCTGAATGAGCGCGGTGGGGTGTTGGCCAGGGCTTGGCCTTCCTGCACCTCATCTTCGCCCGGAGCCGCCTTGAGAACCTCGCTGCTCAGCTGGGTGTAGGAGGCGAAAGCCTGCCACTTGTCGGTGATCTTGCCGGAAGCGCCCAGCTCGAAGCCTTCGACACGCTGCTCGCCCTGCAACTCGAAGGAACCGTCGTCCAGCTCGACGCGCCCGTTGGTCTTGTCGACGCGGAAGATCGCCGCGTTAAGAGACAGGCGCTGGTCCAGCAACTCCCACTTGGTACCCAACTCCCACGTCTCGTTCTTTTCTGGATCGAGATTCTCGTTACCCGCATTCAGACCCGTACCCGTAGTGGCGAGCGCCTGTGCCGAAGGGTTGTAGGAGTTGCCCCAAGCCACATAAATGGTGCCATTTTCCACTGGCTTGAAGGCCAGACCGACACGCCCGCTCAGCATCTCGTCGGTCGAGTCCAGCTTTACATCGCTACCGGTGGCGATGGTGTGGGTGTCGTTGTTGCCTTCATAGCGTTCCCAGCGCGCGCCCAGGGACAGGTCCCACTGGTCGCTCAGAGCCAGGGTGTCGAACACATACAGCGCCTGGTCGGTCAGCTCGGCATCCAGCGTCGAGGTGTCGGTCTTGTTGCGCGGGCCGCGGTAATAGCCGGGCGGGCTGTCCAGGTCGTAAACCGGGCTCAGGTCGAGGTTGTTGCTGAAGTTGGTCCGGTCCACAGTTTCGCGGGATACCTCAACACCGGTTACCAATGAGTGGTCGATAAAACCGGTGGCGAAGTTCCACACCAGGTTGGTCTGGTTAATCGCCAGCTTGGTGGTGGTGTCGCGGCCGTTACCGGTACCGGTACGGTACTTGTACTGACCAGCACCGATACCCGCGCCAACTGTCTGCACGTAGCTGCGAGTGGTCACTGTGCGGTTATCGGTCTCGCTGTAACGGCTGATGCTGTTCAGACTGACCAGATCGTTGAAATCGTGCTCGAGCTTGACGGTGAAGGAGTCAACGTCGACTTCTTCGGTATCGATATTGCGGAAGCCGAAATAGTCGTCACGGTCGACACCATCCAGCACCTTGCCGGCAATCGCTGGCAAGCCGTATTCAGGCAGGTTTTCGTCGGACTGGTGCAGATAGCTGAGGGTCAGGCGGGTCGGCGTACCCAGGCCGAAGGCCACGGACGGGGCAATACCCCAACGCTCGTAGTTGATCTGCTCGCGGTCAGCCACATCATTTTCGTGAGCCATCAGATTGAGGCGAAACGCCGCGCCGTCGATGCCATCCAGCGGCTGATTGATGTCCGCAGCCAGGCGGTGATAACCGTCGGTACCAACGCCAGCCTGCACGCTGTTGCGCGCACGCAGACCGGGGGTCTTACTGACCATATTGATCGAACCCGCCGTCGCGCCAGCACCGGCATAAACCGAGCTAGGGCCTTTGACCACCTCAACCATTTCCAGGTTGAACATGTCGGAGCGAGTCATGTTGGCGCTGTCGCGCAAGCCATCAACCATCAGGTTATTGGTGGCACTGAAACCACGGATGTTGATGCTGTCACCGTAATTGCCGCCCTCACCCGCACCAAAGGTAATACCGGAGACATTGGACAGCACCTGGCGCAGGCTAAGGGCGTTCTGCTCCTGGATCAGTTTCTGGGGGATCACGGTGACGGTCTGCGGAGTATCAAGCAGCGGCGCGGTGTACTTAGGCGACGAAGCCTGGTCGACTTTGTAGCCTTGCTCCTGCTCACCCTTGACCGTCACGCTACCCAGCTCGACGATATCTTTCTGTGCGGTGACCTCTTGCGCCGCAAAACCGCTGCCAGCCCAGGATGCAACAGCCAAACCAACAGCTGAAGCCAGTAGACGACGCTGCGGCAGAATGCCGGCTCGAGTGCCACGCTTGCTCATGATAATCACCCCCAGTTAGAAACGAGGCGTGATTCTATTTGATAATTATTATCAATCAAGAACTATTTTGCTATCCAATGGAACTTTTCATCTCGCGCCCTCAGAACGCAAAAACCCGCCAAAAGGCGGGTCTCTGCTAGGTGTCTCAGCGCTTACAGGTAGAACGACTTCAGCGGCGGGAAGCCGTTGAACTCCACCGCGCTGTAACTGGTGGTGTAGGCACCGGTAGACAGCCAGTACACACGGTCGCCAATGGCCAGGTTGAGCGGCAGGCCGTACTTGTAGTTCTCGTACATGATGTCGGCGCTGTCGCAGGTTGGACCGGCGATCACCACTTCTTCCATCTCGCCCTTCTTCTCGGTGTAGAGGGGGAATTTAATCGCCTCACCCATGGTTTCGATCAGGCCGCTGAACATGCCGACATCGACATACACCCAACGCTCCACCGCAGTACGCGACTTGCGCGCGACCAATACCACTTCACTGACCAAGATGCCGGCGTTGGCGATCAGCGAACGGCCCGGCTCCAGAATGATTTCCGGCAGGTCATCACCGAAGTCTTCCTTGAGGAAGCGGATGATTTCCTCGGCGTAGGTTTCCAGGCTGTTGGTACGGGTGATGTAGTTGGCCGGGAAGCCGCCGCCCATGTTGATCAGCTTGAGGGTGATGCCGTCTTCTTCCTTCAAGCGCTCGAAGATCACTTTGACCTTGGCGATGGCGGCATCCCACACGGAAATGTCACGCTGCTGCGAGCCCACATGGAAGGAGATGCCATAAGGCACCAGGCCTAAATCGCGAGCAAGAATCAGCAGATCCATAGCCATGTCGGTCTGGCAACCAAACTTGCGCGACAACGGCCAATCGGCGGTGGTCGAGCCTTCGGTGAGGATACGCACATAGATTTTCGATCCCGGCGCCGCCTTGGCGATGTTGCGCAGGTCGGCTTCCGAATCGGTAGAGAACAGACGCACGCCCTTCTCGTAGAAGTAGCGAATGTCCTTGGATTTTTTGATGGTGTTGCCATAGCTGATGCGATCAGCCGTGACGCCACGGCCCATGACTTTATCCAGCTCATAGATCGAAGCGATGTCGAAGCTGGAGCCTTTATCTTTGAGCAGGTCGATGATTTCAACAGCCGGGTTGGCTTTGACCGCGTAATAGATGCTGGCAAAATCGAAACCGGCGCGCAGGTCATCATAGGCCTTGCTGATGATCGCGGTATCGATCACCACGAACGGGGTTTCCTGGGTATCGGCGAACGCCTTCATGCGCTGAAACGTAGCAGGGGCGTAATAGTCTTCGACCTTGATCGACATACTCGGACTCCAGTTGGCTGAACCAGTTAAACAGTTTAGATAAGCACACGCTGCACACGCAGACAGCTGCCCATCATTTAGGGATGGCTTGGTGGGCGGCCCACACAAGCAGAACGTCTGATCAGTTTCCCCACTTTGGTTCGCCTACTTCCCAAGGCATGTCGCCGAGTACCCTGCGGGTCTCTCGTCGTCAGTACTTGAGCCGGATGGATCGTTGCCAGCATGGACGTTCGGGCGCGAACTTTAGGGCCATGGGGAGCTGAGATCAATCAAAAATGCCGTGCTTTTGACCCTCATTGTCGTGTTATTGATTGATCGTTTTATATTCAAAACAAAACGTCAGGAATGCTGCACAACACGTGAAAAACGCAAGGTTTTGCAGCCCGATTACAGGTCGCCGCGCTGAGCGGCGTTTACCGTTATAATCGCCGCCATTTTTGACAGACCGACTATTGAGTCGATGGGTTCCCGCACAATGACCATCCAGGCCACCGAAGTTGGCAAGCGCCGCACGTTCGCCATCATTTCTCACCCCGACGCCGGTAAAACCACCATTACCGAAAAGCTGCTGCTGATGGGCAAGGCGATTTCTATCGCCGGCACGGTGAAGTCGCGTAAGTCTGACCGCCATGCGACCTCCGACTGGATGGAAATGGAAAAGCAGCGCGGCATCTCCATCACCACCTCGGTGATGCAGTTCCCTTACCGCGATCACATGATCAACCTGCTCGACACCCCCGGCCACGAAGACTTCTCGGAAGACACCTACCGCACCCTGACGGCGGTAGACAGTGCGCTGATGGTGCTCGACGGCGGTAAAGGCGTTGAGCCGCGCACCATCGCCCTGATGGATGTATGCCGCCTGCGCGATACGCCGATTGTCAGCTTTATCAACAAGCTCGACCGCGATATCCGCGACCCCATCGAGCTGCTCGATGAAATTGAAGCTGTGCTGAAAATCAAAGCCGCGCCGATCACCTGGCCGATTGGCTGCTACCGCGACTTCAAGGGCGTGTACCACCTGGCCGACGATTACATCATCGTTTACACCGCCGGCCATGGCCACGAGCGCACTGAAACCAAGATAATCCAACACCTCGACTCTGACGAAGCCCGCGCCCACCTGGGCGACGAGTACGACCGCTTCACTGAGCAGTTGGAATTGGTCCAGGGCGCCTGCCATGAGTTCAATCAACAAGAGTTCTTGGACGGCCAACTGACCCCGGTGTTCTTCGGCACCGCACTGGGCAACTTCGGCGTCGATCATGTGCTCGATGCCGTGGTCGACTGGGCACCCAAGCCGCTGGCCCGTGTGGCCAACGAGCGCACCGTGGAGCCTGTTGAAGAGAAATTCACCGGTTTCGTGTTCAAGATCCAGGCGAACATGGACCCTAAGCACCGCGACCGCATCGCTTTTATGCGCATCTGCTCGGGCAAATACAGCCAGGGCATGAAGATGCGCCACGTGCGCACCGGTAAAGACGTACGTATCGGCGACGCCCTGACCTTCTTCTCCAGCGAGCGCGAAATGCTGGTCGAGGCCTATGCTGGCGACATCATCGGCCTGCACAACCACGGCACCATCCAGATCGGCGATACCTTTAGCGAAGGTGAAAACCTTGGCTTTACCGGCATCCCGCACTTCGCTCCGGAACTGTTCCGCCGCGTGCGCCTGAAAGACCCGCTGAAATCCAAGCAGCTGCGTCAGGGCTTGCAGCAGTTGGCTGAGGAAGGCGCGACCCAGGTGTTCTTCCCCGAGCGCAGCAACGACATCATCCTCGGCGCGGTCGGCGTGCTGCAGTTCGATGTGGTCGCCAGCCGCTTGAAAGAGGAATACAAGGTTGAGTGCGCTTACGAGCCCATCACCGTGTGGTCCGCGCGTTGGATCGATTGCAGCGATAAGAAGAAGCTCGAGGAATTTTCCAACAAGGCGGTGGAAAACATCGCCCTCGATGGCGGCGGCCACCTCACCTACTTGGCGCCAACCCGGGTTAACTTGGCGTTGATGGAAGAGCGCTGGCCGGATGTGAAATTCCGCGCGACGCGCGAGCATCACTAAGCCCAAGCCCAACCGCAGCGTTGCTGTAGTCGTATGACTGCCTGCAACGCTGCGGGTTTGACTCACTGGCGCTGCCCCGACAAATCGTCGATGCTCTGCGTATGCACCTGATCGACACCCACACCCACTTGGACTTCCCCGATTTTGACGCGGATCGCGGCGAACTACTCGCCCGTTGTCGCGTTCTTGGCGTCGAACGCATGGTGGTGCTTGGCGTGCACCAAGCGAACTGGCAGCGCGTGTGGGATCTGGTGCTGGCTGAAGGCGGCCTGTATGCCGCCTTCGGCCTGCACCCGGTGTACCTCGATGAGCACTTACCCGCGCATGTGGAGGCGCTACGCGACTGGCTCACCCGCCACGCCGGGCATCCTAAGCTATGCGCCGTGGGCGAGTTCGGTCTGGACTACTTCCTGGAACAACTGGATCGCGAACGGCAGCAACAGCTGTTCGAAGCACAGCTCAAGCTGGCCATCGAGTTCGAGTTGCCTGCCTTGCTGCATGTACGCCGCGCCCATGCCGCCACTATTGCCACCCTCAAGCGCCTCAAGCCTGCACGGGGCGGCATTATCCACGCCTTTGCCGGCAGTTATGAAGAAGCCCGCGAATACCTCAAGCTCGGTTTCAAACTCGGCCTCGGCGGCGCACCCACTTGGCCGCAAGCGCTGCGCCTGCGCAAGGTGGTGGCGCAGCTGCCACTGGAGGCCATCGTGCTGGAAACCGACTCACCGGACATGGCACCCGCCATGCACCCCAACCAACGCAACAGCCCGGATCATCTACCCGCCATTTGCGCCGCACTGGCTGAACTGCGCGGTATCAGTACTGAGCAACTGGCCAGCGCCAGCACATGCAATGCGGCCGAGTTATTTGCCTGGTAGCTGGCATTGCGTTTAGTGGCTGATCATCCAAGGTCGTGCGCTGGGCTTGGTCTTGAGTGCATGGGGATTGGCCTTGGTTGGAGCCAAAGGTTTGTTCGGTGTGCAGCAACCGCAACCTTTCGGATGCTTGCGGCTCTGCGCGTATTCCTCAACCGTTTGTGGCGCATTGGCACTGCGCTCGTTGGCGGCAATGGCGCGAGCCTGGCTACCGGACATGGTCGCCAGGCTCGGTGCACTGAGAATCACCCGCACACTGTCACCGCCGCACCAGGGGCAGCCGCAGGGTTGATCACGCTCAGCCATGGGCCGCAGCTGGGTAAAGTCGCCACAGGTGGCGCAGTCGTACTCGTAGATCGGCATAACAAACTCCTCATCATTAAACGAACAACAAGCTCCAGCCCTCCCCCGCAATCAGGAGAGGGCTGGATCGGCTTACTTGTCCGGTGCGATAGGCAAGTCGATGCTGCCGTCGAGGTGCTTGATCGGGCCATTGGCGTTGGGGTTAATGTCGAAGTCGAAGATTTCCGTCGGCAGCCACAGGGTGGCGCAGGCGTTGGGCACGTCGACGATGCCGCTGATATGCCCCTGTACTGGCGCAGAACCGAGCAGCGCATAACCCTGAGCCGGCGAGTAACCGAACTTGGTCAGGTAGTTGATGGCATTCAGGCAGGCCTGTTTGTAGGCGATGTTGACGTCTAGGTAATGCTGCTTGCCGGCCTCATCCACCGAGATACCTTCGAAGATCAGGTAGTTCTTGTAGTTCGGGGTGATCGGGCTTGGCTTGAACACCGGATTCTTGATCCCGTACTTGGCCATACCGCCTTTGATCAGCTCGACCTTCATGTGCACCCAGCCGGCCATTTCGATGGCGCCGCAGAAGGTGATTTCACCGTCTCCCTGGCTGAAGTGCAGGTCGCCTACCGAGAGGCCAGCGCCGTCGACATACACCGGGAAGAAAATCTTCGAGCCGCGCGACAGATCCTTGATGTCGCAGTTGCCGCCATGCTCACGCGGCGGCACGGTGCGCGCGCCGGTCAGTGCAGCCAGGTCGCGGGCCTCGCCCTTCATCTTGCCCATGTGCGCGGTCGGCGCCATCGGCGGGTTGGCCAGGGCTGGGACGCGGTGCGGGTCGGTGTCGATCAGCTCCTGCTCACGCTTGTTCCACTCGGCGAGCATTTTGTGATCCGGTAGACAGCCGATCAGGCCCGGGTGGATCAAACCGGCGAAGTTAACCCCGGGAATGTGCCGGCTGCTGGTGAACATGCCCTTGAAGTCCCAGATCGCCTTCTGCGCCATCGGGAAGTGATCGGTGAGAAAGCCACCGCCATTTTGCCGCGAGAAGAAGCCGTTGAAGCCCCACTGCGAGTCTGGCATCGCGCCAATGTCGAGCAGGTCGACCACCAGCAGGTCACCGGGCTGAGCGCCATGCACGCCAACGGGGCCGGACAGGTAGTGCACGGTGGACAGATCCACATCGCGCACGTCACTGGCATCGTCGTTGTTCTTGATCGCGCCGGCGGTCCAGTCATAGGTCTCGAGGATAAAGTCCTCACCGGGCTTAACCCAACAGGCCATCGGAATGTCCGGGTGCCAGCGGTTGTGGATCTGCTCGTTTTCGGTGGCAGGTTGATTAAGGTCGACCTTGATCAGCGTTTCGGTCATGACAAAGCTCCTGGGCCATTGAGGGAGGCATGGCGCTGTCGCGCCGGGGTACGCAGCTAGTTTTCAACGGCCAAGAAAAACCGCAAATACGTCGGATGACGTATGCGCAAAACCCCAGACAGCAAGGCGTTAAGGCGATTTTTAAGAGGCACGAAAAAGCGGCCAGCGCATGGAGAACACGCCAGCCGTAAAGCGGCTCTCAGCCCTTCGAACAGAAGTGTGCGATGGGCTGAGAAAAGGTAGGAATCAGACTGACAAGTAGCGGCTGATAGTCGCCTCATCGACCTTGTCGCGGGTTTCCTCAACCACGAACTTGCCCTTCTCGATCACCAGGAAGCGATCGGCAATTTCCAAGGTGAAGGACAACACCTGCTCCGACACCACTATGGTCAGATCACGCAGGTTGCGAATCTCTTTCAGGGTGCGGGCGATGTCCTTGATGATCGACGGCTGAATGCCCTCGGTCGGCTCATCGAGCAGCAAGACTTTGGGGTTGGTCGCCAGCGCGCGGGCGATGGCCAACTGCTGTTGCTGGCCGCCAGAAAGGTTGCCGCCCTTGCGATGGCGCATCTCGTGCAGCACCGGAAACAGCGCATAAAGGTCATCCGGCACTTTGCCCTTGGCCGACGCCGGCAAGCCAGTCTGGATGTTTTCCAGCACGGTCATGCTGGGGAAAATCATCCGCCCCTGAGGCACGTAGGCGATACCGCTTTCCACCCGTTCGTGGGTTTCCAGTTTGGAGATATCACGACCATCTACGCTGATCTGCCCACCCCACTGCGGCAGTACACCCATCAGGCTCTTGAACAGGGTGGTCTTGCCCATACCATTGCGGCCCATCACCGCGACGATCTCGCGTTTCTGCACATTCAGGTTGAGGTCGTGAAGGATCTGGCTCTGGCCGTAGCCGGAGGCGAGATTGCTGATCTGGAACATAAGCGTCACTCCAATACGGTTCCGGTAGGGTGCAGTGGAAATGCCGGCGGCGATTCCCACCCGACAAACAGGGCTCAGTGCCCCAGATACACCTCAATGACTTTCGGGTTGCTCTGCACCGCGTCCATGCTGCCTTCGGCCAGCACCTTGCCCTGGTGCAACACAGTGACCTTGTGCGCGATGCTTTTGACGAACTCCATGTCGTGCTCGATGACCAGCACCGAACGCCCCTTGCTGATGCGGTTGAGCAGCTCGGCAGTCTGCGCCCGCTCACTGACACTCATGCCAGCCACTGGCTCGTCGAGCATCAGCAGGGCCGGGTCCTGCATCAGCAACATGCCAATCTCCAGCCATTGCTTCTGCCCGTGGGAAAGCAGGTCCGCTTGTAAGTGCAGGTTGTCACTGAGCATGATCTCGGCGGCGATCTGCTCAACCCGTTCGATCACCTCCGCTGTGCGTTTGAAGAACAGCGCACCCCACACCTTGCGGCCTTTGGGGTAGGACATTTCCAGGTTCTCGAACACCGTGAGGTTTTCGTAGATCGAGGGGTTCTGAAACTTGCGCCCAACGCCGGCACGGACAATGTCGAACTCACGCATCTTGGTCAGCTCGCGATTCTCGAACTGGATGCTGCCGGCAGTGGCGCGAGTCTTACCGCAGATCAGATCCAGCACCGTGGTTTTACCGGCGCCGTTGGGGCCGATCACCACGCGCACTTCATTGCGGTCGATATACAGGTTGAGGTCATCCACTGCCTTGAAGCCATCGAACGACACCGTCAGGCCCTCGATGGCCAGCACCGGTTTGGGCATTTGAAATGCACTTGGCTGACTCATGGTGTGGTCTCCAGTTCACGGGGTTGGCTGCTGGTAGCAGGCGCTTCAGGCGGCGGCGCGGGAGCGGCAAGCGGCGCAGGTTTGCGGCTGAGCTTGCCCAGCAATTTGCGCCCGTGGCTTTCCCACAGACCGGCGATGCCATTGGGGAAGTACATGACTACGGCGATAAACAGACCGCCCATCAGGTACAGCCACAGTTCGGGGAAGGTTTCGGAAAAGTAGGTCTTGCCGAAGTTGACCAGCAGCGCGCCATACACCGCGCCGAGCAGCGACATGCGCCCACCGACGGCGGCGAAAATCACCATTTCGATCGACGGCACGATGCCGACGAAACTCGGCGACATAAAGCCCACCTGCAAGGCGAACATCGCTCCGCCAATCGCGGAAAACGCCGCTGCCACGCAGAACACGAAAATCTTGAAACTGGCCACGTCGTAGCCGGAGAAACGCACGCGCTCTTCCTTGTCGCGCATGGCCATCAGCAGCCGACCCAACTTGGACGCAAGAATAAAGCGACCCAGCAGGATGCAGCCAAACAACAAGAAGGCATTGATGAAGTAGAGGATCATCTTCGAGCTGTCGTCGCGGATGTCCCAACCCAGTAAGGTTTTCAGGTCAGTGATGCCGTTAACCCCGCCGGTCAGGCCCTGCTGGCCGATGATCAGCACGGTGAGAATCAGCGCAATTGCTTGGGTCACTATGGAGAAATACACATCCCCCACACGGCGCTTGAACATCGCCATGCCGATCACCAGAGCCAAAATCACCGGTACCCCAATCACCGCCAGCAAGGTGAAACCGAAGCTGTGAAACGGCTGCCAGAGCATCGGCAGTTCGGTGATTTGGTTCCAGTCCATAAAGTCCGGAATACCGGGGGTGGATTGGATTTTGGTACTTTCCGGGTCGCTGGCTTCAAGCTTGAGAAACATCGCCATGCAGTAACCGCCAAGACCGAAGAACATGCCCTGACCGAGGCTGAGAATGCCGCCGTAGCCCCAACAGAGCACCAGGCCGACGGCAACGAAGGCGTAGGTCAGATACTTGCCGACCATGTTCAGGCGAAAGGCATCCAGCGCCAGCGGGAACACCACCAGGATCAACGTGGCCAGCACTGCAAGGCCAATCGCGCCCTGCTTGCCGCCGAGAAATTTATCGAGTGTCGGATTCATGGGACGGCTCCTTATTTGCGCACTTTGATGGAGAACAGCCCTTGCGGACGCAACATCAGAATCAGGATCACCGCAGACAGGGTGAACACCTTGGCCATCGAACCGCTTATAAAGAACTCCATCAGCGACTGCGCCTGAGCGATGCTGAAGGCCGAGGCAATGGTGCCGAGCAGGCTCGACGCACCGCCAAACACCACCACCAGAAAAGTGTCGACGATGTACAACGAGCCAGCGGTTGGCCCGGTTGAACCGATAGTAGTGAAGGCTGCGCCGGCGACACCGGCGACCCCACAACCAAGGGCGAAGGTCATGCGGTCGACCTTCTTGGTATTGATCCCTACAGCGCGACTCATCACCCGGTTCTGCACCGTGGCGCGCACCTGCAAACCCCAGCGCGAGCGATAGAGCATGATGAAAATCATCGCGGTCATCAGCACAGTCAGGCCCATGACGAACAGGCCGTTGCGCGGAATATCAATGGCCTCAGTCGGGTTCCACGAACCCATCAGCCACTCTGGCAGGGTGGCGCTGACTTCACGTGCGCCGAAGATCGAACGGAAGGCCTGCTGCATCACCAGCGACAGCCCCCAGGTGGCCAGCAAGGTATCCAGCGGGCGCTGATACAGCTTGCTGATCATCGCCCACTCGACGAGCCAGCCAATCGCACCGGCGATAAAAAACGACAGCACGATGGCGAGAAAAAAATAGTAAGGGCCGAAAAACGGCGCGTATTGCTCGGTCAGCATCGACACCACATAGGTGGTGTACGCGCCGATGGTGAGGAACTCACCGTGGGCCATGTTGATCACGCCCATCTGGCCGAAAATGATTGCCAGCCCCAGGGCCATCAGCAGCAGTACGCAGAAAACGGACAAGCCGTTGAAGCCCTGCATGGCCGCGATGGCACCAAATTCCGATAGCCATTCCATGATGATGGTCTCCTGCTGGAAGAAAGAATAAAGGTCAGGCCGGATGGGCTGCAGGCGTGCCCTGATGGGTACGCCTGCGGCTGTTTACGGCCTAAACCGCTGTTACTGGTAGCCTTTAGGGAATGGGTTTGGCTCGATCAGGTCGGACTCGAAGACCACCTTGAACTGGCCATCTTTCTGCACTTGGCCAATGCGGGTCTTGCTCCACAGGTGATGGTTCTCGTGCACCTTGACGTAACCTTCAGGCGCGGTGGTCAGCTCGATGCCCGGGGAGGCCGCTGCCACTTTGTCGACGTCGAAGCTGCCGGCTTTCTCAACTGCGGCTTTCCACAACCATGGGCCGAGGTAGGCCGCCTGGGTCACGTCACCGATCACCGAGTCTTGGCCGAACTTGGCTTTGAAGGCTTCGACGAACGCGGCGTTGTTCGGGTTATCCAGGCTCTGGAAGTACTTCATGGAGGCGTAGAAACCTTCCATGTTTTCGCCACCAATGCCGAGCAGCTCGTCTTCAGTCACGGAGAGCGTCAGCAGGGTTTGCTTGGCGCTGTTCACACCAGCCGCTTTCATTTGCTTGTAGAAGGCCACGTTGGAGCCGCCCACGACTGCCGCGAAGACCACATCAGGTTTCTTCAGTTTGACCTTGTTGATCAGCGAGCCGAACTGGGTGTTGCCCAGTGGGTAGTACTCCTCGCCAACCACTTTGCCGCCAAGCACGTTTTCGATGTGCTTACGGGCGATCTTCATCGAGGTGCGCGGCCAGATGTAATCGGAGCCGATCAGGTAGAAGGTCTTGGCGCCCTTCTCCTTGGCGATCCAGTCGAGGCCGGCAAGAATCTGCTGGGTGGCTTCCTGGCCGGTGTAGATAACGTTCTTCGACTGCTCCAACCCTTCATAGAAGGTTGGGTAGTACAGCAGGCCGTTTTCCTTCTCGAACACTGGTAGCACGGCTTTACGCGAGGCTGAGGTCCAGCAGCCGAACACCGCGGCAACCTTGTCGCCAACCAGCAGCTTCTTGGCTTTTTCCGCGAAGGTTGGCCAGTCGGAGGCGCCGTCTTCCTGAATAATTTTGATCTGCCGACCGAGGATGCCGCCGCTGGCGTTGATCTGCTCAATGGCCAGGCGCTCGGCCTGGATCGAACCGGTTTCGGAAATCGCCATGGTGCCGGTGGCCGAGTGCAGCTGGCCAACCGTCACCTCGGTATCAGTAACAGCCAGGCCGGTGGTATTGACGTCCGCCACAGCCATCTGGCTGAACACACTGGCTGCCAGCAACGAGAGTGCCGCAGCCCCCAAGGCTAACCGGCGAGGGAGAAAGCGAGTCGGTGAATCCATGGTCATGCTCCTCTGGGTGGTTTTCCTCCCTGGCTCGCCTTGCGGGTACCAGTTCGGTTCGCCACCAGCATCGTTGCTCACCTCCCGAGGCGGTATACGCAGGTTGACGTAACGGCATACGTCATCTGACGTACAGCCCAACGCCCCATAGCGGTGCAAGATCGCGCCCAAGCTGCAGGCAGATAAAAGCTCGCGCGCGCAAGGACGGGCGCTGAGGTCGCAGGGCATGGATGTTGCAAATTCAAACGTCTGTATTAACCACGCCCAGGAGCGTCCTTCGTGCAACCGACTGGCACCCAGCGCATCGTCAAGATCCGCCGCGACTACAACAGCTGGGTCGCCGACGAGACCATGGAGGACTACGCGCTAAGGTTTACCCCCAAGTCGTTTCGCAAGTGGTCGGAACTTCGCATTGCCAACACCGCCCTTGGCGCGGTGTCGTTCCTCGCCCTGGAGGCGATCGGCGGGGCACTGGCGCTGAGCTATGGCTTCACCAATACGTTGTGGGCCGTGCTGGCGGTGGCCCTGGTGATCTTCCTCACCGGCCTACCGATAAGCTACTACGCTGCCCGCTATGGTGTGGACATGGACCTGCTGACCCGCGGCGCCGGTTTTGGCTACATCGGCTCGACCATCACCTCGCTGATCTACGCCAGTTTCACCTTTCTGTTCTTCGCCCTTGAGGCGGCGATCATGGCCCTGGCCCTGGAGTTGTACTTCAACATCCCGCTGGCGCTGGCTTATGTGATCTGTTCAGTGATCGTCATCCCCTTGGTGGCCTACGGCATCACCCTGATCAACCGCTTGCAGATGTGGAGCCAACCGCTGTGGCTGTTTCTGCTGTTGCTGCCCTATGTGTTCGTCATTGGCAAAAACCCCGAGGCGTTCAGCGACTGGACCACCTTCGCGGGCCGCGAGGGCGAAGGTGGCGCGTTCAACCTGCTGTACTTCGGCGCGGCATGCACCGTGGGCTTGGCCTTGGTCACGCAGATTGGCGAGCAGGTCGACTACCTGCGCTTCCTACCGGAAAAAAACCGGCGTAACCGCAAGCGCTGGTGGGCGGCGCTGCTGATGGCAGGGCCGGGCTGGATCATTCCCGGCGCGCTGAAAATGCTCGCCGGCGCCTTCCTTGCCTTCCTCGCGCTGCAGCATGAAATCCCCATGGACCGCGCCGCCGAACCGACGCAGATGTATCTGGTGGCGTTCAACTACGTGTTCAGCTCACCCGAGTGGGCGCTGGCAGCCATGGTGCTGTTCGTTATCGTGAGCCAGATAAAGATCAACCTGACCAACGCCTACGCCGGCTCCCTGGCTTGGTCGAACTTCTTTGCCCGCGTCACCCACAGCCACCCAGGCCGCGTGGTGTGGTTGGTGTTCAACGTGGCCATCGCGCTGATGCTGATGGAGCTTGGGGTGTTTCAGGCCATCGAAGAAGTGCTCGGCCTGTACGCCAATATCGCCATCGCCTGGATCGGCGCGGTGGTCGCTGATCTGGTGATCAACAAGCCGCTGGGCCTGTCGCCTAAACACATTGAGTTCAAGCGCGCGCACCTCTACGACATCAACCCGGTCGGTGTTGGCGCCATGCTGATCGCCTCTCTGCTGTCGATACTGGCCCACGGCGGTGTATTCGGCCAACTGGCGCAGGCGGCCTCGCCGATCGTCGCGCTGGGCTCGGCCATGCTCTTCGCCCCACTGATTGCCTGGCTGACCGGGGGCCGTTACTACCTCGCCCGCAGCAGCGATCCACTGCTGCTCTACCCGCTTGGCGTGACCACCACGGTGCAATGCGGCCTGTGCAGCAACGCCTTTGAAAGCGAAGACATGGCCTTCTGCCCGGCCTACAGCACGCCGATCTGCTCACTGTGCTGCTCACTCGACGCGCGCTGCGGCGATGCTTGCAAACCCCGGGCGCGGCTGTCCGAGCAGCTCGATGATTTTATCCGCTGGTTATTCCCACGCGTCTCGATCCCGCGCCTGCACAGCCGCCTGGCGCAATACCTGGGCCTGCTCACGGTACTGGTGGCGCTGTTGTTCGGCGCCCTGGCACTGATCTACGGCCAGGTATCCCAAGGTTTGGTGGCGCAATCGCCGGAAGCTCGGGAGGCGCTCTACCTGGCATTCCTCAAGGCCTTCCTGACCCTCTCGCTCTTTGCTGCGATCCTTGCCTGGTGGGTGGTGCTGACCCGCGAAAGCCGCCGCGTGGCCCAGGAAGAGTCCGACCGCCAGACCCAGCTGCTGATGCAGGAGATCGAAGCCCACCGCAAAACCGATGAGGCCCTACAAAAAGCCAAGGAAGCCAGCGAAGCGGCCAACGCCGCGAAGAGCCGCTACGTCACCGGGCTGTCCCACGAGCTGCGCACACCGCTCAACAGCATCCTCGGCTATACGCAGATTCTGCAGCGCGACGCCGGCATGCCGGGGCAGCACCATGATGCCCTGGCCACCATTTTCCGCAGCGGCTCACACCTGCTGTCGCTGATCGATGGTCTGCTCGATGTGGCCAAAATTGAGGCGGGGAAACTCAACCTGGAATTGACGGAAATCCCCTTCCCCGACTTTATCCACCAGCTCGAACGCATGTTCACCCCACAGGCTGAAGAAAAGGGCCTGCGCTTTCGCCTAGAAACCAGCGGGCGCATGCCGGCGGTGGTGCGCGGTGATGAGAAGCGCGTGCGGCAGATCCTGATCAACCTGCTTGGCAATGCCGTGCGCTTCACTGACAGCGGCGAAGTCTGCTTGCGTGTCAGCTACCTGCGCGAAACCGCCAGCTTCGAGATCGTCGACACCGGTATCGGCATCGACCCTGAGCAGATCGAGCGAATTTTCCAGCCGTTTGAGCGTGGCGACCTGATGCGCCAGGACAACGGCGTCGGCCTCGGCCTGACCATCACCCGCATGCTCACCTCGTTGATGGGCGGCGAGCTGTCAGTCAAAAGCATGCAAGACCAGGGCACCAGCTTTCAGGTGCGCCTGTTCCTCTCCGAAGTACGCGTGCCGCAAGCCGTAGTGCATGTGGAGCACGACATCATTGGCTACCAGGGCCCGCGCCGCCTGGTGCTGGTGGTGGATGACCATATCGAGCACCGCCGCGTGCTGGCCGGCATGCTCGAACCACTGGGTTTCAACATCGCCCAGGCCGCCAGCGGCCAGGACGCGATTCGCCAGGCCGCCCTGCTGCATCCCGACCTAATCCTGATGGACCTGTCGATGCCACAGATGGACGGTTGGGAAACTAGCCGGTTGATCCGTCGCAATGCCATGTCCCTGGCACCGATCATCGTGATCTCCGCCAACGCCTTCGCCGATGACCGCGAACGCAGCGTCACCGCGGCCTGCAACGACTACCTGGCCAAGCCTGTGCACACCCCAGAGCTACTCGAACGCATTCAAAAACAACTTGATCTGCAATGGTTGCGGCGCACCGCGCCACTGCCAACGCAGGCGCTAGAAAGCAGCGTACGGCCCAGCGCCGAAGACCTCGAGGCACTACACGAGCTCGGCGCCATGGGCTATATCCGCGGCATTCTGGAGAAACTCGACGCCATTGATCGGCTGACACCTGCCAGCGCCCGCTTCACCGCGCCATTGCGAGCCCTGGTGAAAAGCTACCGCCTGGACGAATTCAACCGCCAACTCAAGGAGGCCGAGCATGAACGCGCTGACCAATCCATCTGAGCAGCACTCCAGCGCAGCAGAGCGCGGGGTGATCCTGATCGTCGACGACACGCCGGACAACCTGGCGCTGCTCTCCGATGCCCTAGATGAAGTGGGTTATATGGTGCTGGTGGCGCTGGATGGTCTGAGCGCGCTGAGCCGCATCCAGCGCCGGCGTCCCGACCTGATTCTGCTCGACGCAATGATGCCGGGGCTGGACGGCTTCGAGACCTGTCAGCGGATCAAGGCTGATGCCGCCACCGCCGATATTCCAGTGCTGTTTATGACCGCATTGACCGACAGCGAACACGTGGTCAAAGGTTTCGCCGCCGGCGGCATCGACTACGTGACCAAGCCGATCAACACCGAGGAAGTGCTCGCCCGCGTGGCCTCGCACCTGCGCACCGCCCGCATCTTGCAAACGGCGCGCGCCGCCAGCCAGGCGCAACCGCTGACGCTGAACGATGAGCCCGCCTATGCCACGCTTTCGGCACGTTTCCAGCTCACCGAACGTGAAGTTGAAGTGCTGCGCTGGGTGGCCTGCGGCAAGACCAACCGCGACATCGGCGACATCCTCGGCCTCAGCCCGCGTACGGTGAACAAACACCTGGAGCACGTCTACATCAAGCTCGGCGTGGAAACCCGCACAGCGGCGACCTCGGTAGCGCTCGCGGCGATGTCTGAGCGGGCCTGAACACCTCGATCCTCGCCGCATAACAAAAAGCCCGCCGAGATGGCGGGCTTTTCCCAAGCACATTGCGAATCAGACGCGGAACGCACCAATCAACTGTTTCAAGCGCGCCACCAGCCCGGACAGTTCGCGACTGGAC
>Ga0209504_1001349_pt1 | contig 18805 bp, 18 predicted proteins | sample COGITO_mtgs_1005_FD_184791 | JGI IMG/M metagenome (GOLD analysis project Ga0209504, IMG submission 184791) | Pelagic marine microbial communities from North Sea - COGITO_mtgs_100511 (SPAdes) (version 2) | ecosystem: Environmental > Aquatic > Marine > Epipelagic ...
CAATTTACATGCCCGAGTGGTGGAATTGGTAGACACAAGGGACTTAAAATCCCTCGATAGAAATATCGTGCCGGTTCAAGTCCGGCCTCGGGTACCACATATTATGAAAAAAAATTGGCTTGTTGCAACATATAAAATTAACGAAGTTAGAAGAGTAGAAAGTAATTTATTAAATCAAAAATTTGACTATTGTTTGCCAAAAATAACAACAAAAAAGTTTAATTCTAATCCCAAAGTAGAAGTGCTCTTTCCCGGCTACATTTTTGTTAATACTAGTTTTGAAAATTACTCAGCTCTTAAATATACGATGGGTATAAGAAATATTATAAAATTTGGAGATAATATCTCCTGCATCTCTGATGAAGAAATTGAAGCCATGCAAATGGCAGAGGAAGTATCAAAAATAGATCCAGTAGTTTCACAAATACAAATAGGTAAAGATGTCATGATTGCAAAGGGTTCTTTAGCAGGAAGTATCGTAAAAGTTTGCTCACTTCCCTCTAAAGAACGAGTTGGCGTCCTTCTTTCTTTTCTTGGCTCTGTGAGAAGAGTTACTATCCCAGAAAAAGACCTTATCTTTTAAAATACATTGACTAAAAAAATACCTAATACTAAAATAGTTCAAATATTGAACGGTAATAATTAAAAAAATTATTTTAATTATTAATCCGTGCGGTAGCTATGTAATCCAATTATTTTTTGATACATAAATCACTACTGATAAATTAGCAATCTCATGACAAAAGATCAAAGTATTACAGAAGATCAATTAGATCTTATGCATATCATTGAAAAAGATGGCAAAGCATCTCAAAGACTAATATCTCAAAACTCCGGCTTCAGTATAGGAAAGGTTAATTATTGTCTTAAGGCATTGATAGATATTGGATTTATTAAAATACATAACTTTAATAATTCAAGCAAAAAATTAAATTATGCATATATTTTAACGCCGAAGGGTATCCAAGAAAAAACAGCTATAACGAAGCAATTTATTATCAAAAAGAAACAAGAATACGATAAACTTAACTCATACATTAATACATAATTTTTTATGCAAGAACTACATAGCAATAATCATCTCAACGATTTTGATGATGAAATAGATCTTCGAGAACTTTTTTATGTTCTATTGGAGGGAAAATGGATTATTGTTTCTCTAACAGCTTTTGCGTCGATTGTTGGAGTTATTTATAGTCTATCCTTACCTAATATATATGAATCTAAAGCTTTGCTAGTTCCTGTTAGTTCATCTAGCGGCATTTCTGGAGCTCTGGGAAGTTACAGAGGCCTTGCAGGGCTTGCTGGGATAAACCTCCCCTCTGGTGGTGATGAGGGTAATTCTGCAAAAGCAATACAAAAAATTAGCTCTCTGAGTTTCTTTGAAAACAACATACTGACAAATATTTACCTGCCAGATCTTATGGCCGTCAAATCTTGGAACTCTAAAACAAATACTCTGGCTTTTGATGAGAGTATTTACGACACGAACAGCAATACTTGGATTAGAGACTTTTCTTATCCTCAGCAACAAATACCAAGCGCCCAAGAAAGCTTTGAAGTTCTTAAGCAGCACTTAAGTTTAAGTGAAGATAAAGAATCTGGCTTTATCACTCTGTCAATCAAACATCAATCACCATTTATTGCGAAGCAATGGGTTGAGTTAATTGTTAACGAAGTTAATGCTTTTTATAGACAAAAAGATAAATCAGAGTCAGAAAAGGCTGTTAGCTATCTTAATCAACAAATTTCAATAACTGGTTTATCTGAAATCAAGCAAGTTATAGCTCAACTCCTTCAAGAAGAAACTAAAAAGTTAACCCTAATTGAAGCCAATCAATATTACGTTTTTGATTACATTGACCCTCCTGCGGTAATGGAACAAAAATCAGAGCCTAAAAGAGCTATAATTTGTATCTTAAGCGCACTATTGGGTGGAATGTTAAGTATTTTATTAGTGCTTATAAGGCATTATGTAATCAAGCAAAAGATCGCCTAAGCTTCTAGATCCCTATTCTTAAATTTACAATAAGCTAACTCTTGATAAAGGCTATTATCAAATTTTAGCAATGTGCCGGAAAATGTCTGAAAAATTATTAATTGTGAGTTAAGTTTTATGGTTCAAGATAAGAAAATTGCCATCATTGGTCTTGGCTACGTTGGCCTGCCACTGGCGGTCGAATTTGGTAAGGCTCGATCGACGCTCGGGTTTGATATCAGTACGCGACGTATTGATGAGTTGGGGTTAGGTAGAGACAGTACCCTGGAGGTAACAGAAGAAGAAATGACAAGTGCGGCTCATTTAGCGTTCAGTTGTGATGTGAACGATTTGGGTGGCTGCAGTATTTTTATTGTTACTGTCCCGACACCAATTGATGATGTAAATCGGCCTGACTTAACGCCTATAGTTAAGGCAAGTGAAACCGTTGCAAAAGCGCTTACGGCTGGTGATATTGTTATTTACGAGTCCACCGTTTTTCCGGGTTGTACAGAAGAAATTTGTGTTCCTATTCTTGAAAGGCTGTCCGGACTTACGTATAACAAAGACTTTTTCTGTGGCTACAGCCCTGAGAGAATTAATCCGGGCGATAAAGTTAATACATTAACTAAAATTAAAAAAATTACCAGTGGGTCTACACCGGCTGTTAGCGTTGAAATAGACGATCTTTACAAAAGTATCATTACAGCAGGTACTTTCTTGGCGTCAAGTATCAAGGTGGCTGAGGCAGCTAAAGTTATTGAGAATACACAGCGAGATTTAAATATTGCCCTGATCAATGAGCTGTCAGTGATCTTTGGCAAGCTAGATATAGATACCCTGGATGTTCTGGAGGCGGCCGGTAGTAAATGGAATTTTTTACCGTTTAGACCGGGTTTGGTTGGGGGGCACTGTATTGGGGTAGATCCCTATTATTTGACGCATAAAGCTGAGCAGGTTGGCTATCATCCCCAACTTATTCTAGCTGGGCGTAAAATTAATGATGGTATGGCCCAGTATATGGTTAAGAAGGTAGTTCAAAGGATGATCAAAAGTGGCATCGACGTAGCGAATAGTACCGTGGGAGTTATGGGCATAACCTTTAAGGAGAACTGCCCCGATGTCCGTAATAGTAAAATTACTGACGTGGTCGCCGAGCTAAAAAATTGGGGTGTCAATGTTGTTGTAGCAGATTCTTGGGCAGATCCATTAGAGGTTGAGCGGGTTTACGGCATTAAGCTAGGCGAAATTAGTGCCGATCAGCAGGTAGACTCGCTAATTGTTGCCGTCGGACATAATGAATTCCGTGATTTAGCTCCTGAGGCGCTTCGGAGTTTTTGCAAGGGATCCCGGCCAATATTAGCTGATGTAAAGTCCCTATATGAAAGAGCCGCACTTATTGATCTTGGGTTTTCAGTTTTCCGACTTTAAAGCTCTTCGTTTGTTTCTATTTTGGGATGTACATGAAAAAAAATATTGCAGTTGTTGGTTGTGGTCACTGGGGAAAGAATCTCGTCCGGAATTTTTCCGATTTAGGCAGTTTGGCGGCTGTGTGTGATCCAAACGCCGAGGTTGCTCAACAATATGCTGATCAATACTTGGTGAAAAATTATTCCTTTTCTGAGGTTCTCAATGACCTGAGTATCGAGGGGGTGGTGCTTGCGGTTCCTGCACCTCTTCACGCCTCTATGGGTATCGAAGTGATGAATGCTGGGAAGCATGCTTATGTAGAAAAACCTCTGGCCATGAATAACCTTGAAGCGGAGAGAATGATTGCTTCCGCGGAGAAAAATGGAGTGCAGCTAATGGTTGGGCATCTCCTTCAGTACCATCCTATCTTTATATCCTTACGCACGCTCGTAGAATCAGGTGAAATGGGTGCCTTACAATATATTTATTCCAATCGTTTAAGTTTTGGTAAGGTGCGGTCCGAAGAGGACGTGATTTGGAGCTTTGCTCCACATGATATCTCAATGATCTTGTCCTTGGCGGGGCAAGAGCCTGACACAGTAAGAACAGCATCTACTAGTATTCTTCAACCCGATATCACAGATGCTGCGATAGTTCACATGGAGTTCAACTCGGGTCTGAAAGCTCATATTTCGGTGTCATGGCTACACCCGTATAAAGAGCAAAAGCTGGTTGTGGTCGGTAAAAATGCCATGGCTGTGTTCGATGATACCAAGCCATGGTGTGAGAAGCTTGCTCTATATCGCCATGTTGTGCGATCTTCTGGGAGTTTACCAAGTCTTGAAAAAGCTGAAGTAGAGTACGTTGAGGTATCCCAATCTGAACCTTTAAGGAACGAGTGCCAGCACTTTGTGGACGTAGTCAGCGGGGATGTCACGCCCCTGACCAACGGGAAAGAGGGTCTGGGGGTGCTTAATGTATTGTCTGCAGCGTCTCTATCCCAAAGTAAGAATCAAGCGGTGAGAATAGAAAGCCTATGAGTGAAAACTATAAGGATGTGTTCGTCCATGAGTCATCCTACGTGGACAACAATGTGACCATTGGTCGCGGCACCAAGATATGGCACTTTAGCCACATTTTGACGAATTGTGAAATAGGGCAAGACAGCTCCCTTGGTCAGAATGTTGTCGTGGGACCAAATGTTGTAATTGGCAGTAGGGTTAAAATACAAAACAATGTCAGCGTCTATGAAGGTGTGACGTTAGAGGATGGGGTGTTCTGTGGGCCATCATGCGTGTTCACCAATGTAAATAATCCTCGATCCGAAATCTTGCGCAAAGATGAATATCGAAAGACAATAGTGAGGCGTGGGGCTTCAATCGGCGCGAATGCCACCATTATCTGTGGCCATGACCTAGGTGAATACTGTTTTATTGCCGCAGGGGCTGTGGTGACTAAAGAAGTGCCTGCCTACGCACTGATGGCTGGGACGCCAGCAAGGCGCATCGGTTGGATGAGTAAAGCTGGTGGTCGTCTTGGTGAAGATTTGGTCTGCCCAATTGAAGGCACTGCCTATCGACTTGCTAACCCTAACAAACTTGAGGAAATTGTTTAATGAGTGAATATTCGGCACCTACGGAATTTATAGACCTTGCGGCCCAACAGAAATTAATAAGACCCCAGTTAGATCTGGCAATTAGTCGAGTGTTAGATCACGGGCAATACATTATGGGCCCTGAGGTGAAAGAATTTGAGGGTCAACTTCGCAAGTTTACTGGGGCCAGCCACGCACTTACCTGCGCTAATGGTACGGATGCGCTAACTCTTGTTTTGATGGCTTGGGGTATAGGGCGAGGTGACGCTGTCTTTGTACCATCATTTACGTATGTTGCAACTGCGGAGGCGCCTGCTCAGTTGGGAGCAACTCCCTTTTTTGTGGACGTCTGTGAGGATACTTTCAATATAGACCCGCAGAGTTTTAAACAAGCGATAATAGATAGCCGTGAATTAGGTTTGAAACCGGCGGCAGTCATTGCAGTGGATCTTTTTGGACAGCCTGCGGATGTTGACGTAATTACCGAAATTGCTCATGCAGAAGGTATGAAAGTGCTTGTTGATGGCGCGCAAAGTTTTGGTGCAACGTCCAAGGGGCGCAGAGTTGGATCGATGGGAGATGCGACGACCACTAGTTTTTTTCCAGCGAAACCATTTGGTTGTTATGGAGATGGTGGTGCAGTGTTTACTAGCTGTGATGAGGATGCAGAGATTATTAACTCAATCCGTCTTCACGGTAAAGGATCGCAAAAATACGACAATGTCCGCATTGGTTTGAATTCGCGACTTGATACGCTCCAAGCCGCTATATTAATTGAGAAGTTGAAGTTATTTCCCGGTGAATTATCTATGCGGTCCTCGGTTGCGCAAAACTACAGCAACCTACTCTCGGATGCATTTGCTGTCCCAATATTATCGCATGGCAACACTAGTGCATGGGCCCAGTTCACACTCAAGTTAGATAATAGAGAAGCGGTCCAAAATAAGCTTAAGGCTGCTGGAATACCTAGCGTCGTGTATTACCCAATTCCCCTATCCAAGCAGCTAGGTTACCAGCACTATCCTCAGGTTAGTAGGGGCGTTGGAGTCTCTGAGGGATTGTCAGAAAAAGTCCTCAGTTTGCCAATGCATCCTTATCTAAAAGAAGAAGATATCGGCAAAATTTGTAAGTTAATAGAGGCAATGTGATGACTGATGATATATATATAGATCCTTCTGCGCATGTAAGCTCTGAAGCTAAAATTGGTGCGTTATCTAGAGTTTTAGCAAGTAGAATGACTGAGAAGAAAATACGTAGCATTCAAATCACAACAGATAAATCCTATATAGATTGTGATCTCCTAAGAAAAGAACTCATAACTCATCAACAGTCTAACACAGTACAAGAAGCAGGTAAGCCATATGTAATATCGTCATTGGAACAACAAGTTCAAGTTTTACCTCAAGAAGCTTTATTAACAGAACTACAAGCCTTTATCGCACTTTGCTCTGGTGAGTCTGTAGATATTCCAGATGTGGAAGCTGGCCTGAATTCATTAAGAATAAGTGATAAAATTTTGAACTCAATTAACTCATTAGAATTATCGAAAGGCAGCCTATTTTGAAAAGTATCGTTTATAAAACAGTCCTTAAATTTCAGTATCTTCTTCTTTTAGTTACATATTATCTAATAAAGCCTTTTGTTAAGAAAGATAACGAGACTTGGATTGTTGGGGTGGAAGAAATCGCAACCGTATTGGTTAATATGGCAAATGCTTTGCCTAAATCTGTAAGTGTGAACCTGTACGAACATCCATTTTATAATTTTAAATATAATTATGCTTTAAAAAATAGAAGCAAATTTAAGCTTATTCTTTTTGGTCCATTATTATTCGCATACCTTACAGCTAAATATGAAAGGTTTATATATGTTGGAGCGAAAGGGTTTTTATTACATCTTGGCGATGCACGGGAATTAGAATTTTTTTTTCTTAATAAAAAAAATAAGAAATTGATATGTTATTTCACGGGAAGTGAAATAAGATCTTTTATGCTGCTTGATGAGTATGGTAAACGGAATGACATAGATGTTATTACTACATATCAGAGGTATGTTTCCCCCTCTCTAGGGACTAATGCGTCTGAAAAATTCAGAAAGAATTTAGCCACAGTCGCTGAAAAATATGCGTTAGAGATTTTCAATCCGCCTGTTGAACAAATGTCTTATTTTAAAAGAGCAACGCATCCTTGCCTATATTTTTGTCCAGATTCACTGTTCAATAAAAATAATGAAAAATTTTTATCTATGGATATAGTAAAAATAGTTCATGCATCATCATCTCCTATTATTAAAGGGACTCCTTTAGTGCGTGCAGCGATTAAAAAGTTGAAGATGGAGGGGTATAAAATTAATTATGTTGAGTTGATTGGCATGAGTAACGACCACGTTCTGGAAGAGTTGAAAAGTGCTCATATAGTACTAAATGCTTTTTATACCTATATTCCGACTATTTTTGGGGTGGAAGCTTTAGCTGCCCATACCGCTTTATTGACGTCTGCAGATGAATATATTGAAGTTAGTTTAGATAAAGGCGCTAATTCAGCTTGGTGCGTCACACCTTACTGGATGGTATATGATAATCTCAAAGAGTTATTAGACCACCCTGAAAAGATCAAAAAACAAGCTGACAGGGGGTTTGAGTGGTGCAAAAATAACTGTTCAGCCAATGTTGGCGGTAAAAAATTATTAGATATATTAATTAGAAATGACTGACAAATTGTATGTTAAAATCATTTTTCAAGGATTCTTTTTTATATTCCCTAGCCACTCTTTTTACAAAGGGGTTAGGGTTTATTATGCTGCCCATTTATACCCGCTACTTAAGTCAAGCGGAATATGGTGTATTTGACTACCTTGTATCTATAGGCTCAATAGTTTCCATTATTGCGACCCTTGAAATAACCCAAGGCATTATGAGGTATGTCTCTGAAGGTCAGCAGGACAAAAATGTTTTAAAAGCCTATGTCTCCACATCTGTTTGGTTTACTCTTATTGTATATGGCGCTGTTGTTACAGCATTCTTTGTGTTTTCGGAAGAGATAGCACTTTTTTTACTTGATGATGTTGAGAAAAAGAACTTAATTCAAATTGCTTCATTGTACTTTTGCTCTAATTCAATAGTTTATTTATTTAATGTTATTTTTAGAGCTCAACTGAAAGCCAAATTAGCAGTCGTCTTTTCACTCATATCAGCTGTATTAGTTGCTAGCTTTTCACTGTTCGCTTTATTGATATTGAAGTCCGGTATTGAGGGCGTGTTTTATGCCCAATTGGCTGCAAGCTTAATCATAATCTTATTATCAATGATTAATCAAAGTCAATACCTTTCCTTTATGTTTGATGGCCAAATATTAAAACAATTATTGTCTTTTTCATTACCCTTAGTGCCGTCTAGTCTAAGTATTGTAGTTTCACTTAATGCTGATAGGTTAATGATAAAGGAGATGCTTAATATAGAAGCACTTGCAATATATGGGGTAGCGGCTAGAGTAGCGAGCGTCGTATTAATGTTGCTAATTGGCTTTCAAAGTGCTTTAACCCCTTTAATTTACATGAACTACAAAAGGAAAAATACTCCACAAGAAATATTAAAACTCCTCTACATATATCTAGCATTAACAGTTTGTTCAATTTTATTTTTAAGTTTGTTTTCCGAGCCTATCATTAATTTGGTTGCAGGCGAGGAATATATGTTAGCCACAACTGTCATCCCAACTTTAGCACTTGCAGCATTTATTTCATCCATGTACTTATTTTTCCCTGGGCTTAGTCTCTATAAAAAAACGGCAATTATTGCTAAAATAAGTATTATTTCTGCATTATTAAATCTACCTCTCAACTACATTTTCATTCAGATTTTTGGCATTGTGGGTGCTGCTATGTCAACACTTATATCAGCAGTTTTTGGATGCTTACTCTTGATTTATAAATCACAAGAATATTATTTTATTCCGATAAAAAAACGTTATGTAGCTCTTTATATATTTTGCCTAATGATGACATTCTTATTTCTTAATTAACTCTTTCAAGTTGCTATTTATGCCTAAAAATATGATTTATCATGTGCCTTACCCATTAGGGCTGAAAAATAATTCTGCCAGCTCTATCAGGCCTCAGCGAATGTTAGAGGCATTTCAAGCTTCCGATTATAATGTTACTGTTATATCAGGTTATATTGCGGAAAGAAAAGAGATAATAAAAGTCATTAAAAACCAGATTTCTAGCGGGAAAAAATTTGATTTTTTATATTCTGAAAGCTCTACTATGCCAACCGCTTTAACTGAAAAAGATCATATGCCTAGAGCTCCGTTAATGGATTATTTATTTTTCTATTATTGTAAAAAAAGAGGAATTAAAACTAGTCTTTTTTATCGTGATATACAATGGCGTTTTCCGAATTATGGTAAGCACTTACCGAAATATAAAAAAATTGCGGCTTTGAGTTTTTACTACTTTGAATTGTTTATGTATAAGTTCACACTTGATATAGTCTACTTACCTTCTTTAGCTATGGGGGTGTTTATACCTTTTTTAGCACATGAAAGATTCAAGTCTCTACCACCGGGTACACATATAAATAAGAAAAAACCGGAAACTGTAAAGTGTGATGCAATAAAACTGCGACTTCTCTTTGTAGGCGCTGTGGGTCATAACTATCAAATGCATGAAATGTTTAATGCTGTCGCTAAATCCCAGTATGTTGAACTTATCTTCTGTACACATCAGGAATACTGGAGAGAGTTTAAGCATGAGTACTCTGAGTATTTGGGTAGCAATATTGAAATAGTACATAAAAGCGGAAAAGAGCTTGGTTCCCTCTATGAAAAGACAGATATAGCTATGCTTTTTGTTAAACAGCATGAGTACTGGGACTTTGCTGTTCCGGTAAAAACCTATGAGTACATGGGGCAAGGGAAGCCTATTATTGCCAGTTCTGGTGGGCAGGTAGAGAAAATTATAAATGAGTATAACGCTGGCTGGTGTGTCGAGTACTCAAGTGAGGCATTGCAGCGACTATTTAAAATGCTGCATGAAGATAAGCAAAAAGTGCAATCGATTTCCGAAACCTTATGCCACTCCGTATCTGTTCACTCGTGGGACCACCGAGCCAAAAAGGTTATAAGTAATTTAGTGAAGTAGGTTTTAATCTATCTCTCATTTTATATTTCAGGTAACAATCATGAATAATATCAACAACCAATTTCAATTATTGAAGTTTTCTCCAGTGATATTATTGATTTTTACTGCATCCATTGTTTTTCTAAGAACCCCTGCGTCTTTTATAATATTTACGATATTGGTATTGTTTTGTTTTCTCTTTACTCGTTATAAAAGAAATTTATCTATTAGCCTTGGTGGGTCTTTTGTACATGCCTTTTTTATATTGGGTTTGATGTCCTCTCTTGTCGCTTTATTTCTTTCTTCTAAGGTTATTTTTGCGACATCTTACTTCCTTCCTTTGCCAAGCTTTTATTTGTTTTATATTGTCATGTCAATGTCTTCTAGGTACCCTATTTACCCTCAAAGTATTGAACGAGTAATGTTCTACTCATTTTCTATAATAGCCATAATAGCCTTAATGGAAGTTATTCTAAATACCAATTTAGCTAGTGTAATTTACCCCTTGTCCGCCAACTTACCATATCTGGAGGCTGACCGCTTTGTCGTGTCTTCTATTTTTGTTAATTACAATGATTTTTCTGCAGTTATGGTTATGTACACATTGCAGTTGATTTTTCGATTTTTGGGTGAGAGTAACCTAATAGAGAGAGGATTCTATTCATTGATGTTTCTTTTTGTTTTAGGAGTCTGCCTTTACATGGGGTCTAGAGGATATTTAGCCAGTCTGATAATATTTTTAATTATTAGGATATATTTATCGCTGAGGTTAAGAATGAATCGGGTGAGCAGAGGTTTACTTTTTATAACTTCTACACTGTTATTAGGCTCGGGAGGTTTATTATTGGTAAATCAATATCAGTCATATTTCTTAGATAACAGCAATCTGATGAGATTATTGGTATTTAGTAACTATTTTCAATTAAGTCTTATGGATGTTAAGTTATTTATTTTTGGTTTTGGTGAGCTTCTAAATTTTCAAGAGTTAGCAAGCATAGACCCGCATAATTTATTCTTAGAAATAGCGATTGGCTACGGTGCCGCGGCTTTTATTGCATTTTTATTGTTATATATTTATGCCGCTTTTTATTTTTTTAAAAATAGCGAATATTTTGATCATTGTGAAGAAGTTCTAATGACAATATTTATACTGTCCTTTGTTTATGGAACGATCTCTAGCTCAAGCTTGAGGTTTTACTATATTTATTTTATCGTGGTAGCAGTTCCATCGATTATATCTAATGTGAAAATAAGAAAATCTTCAAGCATGCTGTTGAAGTAGGCCGAGAAGAGAAGTGCTTGCTGTAAGCCGAGTGTTGCAAGCTCTTGGTGCTTTGCAAGCTGTAGCTGAAATCATAAAAAATAGACGTTAACTTAATGAAAATCGTATTACTCGCCGGAGCTCATTCTATCCACACCGCACGCTGGGCAAATGGTTTGGTGTCGCGTGGGGTTGAGGTGCATTTGATTTCGGCACATGATAATGCGCATGAGTTGGATAGTCGGGTGCAGCTTTATATTCTCAATGCTCAAGCCCCTTTGGGTTATTTTATTAACGTATTTGAAGTTAAAGTATTGCTCAAGCAGATACAGCCTGACTTGGTGAATGCACATTATGCGACAGGTTATGGTTTATCGGCACGGTTGGTCGGCTTTCAGCCAACGATGCTTTCTATATGGGGCAGTGATGTATATGACTTCCCTAAGAAATCCTTTTTGCATCGATGGTTGTTAAAAGGTAATTTACAAGCCGCCACTGCAATTGGATCTACCAGCCATTGTATGGCGCGAAAAACTGCTGAAACCTTTCAGCATTCGCTTATTTTTATCACCCCTTTTGGTATAGATGAAAATATTTTTTCCTTTAAAGAAATTGCCAGAGAAAAAACAAAATTAGTTATTGGAACAGTCAAAACACTTTCAAGTACATATGGTATTGATACATTAATCGAAGCGTTTGCATTTGTGGTTAGATGTTACCCCAGCCCTAATCAACTAGTTCTGGAGATAACTGGGGATGGGCCAGATTTTGATAGCTTACGTGCTTTAGCCATCAGTTTAGATGTGGAAAAGCAAGTTGTTTTTCATGGCGCGGTAAGTCATGAGCGTGTGCCAGAACTACTTATTCGTTTAGATATTTATGTGGCATTAAGTAGGTCGGAAAGTTTTGGTGTCGCTATCCTAGAGGCGTCAGCTTGTGAAAGACCCGTAGTGGTCTCGGATGCTGAAGGTTGCGCAGAAGTAACAATTGATGGGGAAACGGGATTTGTGGTGCCTAGAGACAACCCTCAAGCTGCGGCAGATGCGATTTTAAAATTAATTAACGACGAAGCGCTAAGGCTACAAATGGGGCAGGCAGGTCGTTTGAATGTATTAGAGCACTATACTTGGGATAGGTCACTAGATTTGATGATGGATGCTTATACTAAAGTTATTAATCTACAAAGTAGTTAAGGAGTAATATATTGACTGATCGCGTGAGTTCTTTACTTTTTTGTCCTACACAATCAGCAGTGGATAATCTTAATCGGGAAGCTATTGGGAGTTGGGGTATGGGTGCTGAAGTTGTGCTGTCAGGTGATGTCATTCAAGATGGCGCGATTTCTTATCGTGGCCTAACATTGAAACCAAAGGGCATATCATTGTTACACGAATTTATCTTATGCACGATTCATCGTGCGGAAAACACCGATGATAAAAGTCGATTAAACAACATTATTACTGCTTTAAACGAAATCACTAAGCAGAAGTGCGTGATCTTACCGCTGCACCCACGAACAAAGAGGATTTTGGAACAGGGTGATTATGATATTTCAAACCTGAAGATTATTGACCCTGTCGGATATCTGAATATGGTTTGGTTGATTCAGCATTGTGATTTAGTTATGACGGATAGCGGTGGTTTACAAAAAAAAGCTTTTTTCTTTTCAAAGCCCTGTCTGACAATGCGCGACGAGACAGAATGGGTGGAGTTGATCGAACATAATGTCAATGTTTTGGTAGGGGCAAATAAAAAAGCCATTACTGCGGCTTTTAAAGGACATGTTTTCTCGAGAGACTTTAATACCGATTTATATGGCGATGGCTCAGCCTCCGGTACCATTGTCCGAGCCTTGATTAACTATGAAAAGTAATATTTGGTACGTTTCAAAATATTCCAATATTAGTTGGTATGGCGCTGATACCAGGCAAGCAAGTTTCTGTAGGGAATTCGCTAAAGCTGGTCACAATGTAAGGTTGGTCACTTCTAACTCATCCCATCTTTATAGCTCTCTACCTGTGTTTAAGTCCAGGTACAAAAATATAGAATATGACGGATTCAGAGTAACATGGGTCAATTCACTAAAATATAAACACCCAGTGAGCAAAATGCGACTTTTGAGTTGGTTGTTATTTGAATTATCTGTTTGTCTAATGGCTTTGCGCAGAAATTATGAGAAACCTGACGTTGTAATTATATCTTCGCTTTCTATTTTTTCTGTTATCTCTGGCTGCTTTTATAAATATTTTTTTAACGCTAAATTTATTTTTGAAGTACGCGATATTTGGCCGCAATCTTTGGTTGATTTAAAAGGATTTAGCCGTAAAAACCCCTTAATCTGGGTTCTATCAAAAATTGAAAAGCTCGGTTATAAATACTCAGATTCAATTGTTGGAACGATGCCCGGTTTGACTGAACATGTTGAAAACGAGGTTGGTTTGGGAGCCAAAGTTGTTTCAATTCCGCACGGTGTAGATCTAGATTTTTATCGAAATAACCAGAAAAATTTGCCAGATGATTTTATCCATTTGTATATCCCAAAAAACAAATTCATTGTTACCTATGCTGGCACAATGGGTCATGCTAATGCACTTGAATATATAATTGATTCAGCTAAGAAATTGGCTAGGGACAAAGACAGTGACGTCCACTTTTTGTTGTTGGGTCATGGCCATCTTAAGGAACAGTTAATTGAGCAAGCAAAAGGTATCGATAATATTACTTTTGTTCCAGCAGTAATGAAAGAACAAGTTAATGCAGTTCTGGATTTATCTAATGTGTTAGTTGCCTCTGTTAGGAATGAGAAAATTTATAGATATGGTATTTCATTAAATAAGTTTATTGATTATATGTACTCAAAAAAGCCGATTATTTGTATGTTTTCAGGTTATCCATCTCTTATTAATGATGCTAAGTGTGGTGAATTCACTCCTTCGGAAGATATCGAATCTTTTTGTTTCGCTATTAAAAAATACCGGAATATGAGTACTGATAAGTTAGACGCACTTGGCGAAAATGGGCGTCGTTATTTAGAAGAACATCGAAATTATCAGACGTTAGGACTTGAGTTTATGAAGTTGTTTAAATAAAACCATTTGTGACTTTACAACTGGTTTAATTAGCCATGTTGCGTTTAATAGTTATATCTTGTTTTCTTAAGGACATTAATTGGGAGTTTTAGGTAACCTATACCTAGGGTTGGCCGAGCGAAATAGTCCATTATTATGGGTTTTCCGCCTTCCTGTAAATTTCTTGGATACTGACCGATTTGCCACGAAGAACTGGAGGCGGTTTAACTCAGGTCAATATCGGAGTGCGCAAAGTTAAGCCACTGGCCATTGATAACTTAACGGAAGGGTGGTGTTCTAATAAAGCGTGAACGATTAAATGTTTTATATGCTACAAATACTAAGAGATTAATTATGAGTACGATTGAAAAAATAGCCTCCGAGACAGTTACTTTCGCGCGCAGCATATTTGGGCATGACTTCATACCTCTCCACCGCCCAGTATTTGAAGGTAACGAACGGAAATATTTGGTTGACTGTATTGATTCTAATTTTGTTTCTTCGATTGGTACTAAAGTAGCTGAGTTTGAAGAAAAGGTTGCTGAATTTACAGGGTCTAAGCATGCGATTGCTTCTGTTAACGGTACCGCGGCGTTACATATCTCGCTCTTACTAGCTGGAGTTAAACCTGATGATGAGGTTATATCTCAGGCGCTTACTTTTATCGCGACATGTAATGCCATTAGTTATACGGGGGCCAAACCAGTTTTTGTAGATGTAGATCTCGATACGATGGGTCTGAGCCCCTTAGCGCTAAGAAGGTTCCTTGAAAACAATGCTGAGAGGCGCGCGTCTGGGACGTTTAATAAAGTTACTGGAAAGCGTATTTCAGGATGTGTTCCGATGCATACCTTTGGTTTTCCCTGTCGAATAGAGGAAATTTCAGCTATTTGTGCTGATTGGAATATTGTTTTGATTGAGGATGCTGCTGAGTCTTTGGGGAGTTACGTGGGTAGCCGGCATACAGGTACTTTCGCCTCGATGGCCACACTTAGTTTCAATGGAAATAAGGTGATTACGACAGGTGGCGGAGGCATGATTATTACTAATGACTCTGAACTGGCTACTCGAGCGAAGTATATTACGACCACTGCAAAGGTTCCGCATCCATACGAGTTTGTCCATGATGAGATAGGTTATAACTATCGTATGCCCAATCTAAATGCAGCCTTAGGTTGTGCTCAAATGGAGCGTCTAGACGAATTCTTGACGGTAAAAGCGCAGTTAGCTGATCAATGGGATGCCTTTTTTCATGACAGAGGTGTTAATTTTGTGAAAGCGATTAATGGAAACAATGCAAATCACTGGCTCAATGCAATAATTTTCGATTCCAGATTAGATCGTGATGAATTCTTAAAGTTAACTAATGATAATAATGTAATGACTCGTCCAATATGGACACTGATGTCTAAACTTCCAATGTTTAAAGATTGTCAAACAGACGGTCTTAAAAATTCACTGTGGTTAGAAGATCGAGTGGTAAATATACCCTCAAGTGTTCCTGATGGAGCGTTAAAAAAACTGGATAAGTAATTTTCACTATGGACATATTAAAACTAATTGGTCGAACGGCTCCGCTTTTTGAGGGCGATATTTCTAATCGAAGTAAAGAATTAAAAGAGTTGGTTTCAAATAGCCGCTTTTTGGTGATAGGTGGTGCCGGCTCTATTGGCCAAGCTGTTACGCGTGAAATATTTAAAAGGAATCCTCTAGCGCTTCATGTTGTTGATATCAGTGAAAACAATATGGTAGAACTTGTAAGAGATATTCGTAGTACTCTCGGTTATATTGACGGTGATTTTCGCACCTTCGCTCTTGATTGCGGTAGTAATGAATATAGAGCACTCATGAATGCTAGTGAGGGGTATGACTATGTTCTCAATCTTTCGGCTCTTAAGCATGTTCGGAGTGAAAAAGATCCTTTTACGTTGATGCGTCTTATTGAGGTCAATATCCTTAATACCATTAAGACAGTTCAAATGGCTAAAGCGCAGGGCGCCAAAAAGTATTTTTGCGTATCAACTGATAAAGCTGCAAATCCGGTGAATATGATGGGTGCGAGTAAGCGCATCATGGAAATGTTTTTGATGCGTGAAAGTGAGTCAATGGAAATATCTACTGCTCGGTTTGCTAACGTCGCGTTTTCGGATGGTTCACTTTTGCATGGATTTAACCAACGTTTCGCTAAGCGACAACCTATTTCTGCTCCAAATGACGTCAGACGCTATTTTGTGACGCCTCAAGAATCCGGCGAGCTGTGTTTGATGTCATGCCTCCTTGGTGAGAACCGAGATATCTTTTTTCCAAAGTTAAGTGAGCAGCTTCATTTGACTACTTTTTCTGACATTGCTGAGCGCTACATAAAAAACCTTGGGTATGAGCCCCATCAGTGTTCAACCGAGCAAGACGCAAGAGACCGATCTGATGAATTAATCGCTTCCAAGCGTTGGCCTTGTTATTTCTTCAAATCAGACACCTCAGGTGAAAAAGATTTTGAAGAATTTTTTACAGACAATGAAATTCTGGATATGAATCGGTTTAAGAATTTAGGAGTGATTAAAAACGAAGCTAACTTCAGTTCGATTATACTGGATAATTTTTTAAAAGTGATCCATGAGCTCCGCGCTCAAACATTCTGGGAAAAGGCACCAATAGTTGATCTGTTTAATGAGATGATCCCTGACTTTGATCACAAAGAGACAGGTAAATATTTAGATGGGAGAATGTGAGTATGCAGCGGTTCTTTGATATTGTTTTTTCGGGCATGGCGCTGATTTTACTTTCACCTCTTTTACTGCCTCTGATGTTTATTTTACGAGTGACAGGAGAGGGAGAAATATTTTTCCCACAGAGTCGTGTCGGGCGAGGAGGTAATGATTTCAAGCTCTATAAATTTGCTACCATGCTCAAAGACAGTCCTAACATGGGTACAGGCACTGTCACTGTCAAAAATGACCCGCGTGTGCTGCCAATGGGTGGATTTCTTCGTAAAACCAAAATCAATGAGTTGCCTCAACTTATCAATATATTTAATGGCGATATGAGTGTTATTGGGCCTCGCCCTCAGACTCAGCGTTGCTTTGACGCATTTCCACTATCATCGCAGAATGAAATAATCAAAGTCCGCCCAGGCTTGTCTGGTATTGGATCTATCATATTTCGGGATGAAGAAGATATGATGTATGCAAATAATGATCCGGACAAATTCTATGATGAGATTGTCATGCCTTATAAAGGATCTCTGGAGGATTGGTATGTCTCTCATCAAAATATTGCTTCTTATTTCAGTCTTATTGGCCTCACAATATGGGTCGTGTTAGGTTTTAGTTCTGGTTTGGTCTGGAAACTATTCAAAGACTTACCTCCTCCTCCAGAAGAATTAGATAAATGGATGTAAAACCCCATAAACTGAACAGTAGAGACTATAGAGCAATCGCTAGCCTTCATTGCGATCATATCAATCAGGGCTTTTTAGCGACTCTGGGTGTTCCATTTCTCACTTTGCTCTACGAGGCAATCGACAAGGATAGTGAAAGCGTTTTGCTAGTAGAGCGCGTGGATCACAGTGTTGTGGGATTTGTGACAGGAACCCGTGGGTTGGGGCGGATATATAAGCAGCTTCTATTTAAACCTCTTCGATTAATTTACTCTCTCAAATCTTGTCTTTTATCGCCTTCTAAGATGTATAAAATTATTGAAGTACTTTTAATAAGTAAAGGCAGTAATATTTCGGCTGATCTGCCTAAACAAGAACTCCTTTCTATTGTGGTTAATCCGGCTTATCAGGGTGGAGGTCATGCTGAGAATTTATTCAAAGCTCTTTGTTCTCACTTCAGAGCAGAGGGTGCTAGCAGTTTTAGCATTGTTGTCGGGAGTAATTTGGATAGGGCTCATGCTTTTTATACAAAGATGGGGTCTATTCCTGTTAAAGAAATCCAAGTACATAAAGGCGCTGATTCTGTTGTGTATGTGAAGGAGTTGAGTTAATAGATTTTTTAGTCTTGGTGCCTTGTAGGCACAAGAGCGGTGCAAAGGTGGGCCGGTATCCCGTCGCTCTGCGGGCACCCACAAATTGATACGCTACCAGCGCAACGCCATCGCTCGTTTATCGAGGGCGGTTCGCCAAGGCTAGACTAAAAAAGTAACAAAACGAAGCCATAGTCCTTGGCATGCGATAAATAGTTTTATCAACTTTTAAAAAAATAAATAGTTATAATAAGCTGCATTATGCAGCTTTTTTTGTTTATAGGTTTAGTTTTTAAAGTTCTTGATTAACAATAAGACATATATAATTAATACAAAATTTTAATATAATGATCGAATTTACTAACTTAAATCAAGAAACACCTTATCAACTTTTAAAAGAGAAATATGAT
>Ga0209504_1001360_pt1 | contig 18706 bp, 15 predicted proteins | sample COGITO_mtgs_1005_FD_184791 | JGI IMG/M metagenome (GOLD analysis project Ga0209504, IMG submission 184791) | Pelagic marine microbial communities from North Sea - COGITO_mtgs_100511 (SPAdes) (version 2) | ecosystem: Environmental > Aquatic > Marine > Epipelagic ...
GGATGACAGCTGGAGGTTCAGGATGACAGCTGGAGGTTCAGGATCACAGTTGGAGGTTCAGGATGACAGTTGGAGGTTCAGGATGACAGCTGGAGGTTCAGGATGACAGTTTCGGGTTCGGGATGACAGCGACGAGCACTTGGAGACATGTCTAATAATCCAAAACGGCTATGTCATCTAGACAGATCCCGAAATTGTCATCCCGGCAGAGCACGAAATTGTCATCTAGACAGAGCACGAAATTGTCATCTAGACAGAGCACGAAATTGTCATTCCGACAGAGTCCGAAATTGTCATCCTGAGCATAGCGAAGGATCTCCGGCAAACCACGGAACCCTGTCTCATAGACTCTTAAGCACTTCCAACGGCGGCTGCACCACCGCTTTACGACTGTAACCAACACCCAAGGCTCCCACCAGCACACCACCAGCCAATGGCCCTGCAATCCACAACCAGGGGTGCAGCGCGAACGGTAGATCGAACATAAACCGCTGCAACATTGCGATGGCCGCTTCTGCGCCAATAGACGCCAGCAAACCCGCCATTATTCCCAGCGTACTAAATTCAATTAGCTGAATGCCCAAGATCAAACGTCTAGAGCTACCCAGAGTGCGTAGTATGGCGCTTTCTTGCAGACGCTCGGACATAGACAGGCTCACCGCCGCAAACATCACCAGCACACCACAGCTGAGTATGAGCAGGGTCATCACTTCTAAGCCGCGAGTGACTTGCGAAACAATGGTGCGAATACGATCAATGATTTTATCCAGCTCTATCACTTGCACTGTGGGGTATTTACGCAGCAGGTCATTCACCAACAGCTTTTGCTGAGGGGGAATATACAGGCTGGTCATACTGGTGCGTGGGTACTCTTCGAGTAATCCTTCGGGAAACAGGAAGTAGAAGTTGGGCGTCATATTGTCCCAATTTAGGCTGCGGGTATTCACCACTTCTGACAGAAACGTCAGGCCGCCCACACTAAAGGTAATCTGATCACCGAGTTCTAAACCTAGCTCTCCTGCGAGCTCGTCTTCTAGGGACACGGGCGCAATTTGCGCTGAACTATCCACCTCGTCCCACCATTGCCCGGCAGTGACCTTATTACCTTCCGGCAAGTCTGTGGTCCAACTCAGATTCAACTCACGACGGAATGACTCATGGCTGTCTTTTTGCGCTTCGGTGATTGGCTCACCATTTATCGCCGTCATTCGGCCACGCACCATGGCGTACCAACCGGCAGTTTCGAGATCTTGGTCATTAACCATATCGCGCACGCCATCAAGCTCGTAAGGTGCCACGTTCACCAAAAAGTGATTGGGTGCATCTTCGGCTAATTGAAAGCGCCACTCGTCAATCAATGAGGTGCGTACTACGACCATAATCATCAGCAGTGCAATGGCACCAGAAAAACCAACCATCTGAATCAGACTTTGAGACTTGCGACGCCACAAATTATTGAGGGCCAGACGCCAGATACTGCCTAGGCGCTGACCATAGTTTTTACCCAGTCGCAGCATGGCCAAACCAATCACCAATGTGGCCGCCGCTGTAAGTGCGAAGCCGGCTAAAATGGCCAGTGACAGATACAGACTATTGCTATACCAGAGCAGTAGCCCTGCAACGGCACCAATACCAAATAGACCACGAACTACGGCGCTAACCGGTTTTACCTGCACATCCTGACGCAATACTGCCAAGGGGGACTGAGCCGGTAAATGCCACAGCGCTGGCAATGTAAAGCCACCCAAGCAGAGTAAACCCGTCGCCAAGCCTGTAATCCAAGGCCGAATACCCGCTGCTGGCAGCGCAATCGGCAACCACTCACGGACGATAGAAATAAGTAGTTCATGGAATAAATAACCCACCACCAGACCGGCCAATGAGCCTGCTAGACCGAGCCATAAACTCTGTTGAAGATAAAGACTGCGCACCCGACTCGCGGAAATGCCCCAGCTTTTAAGTAGGGCCACCTGCCGAGTTTGACCCGCCGCAAAATGATGGCTGGCAAGCGCTAGCGCAATACCCGCCAACACCACACCAATGCTGCCCGCCAACAATAAGAACCGTCGGCCCTTATCCATGGTGCTGGCAATACTGGCCTGGGCTTCGTCTGGGGTAATTAGTCGATCATGAATACTCAGCTTAGACTTTAACCAGTCTGTGTAGCGGGCAAAGGCATTGGCATCTTCCCCTGCGGCCATCAGGTATTTATAGGTCACACGGCTGCCGGGCTGCACGATGCCGGCGGCTTCTACATCGTCCCAGTTCATCAGGACTCGGGCACCGAAGAAGCTATAAGAACCACCGTCTGGCTCTTCAATAATAATTTGGGTGACCTTTAGTTCAGTTTCACCCAGCTCGATGGTCGCGCCGAGTTCAATATTGAGTAGGGGTAACAGGCGCGCATCAACCCAGGTCTCACCTTTGGCCGGGCCGTAATCAACATTCTCTATTAAGCTTTCATCTAGGGTAAAAGCAGTGGTTGAACGTTTGATAAACCCGCGCAGTGGATAGTTGCTCTGGACCGCTTTAATGGATGCCAGATGCATATCTGATTCATGGTAGACCATGGAGGCGAATGTGAGCATCTGGGAGGTTTCTACCCCCTGCTGCTGTGCTTCGGCTATCCATTCTGATGGGGTGGCCTTATTGCCACGCACCACTAGGTCTGCGGCCAAAAAGGCGCTAGATTCTGCTGTGAGCGCCCGCTCAATACGCTCGGCGAGCAATGACACTGAGGTCACCACAGATACGGCCAATACCAAGGACCAAACGATGAGGCCCAGCTGACCACCGCGCCATGTGCGCAGTAACATTCTTAAGGCTTGCATCAGCTTTTTCTACCTTGGGCTTTTGCTTTTGGCTTTGCTTTTGCTTTTGGCTTTGCTTTTGCTTTTGGCTTTGCTTTTGCTTTAGGCTTTGCTTTTGCTTTAGGCTCTTGTTTTTGCTCTTGTTTCGGAGTTACTGTCGCTTTTACTTTTGGCTGTGCTGTCGTTTTTGCTTTTGGCTTGGAGAGTGCCTTCTTAACGGGAGCCTTTTTCACTGGCGCCTTTTTGACTGGGGCTTTTTTTACAGGAGCCTTTTTCACTGAGGGCTTTATATCAGGCGTCTTTTTTACAATAGCCGTCTCAGCAGGAATCTTCTTAACAGGGGATTTTTTAACGGGTGCTTTTTTAGCAGCGACCTTTTTAACCGAGACCTTTTTAACGCTTGCCTTTTTAATCGGAGCTTTTTTCTTCACAGGGCTATCTTCAGGTTTCGCTGCAGGGCCCTTTATAGGTTTCGCTAAAGGGCTCTTTGCAGGTTTCGCTAAAGGGCTCTCTTCAACCTGCAGGCCGCCGGCTAACACCAGTCGCTTAGCACAGCGCTTGGCAAGGTTATGCTCGTGGGTCACCAATACTAATGTGGTGCCTTCTTCTTTATTGAGGTCGAAGAGTAGATCATTAATTTTCTCTCCGGTGCCTGTATCTAGATTACCTGTAGGTTCATCGGCAAAAAGAATGGTCGGCTTGCAGGCAAAGGCTCTTGCCACAGCGACTCGCTGCTGTTCGCCACCGGATAGCTGGCGGGGATAATGGGTGGTGCGGTGGTCTAGACCCACACGGGTCAAATAATGAGCCGCGGTGTTGAGGGCAGCTTTGTCGCCCTGCAATTCAAGGGGGAGTGCCACGTTTTCCAACGCGGTTAGGCCGGGTAGCAGATGAAATGATTGGAAAACAAAACCCACATGTCCGGCCCGCACAGCAGCGCGGCCCTCTTCGTCCATGGCAGTAATATTCTGTCCGTTAAGGATGACAGTCCCCGTAGTCGGCAGATCTAGGCCCGCCAAAATGCCCAGCAGAGTGGATTTACCCGACCCAGAGGGGCCAACAATCGCCAGGGTTTCACCACTGGTTATCGATAAATTGATCTTATCCAAAATAGTGAGCGTACCTTCTGAGGTACTGACTTGTTTACTAATATTACTAACTTCAATCATTTCAAATATCCATTGCGACTAAAAATGCCTACACTGGGTGCAGGTTTAGACTGTTTAATGTTATTACTTAAGAGTATCGAGATTATTTATGGGGCTTTTTTCTACCACCAAGCTTGTCCAGCGCGTATGTTGCCTGTTTATTTTACTCGGCGCCAACACTTATGGATCAACATTACTGGTTTTGGGGGATAGTCTCAGCGCCGGCTACGGCGTCAACCAAGAAAGTGGCTGGGTAGCCCTGTTGGCCGATGACTGGAATGACAAACACCAGATTATCAATGGCAGCATCAGCGGTGATACCACTGGTGGTGGTCTCAATCGTTTGCCATTGTTGCTGGAAAAGTTTAATCCCGATTATGTGCTGCTAGAACTGGGCGGTAACGATGGCCTGCGCGGCCAACCCTTAAGTTTGATGAAGGGCAATTTACAGAAGATGATTAATTTGGTGCGCGAGTCGGGCGCTGAACCTGTGTTATTTGGTATGCGTCTGCCGCCCAACTATGGGCGCCGCTACTCCGATGCCTTTGCTGCTGTGTATCCACAGCTATCGGATGCTGAAAAGGTACTGTTGATTCCCTTTCAGCTTGAGGAGTTGGCGATTACTGAGGGCATGATTCAGGAAGATGGACTGCACCCAACAGCGTTGGCACAGCCGATTATCAAAGACGTGGTTAAGGGGTATATAGAACCTCTAATGAACTGAGTTCGTCGGTGACAGTATATAAGCCTGACAGCTAACCTAAAGCCCCAGCTCTTGCATCGCCTGAGGCGACAACAGTTCTCCAAAGGGTGTTTTGGCCCAACCATCTTCATAGGGGCAGCAGAAATGAACCCTAGCCATAACATGGGCAAAAAACCACTGATCAGCGACTTTGGTATATTTCTCGCGGTAATACCCAACCGCCCAAAAAGCCTTATCGCCGTCTGCATGTTTGGTACTGCATAACTGCATCAGTCGCCAGTCACCGGTTGCAACCTGACCATCAATATTAATAATCGGGTTAAATACCAGATGTTGATTCAACGAAAAATAAGGCCAGATTTTTTTATACATTTCGCGAATTTCTTCACGACCCTTAAATACTCCGTCATCACCTTCATCAAGAACTGCATCTGACAAAAATAGCTCAGCGAACTCATCCGCATGTTCACCGGAATCTGCATACTGACAGTACTGTGCTTTGAGTTTTTTAATCTGCTCAATATCCCACAGCGTCTTTACATAATGATCCATAACCATTCCTTACAGGCTGCCAACATTTAGCGGGGCCAAATTATTATAAAAGTGGGGCATTGCTTGCTCCAGCTGCCCAGCGATATGAACCAAATCATGCTCATGATTCCAAGGAGCATAGAACTGCACGCCCATGGGGCAACCATTGCTGTCCAAACCAGCGGGCAGTGATATAGCGGGCAATCCTGTTTCGTTGGCTGGTATCGCATAGCGACAGAGATCCAATGCGTGGTCAAAAAACTGATCAAACTTGAGTGGGCTACCCAGAGAATACTTTTCGCTGTTTACGGACGGACAGAGGTCAGCCATTGTCGGGGTTAGCAAGAGATCAAAGCCCTGCTCCCAAAACTGCCCCCACTGCCTTGTCACCATTACATTGGCGTCCATTGCGGCGGCAAAATCAGCATAGCGTATCGACTTGCTCAGTTCGATAAGCTGTAAGGTCTGATGACTGGTATTTTCCGGAGTGAGGATCACACCTAAGGCTTCGGCCATCTGCGGAATTACATTGCCCAATGGCGCAATCCAGTTAGCCACTTTGTAGGCTTGATATAACGCCTCAAAATCACAGATTGCACTGTCATCAATGAGTTCTACAGTATGACCATTGTCTTCTAGCCAACCAGCAATCTCTTTAGTTCGATCAATTAGCTGTGCGGGCACAATGTTACTGCGTGACCAGTTTCCAGTACTTAGGGCAATTCTAAATTTACGCGCTGCGCCGGCCACTTCTGGTAATAATGGTTGCACAGCGGGATAAGGCATAAACCCTGTACCCAGCGGTTTACGACAGATCGCATCATGAATAGCTGCAGTATCACGAACCGTGCGAGTCACTACGCCTTCAACACCACTTGGCAGTGAAGCCTCATGAACGCCTGTCGGCATCGGCAGGCGACCTCTGGTGTTTTTCAGGCCAATTAGGCCATTCCAGCTAGCGGGCAAGCGTATTGAACCACCACCATCTGAGGCGCTGCACACCGGTAAGATCCCGGACGCTACAGATGCCGCCGAACCGCCCGATGAACCACCGGATGAATGGTCGAGATTCCATGGGTTGCGAGTGATACCAAATTTAATAGTTTCAGTGACTGCAGCCATGCCATCTTCTGGCGTTGTGGTTCGCCCGATCAAATTAAAACCTGCGCGACGGAAATTGCCGACTAAAAGATCGTCCTCCTCGGCAATATGCTGTTCCATCCACGCATAACCGCTCTCTTGCTGACGGCCCTTCATTCTTGAACCCAGATCTTTCATCATCATTGGCACCCCGTGAAAAGGGCCATTGCGATCCATGCCGTCAGTGTAAGGATTGGCCAGGGTATCGGCAAAAACCTCTATGACACCATTGATTTTGGGGTTAATCATGTCCACAGCCATGGCTGCCTGGCTCGCCAGCTCTTGCGGACTAACCTCACCATCAGTAACGAGTTTAGCTAGGTCTGTCGCATCATATTGCCCGTAACTGTCCCAACTAATAGGTGGTGAAATACTCATAATGTCACTCCGTTTAAACTATCTAGGCTATTTAGACCATCTAGACTCTCTAGACCATAACCACTGCCATCTGCTAACTGCTGAATTTCAATCACATTACCAAAGGGATCTCGGCCATAGGCCATCCAGTATCCGTCGCCCGTATCGACCGGATGATGGTGCCAAGTAACACCGGCATCGGCGAGATACTGATAGGCAACCTGAATATCCTCTACATCTAAGGCGAAATGGGTGTAACCATATTCACTCAAACGACGTCTGTCATCTCGGAGTGTCTCGTTGGCGTCAAATTCAAATATCTCCAAAAAGATATTACCCGCGTTCACTAGCATGCTTGCGCACTGCGCTTCTTTGAGTTCCAGAACCTGATCGCTCTGCTTATCTGGCCCAAAGCTAATCTGATCAGCAAGGGTAAATCCTAGAACCTCCAAATAAAAAACTTTGGCCCGCTCTAACGAGGGTACTGAAATCGCAAGATGGTGAATACCGCGTAAACCCAACTTTAAATTGTCTGGTCTCTTCACTGGCGTTCCTATTTATTTTAAGCGTTGAGGAATAATATCCCGCTCGAATAGGTCATCAATAGTCTCATGTCGCTTAATAAGCTCCACGCTATTATCACTGACCAAAACGGTTCCAGGTCGTGGCAATGCATTAAAATTAGCAGCCATGGCTTCAATGTAAGAGCCGGTATCCAATAGCACGATAACATCACCCTCCTCTAGCACCGGTGTTTCAACCTGATTACAGAGCCTCTCGGCGTTGCACGTGAGACCGACAATATCCGTGGTTATTTTATTTTCATGATCGCCTTTGTTAGCCACCATCACCGCGAACGGGTCTTCTTCGCTTAAGCCAGGCACCCCTAAAAACACTTCTGAGGTATCAACTTCTGCCCATTTACGCGCATGCCTGCCGCTTTCCTCTTTAACATTTTTAACCTGCGTGAGGTGCACTCCGGTATCACAGTGTAATCCGCGGCCAGGCTCTACCTCTAATGTAATACCACGACAGTCCATATCGACAGCAGCCATCGTGTCGCGAAATGTGGTGGCAATTACTTTCGCATAGTCTTCAATGTCATGCCCCAGGTAACCCTTTACATAGACATCGGGATCGGTGTCTGGAAAACTTGGAAATCCACCACCAAAATCAACTTCAGATGGCACCCAACCCGCCATCAAATCGCTCATCTGTTTGGTGAGCAATACTGTTTGGGTCACGAGGGCCTCCCAGACATCCAGCTTTTTACTGTGCCTCCCTATATGAACATGCACCCCCACTGGCTTTATATGGGCCAGCTGTAATGTTCTTGTACACATTGGCAGAAGCTCTGCCGTTGGGATGCCGTATTTAATTAGCTGGGTTAAGTCGCGTATTTCGTAGTCAGGGGCGAAGTCGGACTTTACATTTAAGTCTGTCATAGCAGGTTTAATACGATACATCACCCGAGCAATTTTATTGAGGGATGCGGCCTCTTGCTCACATATTTCTAATTCACGGGGACTATCAAGAACAATTCGCGCACCTATTTCAATACCACGTCGAATGATACTGCGATCTTTAATCGACCCATTAATAGAAATGTCGGCAGGGTTCATATTACTGCGTAACGCACACTCTAATTCGCCAGGACCAAACACATCGCAGCCACAGCCTTCATCACTGAGCACTTTGCGAATAGCTAATAATGGACTGGCTTTTAGTGAAGGCATTATTCTTACTGGACCCTCTTGCCAATGGGCTGCAAAGGCTTTTTTGTAACGGCGCAAATTACTGCGGAGATGCGTTTCGGACACAACAAATAGCGGGGTGCCAAACTGCTTGGCAATATCTGTAAGGTCGCAGTTCTCGAGAAATAGCCGCCCCTGCATAACACTAAGGGATTGATTAATTTGTGTACGATTTAAGGCCATAAATCTAACTCTACTTTTACTTTGTCGGCTTTTTTATACCCCAGGGGAGGGATCGCTTTAATACGTTATGTCGTTAGCTTAATAGCCGCCAGACAAACACACTATGCCGCTTATGGCCGAAGAGTTGTCACTTTTGGCCAACTGGATTTTTTGTGATTTTTAACAGCATTGGTACAACAATCGCCGCGCAACAAACAAAGGCACCTGCCCCCACTACCGCCGCAACCCGATAATCAGTACCTACAATAAGCAATCCACTGATAATTGGGCCTAAGGCAAAGCCAGCACTCTGGGCTGCTGGAATCAATACCATCAGACGACCGGTTTTATCAAATAGGGCAATACTGCCCAGTAGGTAAGGTAAAGCGAAGTTCCAAAATAGATTAAGCATCCCGACTGCCAGCATGTAGTTAAGCCAAGTACTGGCCTCTATAAACATTAGGCAGGCAAGTAGAAGCCCCAGAATACTAGCTACAAATGGTTTGATACGCCCCCACCGCAATCCTAGGTAAGCGGCAAAAAAAGCACCTATGACGCCAATGGCACTGCCAACCGTTAATGCGAGGCCACTCTCATCCATGGATAGACCGGCCTCACTGCCCAGTCGCTCAACAAAGGCCCAAATGCTCGCAATACCAATATCAAAGGTCATGAGTCCTAACAGAGCCAGGCCAGGAAGCCCCCAGATCAATAGACCAAAATTCTTTTTAGCGCCCTGCCCAGAAGGCTTTTGACTGGCGATCACTAGATATTTTTTAGCATAGAATCCGCTGGCCATTAAACTCGCCATGAGCAATGTTACGCCTGACATACTGCCACCAGAAATTAATACCGGGGTTAGCAGCATAAAAACAGCAACGGAGACCACCTGAAGAATAATGGCGCTAGCAAATAGTTTTTCAGGATTATTCATCTGCCCAATGACGCCCAAGATAACAGCGTACAGCGCGCCAGTGCCAAATAGAGCCGTGCAAAATCGCACCAGTATCAAGCCACTATAGGTTGTGGCCAGAGGAGTGAGTAAATTACCCACAACCGCCACTACCAGAGCTACCGAAATTAATTTTCTTAGGTCTAGACGCGGAAACCAATACAAAGCAAGCAAGGACGCAATACAGCCACCACCCAATTCTGCACCACTAATAAACCCCAACTGTGCCGCATTAAATCCATACACCTCTGAGATGGCACCCAAAAACATGGGCTGAATATTGACCACCAAAGCACCTAGCATAGATAACCAAACGACAGCGGCTGCACTTTTAAAGGGAGATGGCTGAGTTAGATTTGAGATGATTTTATCCCTGGAGATGGAAAGTTGAGTCAATAGCAATGCAATAGTAAGCACTCTTTGAAGGCCAATAATAGCGCTCAACCGCCATTAGCTCGTTATCATTTATGGCCTACTACCCAACTAATCTAACGCACTGTGGCTCTGCCTATAGGCTCCGGGTGTTTGGTTGAACCAGGTTTTAAACGCGCGATGGAAATTGGCTACTTCAGAGTAACCGACGAGAAATGCAATTTCTTGGGTGGAGAGGTCTGTTTGTCGCAGATAGGCGGTTGCCAAACCCATCACCACCTCTTTATGGATCTGCTTAAAAGATAATCCCTCTGCACTGAGCCGTCGACGCAGGGTGCGATAACTCATGTTTAATTGGTTGGCTATATCTTCGGGTTGTGCCATCTGACCTGGTTTATTGATAATGATACGCCTGACATCTTCAACCAGCCCCCCCTGCTTTTTGAGGTTTTGTAGAATCTCCTGGCACTGATTCTCACATAGGCTAGCGGTAATTTCGTTGGCCATAGTGAAACGTTGATCTAATGTTTCTCGGTCGAAAATAATTTGATTTTCTGGCTGGTCAAACTGTACTGGGCAATTGAACATTACATCGTACATTGCCGCATAAGCGGGCTTAGAAAAATTAAAATTTACCTGAGTAAAATCTAGGGATGCACCGTTCATACTGATCGACTCTGCGGTTTTAGACCACTGACCAAAAGAGGCCTCTACTTCATAACGATTAAGGGCGCCCTCTGGCAAATGGGATTTGACTGTTATAACGACCCTGCTTCCCTCTAGGTTAATCGCCTCTTCAAACATGGCGCCATTACCTACAATAGTTTGATAGCGGAAAAATGTTTTTATCGCGCTCATTAGTGTTGGGCTGCTTAAAAAAGCGTAACCCAGCACACCGTAGTCACCTACAGAAAACTTGTGACCTACCCGCAAGCCAAAGCCATCAATATCAATGGCTTTGATAATGCTTTCCAAAACTGAGTAGTAGTCATCCTTCGCTATCTCCGCTTCGAGATTTTGCAGATCGGCGTGCTCTAGAAGGCTTTCAGAGAGAAAGGTATCAATAGAGAAACCTGCTTCCGATATTACTTCACTAGCTCGGGCGAGATAGTTTATGGGAATGGTATCAAGTCGACTAACGACCCCAGCACCACGATTGACGTTTGGCATTTATTTCTCTTTAGCGAGCTTATTGTTATTTTTATGCAGGAGAACGGCCTTGAATGTAACCAGTTAGATCAACTTTGGCAACCATTCACAGGCATAAAAAAAGCCGCTCCCTAGATACAGTAATTAGGGAGCGGCTTTTTATTTAGTGACTCGAATAAGTCGACTAACGATCAAGCATTAAAGATGCATATTGATCTCAAACTTTACCAGTCTTGGCATACCACGGTTAACTGCAGCCCCTAAACCAATATCCGCTCGCGCCGCTGCATAATCTTCGTCAGCAGCATTATGAACGCTTAGCCCAATATCCCAGCCAGCATTCTCTGGGGCATAGCTAACTTTGGCATTGATCAAGCCATAGCCGTCTTCTTTGAGCAAGTTATCCGCATCAAAGAAGAAGTCATCCTGTTTGGTATACATAACAAAGTAATTGATCGCACCCTGCTGATAGCTAGCGCTTATGGTGCCCGAGTTGCCAGGTGCATAGGGAAGATCATTGCCGTTATTGGCACCCGCCGTAAACTCAGAATCAAGCACTGCCATATTGGCACGTAAGATCAGGTTCTCGGTGGCAAGGTAGCTCCATTCCAGCTCAACACCCTGAGTATCCGCTTCGGCAGCATTTTCTACCAGAATACCGCCAAGTGTTGCAGAGAGTAGCTGTAAGTCTTCATAGTCATTTGAAAACAATGCCGCATTAAATTGCATGCGATCATCCATCAATCTGGATTTTAATCCCAATTCAAACGCCTGGTTAGTCTCGGGATTAAAGCCTGCAACCGCGTCACCTACAAAGTCGCCGTCAAAATCTGCCGCTGCAGTGTTAAAGCCACCGCCTTTATAGCCTTTAGATACTGAGGCATAGATCATCACATCGTCTGAAACACTGTAGTCAGCCACTAAGCGTGGAGTGACTTCAGTCCAGCTATTCGTCGCACAGAGATCCGCAGCCGTATTCACTGCGACAAGCATGATTCCGGCGCTGCCTTTCGTACACCAGCTTTTTTCATCATCTGACCAACGCACGCCGGCCGTCAATTTTAGCTTATCGCTTAACGACCAGGCGACGTCACCATACAGACCCAACGCCTTAGTCTCACCCTTAGTCATGGTTAGATCCTGCGCTAAAACGGCCATACCCAGAGCTGTACCTATCAGGTCAAGACGCGTAGTTTCGGCAATATCTTCGCTAAAGTAACTTACACCCATAAACCAATCAGTGCTTTCGGTGTTGCCATTTAGGCGAAATTCTTGGGAGATATTATCCTGTTTCGTTTCATTGCCAAATTCTAGAGATGAACCACCAGCACCAACGGCAAAAACTGCATCGATTGTAGCGTTGTCTGCCGTGCCGTCAGAGTCCTGGGCATAGGAATAATCAAAACTGCGACGATCAGTATTCGACGTCAATGTCATATCGCTGCCAAGATCCCAAACCAATCGTAAGGTAATGCCATCAGATTCGGCAGCCTCGGCATCCTCTGTGCTTTTTGCAATTTGATCAGGAAAGTCTACACCTGGGGCTACGGTTGAAAGTGAGGGATTGTACGTACCACCCATATTTGAACTAGAGTCGCTGCGGGTATAGGTAAGTAGCGCATCAATATTGTCAGCAACACTCCAGCTAGCAGACAGGCGCATATCATCCCGATCCATAAAGGCATTGCGGTTATGGGTCACGTCTTCCCAAATACCATCAAGGCGTGTGCCATGGTAAGCAAAGCGTACGGCTAAATCATTTTCGCCAGCCATATTGGCAACCACATTGTATTCTCGCTGCCCTTCAGATCCAGCAGCCAAGCCCAGATCAAAAGTGTTTTCATCCGCTGGCTTATTGGTTGTCAGGCTGATCGCGCCGACCGACGAGTTGCGGCCAAATAATGTGCCTTGGGGGCCTTTAACAACTTCTACCTGAGCGATATCAAAAAATGCGCCAGTGGCAAGTACATTGCGCCCTATATAGGCATCATCAATAAATACGCCAACACTGGGTTCAGATCCTGCACTCCAGTCATTGGTGCTAATACCACGGATGCCCCAAGCATTTGTGGCAATACCAGCACTAGAACCGTTTAATCCAGGGATCATGGGGATCAAATCATTGATCGTATCTACACCTGTATTGGCGACCATCTCTGCACTAAACGCGGATATCGCAACGGGTACGTCCTGCACACTTTCACTGCGCTTTTGCGCGGTAACGATAATTTCTTCAAGCCCTATTTCGTTGGCTAATACTGCAGTGGGTAAAGCGGCTAGGGCCGCAGCGATGCCAGCAATGGCAAATCGGCAAGAGGTTTTACTAGGCATTAGACTGTCCTTTTATTTTAAATATTATTGGTCAGCGCACAGCCGGTGTTGACTATGCTACATCTTCTGAAACTAGCTTGTGCCGATTTAAAACTTGCAACATTGGCCACTATGGCCAATAGGATGTCATTTCTGGCCAACCTATTTAACTTGCGTGGCCGTATTTGAGAGTCGAAGACTAGAAATGCAGTGACTATCGATAGAGGTATCTCAGACCAGTATTGACCCAGTCATTGATAAGCGTGAAAGGAAATCTGTGCCATAAATGACACAGGTTCGAGTATTACGACTTGGCCACGAACCTAAGCGCTAAACCATTATTACACCAGCGCTGGCCTGTCGGCTTCGGACCGTCATCAAACACATGGCCTTGATGACCACCACAGCGGGCACAGTGATATTCAGTGCGTGGCCAGATCAATTTAAAGTCGCGCTTGGTCTCTAAATGTTCGTCAATATGGGTAAAGAATGAAGGCCAGCCTGTGCCGCTTTCGTATTTCATTTCAGAGGTAAACAGTGGCAGATCACAGCCAGCGCAATGGTACTCACCCTTTCTGTGTTCGTCATTTAGTGGGCTTGATCGCGGGGACTCTGTGCCTTCATCGCGCAAGATATAGTACTGAGCTTCGGTAAGTCGCTGACGCCAAACCTTGTCTGCGAGTTCTAGTTTCTCAACAGCCCACAGTTTTGTGGTGGTGGCCATGGCTAAAGAGCCCAAACCGATTCGCTGTATCCATGTTCGTCTATTCATATCTGCCCTCTGTTCATATCTGGCCGCTATTCATATTTGGCCGCTGTGCCTGTCTTTAAGGATTCTGAAAGTATGACCTCAGAATACTTAATTAACTCCATGGGGATGCTTAATTGGATCGCCCGGAGACTGTTTGAGTAACACCTTGAGCTGCGACACCAGGCCACCGGCTAGAATCAGAGCGCAGCCGACTAATTCTGGATCGGTAAGGTATTCATCCAGTATCCACCAGCCGCAGAGCGCGGCAAATACCGATTCAAAACTCAGAATAATAGAAGCATGGGAGGCTGGCGCGGTGCGCTGACCAACTACCTGTAAACAGAAGGCGACGCCAGAAGACATAACACCCACATAGAGCAGAGCAACACCAGCATCTAGGATGCCTTGCCAGTCCCAGGATTCAAAAATGGGCACCATAATGCCGCTGATAATTGTCGCCACTACAAACTGTACAAAGATCAAACGAAACGGTGATGTTTGATTGGCCAGTCGACCGGTAAAGATCATATGCAATGCGAACAGTATTGAGCCGAGCAATATTAAAATGTCGCCGGTAAATAATTCGTCGCTTTCAACCTGGCCTAAAAAGTACAGCCCGACCATGGCCATTGCCACACCCACCCAGGTTGGCCATTCGGTTTTATTGCGAAAAAACAAACCAATTAAAGGAACAAAAATAATGTATACACCGGTCAAAAATCCAGCGCGACCCGCTGTGGTATAAACCATACCCCATTGCTGTAGTAGCATACCGGCGGTCAACACCAGACCGAGGGCCGCGGCCTTTTTATTAATCGCGTTTATGGCAAAAATTTCTTTGGGTTTTTCCATCAGATACCAGAGCGGCAAGATAGCCAGTGCGCCAATAAAAAAGCGCCCAAAGGTAAAGGTAATGGGGCCAATATGGTCCATGCCTGTACGTTGATAAACAAACGCCAGACCCCAAATAAAGGCAGTTAGCAGCAGAATTAAATCGGCGCGAAGATCGGTTTTAAAGCTCATAGTGTTTTTTCTATTTATTGTTTTTCTATTTATTATTTTTAAGCTGCACATGCTGAACCAGCAACTGCAAAGTTTCTTGGCCCCTAAACTCATTGATATCCAATCGATAAACACAGCGTACCGTACCGGCATTTAAGTTTGGCCAGGCGGCAGTATCAATATTAAACCAGATGGCGTCTATAGCCAGTTGGGGTTGGTCGACCGGTGCCAGCACCAACTTGAGATGCTTTTCCCCAACAATGCGCTGCTGCACAATTAAAAAATCACCCTCAAAGCAGGGTTCAGGAAATAGCTGCCCCCAGGGGCCGCTCTCTCGCAGTAGTTCGGCGGTTTTCATGCTCAGCTGCTGACTTTCAAGGGCGCCGTCGGTAACCAGCTTGGCCTGTAGGTCATCGGCACTTAATGATTTGGCAACCTGCTGCTCAAAGGCTTGCTGGAATTGCGCGAGCTTACCTTCGTCGAGGCTTAGGCCTGCAGCCATAGCATGGCCTCCGAACTTGGTAATTAAACCGGGGTTCTGGGTTGCCACCGAATCTAGGGCATCACGGATATGCAGTCCGGGAATGGATCGTGAGGAACCCTTTAGCTCACCGTTATCGCCACGGGCAAAAGCGATTACCGGACGATGGTATTTTTCTTTTATTCGCGAGGCTAAGAGTCCAACCACACCCTGATGCCAGTCTGACTGAAATAAACACAGTGCCGATGGCAGCTCGATCTCGGTATCGAAGGCGAGTTTTTCAACAATAGTTAAGGCTTCTCGCTGCATGTCCTGTTCAATTAACTTGCGGTCTTGATTTAACTCATCCAGAGCGCGAGCTGTATTCATCGCCATCTCTGGATCTTCAGTGAGCAGGCATTGAATGCCTAGAGAAATATCATCAAGTCTGCCGGCGGCATTAAGACGTGGACCAATGGCAAAACCCAGATCAGTGGCCACTAAACGGGCAGGATTTTTACCGGCGATACGCAATAAAGCCTGTATACCGGGGCGGCAGCGTCCGGAGCGAATACGCAACAGACCCTGATACACCAGTGCTCGGTTAGTCTGATCTAGGGGCACGACATCGGCGACGGTGCCCAGTGCTACCAGATCCAACCAGCTGGCCATATTGGGTTCGACACGATTTTGCTTAACAAACCAGTCTTGGGCGCGCAGTTCGGCGCGCAGTGCACTGAGTAAATAGAAAGCGACACCAACACCTGCCAAATTTTTACTGGGGAATTCACAGCCTGGTTGGTTGGGATTTACAATCGCCACGGCGGCGGGAAGAACGGCACCGGGCAGATGGTGGTCAGTGACAATAACCTCTATACCCAGACTATTAGCATGGGCGACGCCATCGACACTGGAGATGCCATTGTCGACGGTAATAATAAGCTGGGGATTTTTTTGTGCGGCCAGATCGACAATTTCTGGGGTTAGACCGTAGCCATAGTCAAAGCGATTGGGCACCAAGAATTCAACATTGGCATAACCCATGGCTGTGAGTGCCAATACCATGAGCGCCGAACTTGTGGCGCCGTCGGCATCAAAGTCACCGACGATCATGACCTGATGTTTTTCTTCGAGGGCCACCACTAAACGAGCAACTGCGGCAGGAATACCCTGCATGGATGCGGGTTTAGGCAGACAGGAAAGTTGGCGATCTAGCTCGGCTGGGTTGTTGACGCCTCTGGCCTGATAGATGCGCTGCAATAGGGGGTCGAGCTGCTCGGGAAAATCGCAGCCACTGAGGTCGGAGGGTCGGGTTACGATTTGCATTTGTTTTTCCGTTTAGTTCTCTAACTCTGTGTCATACCAGCGGAGGCTGGTATCTAGAGCCTCCTATACTTACGTCATACCAGCGGAGGCTGGTATCTAGAGACCCCAGCCTTCGCTGGGGTGACGACCGATGGAGTGACCGTCATAAATAAGGCTGGTATCTAGAGACCCCAGCCTTCGCTGGGGTGACGGCCCATGGAGTGACGGCCTTTGGGGTAATCTTCGCTGGGATGACGACCCTTGGGTGACGGCCTTTGGGATGTCTTTCGCTAAAGGTAGCCGGCTTGTTTACCGATGTAGTAGCTAACCCAGCCCAATGCTGCAATGATCGCCCAGATGCCTGCCAGTAAAATAAAACCACGAAAAGGTTTGCGCTCAACACGGTTGTAACCCGAATTAAGTACCTGATCGACGCGGGCCTGATCTTCTGCAGATAAATTATTTTCTTCGCTCATTTCTTATTCTCAAACTCTTCCGGAAGTGAAAGGTAACTGCCAACCTGCTCCGGCGTCAGGTTTTGCAGTCTGGGTACCGTACCCAGACAGGGCTCTTTAAAAAGCCGCTTTAGTGTAGCAATATTTTCTTCTAACCGCGGCATATCTGGCTCAATTATATTCGCCACCCAGCCTGCAATCTCTAAGCCGTCGCGGCGAACTGCCTCGGCGGTTAACAGGGCATGGTTTAAACAACCCAGCCGCATGCCTACCACTATTACTACGGGACAACTGAGTTCTCGGGCCACATCGGCGAGGGTTTCGCGATCATTAAGGGGGACTCGCCAGCCGCCAGCACCCTCAATAAGCGCCAACTCCACAGGCAAGATGGCCACACCGCGGCAAAAACCCACTAAACGGGAAGCAGATAATGTTTTACCGGATTCTTGGGCCGCAATATGAGGGGCCACTGCGGCCTCTAGGGCCACGGGATTAACCTGCTGATAGGGCAACTTATGGCTGGCAATAGCCTGTAATTGCAGGGCATCATCATTTTGTAAGCCAGTGCCTGTATCTTCACAGCCTGCGGCCACGGGTTTAATGGCGGCGGTTCTGAGGCCCATACTATTAGCCAGCCACAGAAAGCCCGTTGCTATTGCAGTTTTGCCGACATCGGTGTCGGTGCCGGTTATAAATAGCCATTTGTTGGCCATAGGTTTTTTTCCTAGAGGTTTGGTAAAGACGACTTAGTAATGACACCGCTTATAATTTCCCAGGTCGCGGGAATGGTGCCGTCGGGCCGTCGATAATTATCATAGGCATTATAGAGTGCTTTTAGTTGCTGCTTGCCGGTTAAATGGTTGGCTTTGCCAGCATTGTTGTTATGGGCGCCGACATTTTTAAGTTCTAGTAGGAGCTCTCTGACAGATTGGTGTCGTTCGATGACCAGATTGGATTTCAGCTTCACCTCATCAAAACCCGCGTCCGTTAATGCCAGCTGCCATTCTTGCAAACTAGCAAAGCGATTCACATGGATGCCCTCGTCTACCTGGGCCCAGGCTTCGCGCAGTTCAACTAAGGTCTGGGGACCGGGCACAACCAGATAGAGCTGCCCTTCTGCCGCCAGCACACGATGCAACTCTGCGGCTAAACGGGCCAAATCATCACACCATTGCAGGGCAAAATTGGAAAAGATTAGCTGCTGAGAGCCCGTGGCTAAATCCATCTGCTCGGCATCTGAACAGAGCCAGGTGCAATCTGGATACTGAGTCTGGGCATAGGCCAGCATACCGGGGGAAATATCTACGCCGGTAACCTGGGACTGGGGAAAGCGACGCTGTAACTG
>Ga0209504_1001366_pt1 | contig 18649 bp, 14 predicted proteins | sample COGITO_mtgs_1005_FD_184791 | JGI IMG/M metagenome (GOLD analysis project Ga0209504, IMG submission 184791) | Pelagic marine microbial communities from North Sea - COGITO_mtgs_100511 (SPAdes) (version 2) | ecosystem: Environmental > Aquatic > Marine > Epipelagic ...
GATCGACGGCGGCGCGCTGGTGCAGCGCATCGAGCTGCATGAAACCCAGGGCGACCACAGCGTGCTGCGCTTGCCGGAAAGCCAGGCCGGCGATGCTTTGAGCGAGCAGGAGCAACGCGACTTTGCCCAGTGAGCGCTGGCTGCCGCGTGGCTTTTTGCTGCTGCTCGTCGGCCTGCTGGCGCTTGCCGCCTGGCAGTGGCGTAACGGCCCGCCCGTAGCCGCCGATATGCTCGCGCTATTGCCCGCTGGCAGCGGCGACGCTCTGGTGCAACAGGCCGAGCAGCGTATGCAGGAGCCGCTCAATCGCGACCTGTTGCTACTGATCGGTCACCCGCAACGCGAGCAGGCGATTGCCCTCGCGCAGCAGGTGGGCGAGCAGTGGCGCGGCAGCGGGCGCTTCGCTCAGGTGCAGTGGAGCGTCGACAGCGACCTCGCGGCGCTACGCGACTATCTGCGCAGCAACCGTCTGGCCCTGCTGCCGACGGCGGATCGCCAGCTGTTGCTGGAACAGCCGCAACAATTGATCGAACAACGCGCCGCCCAGCTGTTCGACACCTTCGCCGGTTTCAGCCTGCTGCCCATCGAGCAGGATTGGCTGGGCCTGGGCGTACGCGCGCAACAGGCGCTGAATCCCGGCAGCCGCATCCAGGCCGACCTGAGCAGCGGCGCACTGCTGCTGGAAGAACCGGGCATGACCTGGGCCCTGCTGCGCGCCAGCGCCCAGGGCAGCGCCTTTGATATGCAAGAACCGCCGCTGATTGCCGCACAGGTCGCCGCTACCCGCGCGCAGATCGAAACCGCCGGCGGACAACTGCTAGCCGCCGGTGGCGTGCTATACGCCGCCGCTGGCCAGGCCAAGGCCACCCGCGAAATCAGCCTGATAGGCGGCGGCGCCACCCTCGGCACCCTGCTGCTGCTGCTGCTGGCCTTCCGCCGTGTGCGCGTACTGGTCAGTCTGCTGCCCATCGGCATGGCCCTGCTCGCGGGCTGCACCGCTTGCGTGCTGGTGTTCGGCCAGATCAACGCCCTGACCCTGGTGCTGGGCGCCAGCCTGGTCGGGGTTGCCGCCGATTACCCGCAGCACTACTTAAGTAAGAGCTGGAGCAACGCCGAGGGCGCGGAAGGCTGGAGCAGCTGGGGCGCGCTGCGTGCCACCCTGCCGGGCCTGAGCCTGAGCCTGGGCACCAACCTGATCGGCTACCTGGCGCTGGCTTTTACTCCGTTTCCGGCGCTGACCCAGGTCGCCCTGTTCTCGGCCGCCGGATTGATCGCCGCCTACCTCTGCTCGGTGTGCCTGCTGCCAGCCTGGCTCAAGGGGCTACGTCTACGCCCATCGCCCAGCCTGCTCAGCCTTAGCCAACGCCTGCTGACCAGTCGGGCACGCCTGTTAGGCAAGATAGGCAGCGCACCGCTGCTAGCGCTGTTATTGCTGTTCTGCGCTGGCGGCCTGTGGCAGCTGCACAGCCAGAACGACCTGCGTCAATGGTTGGGTAAAGAGCCGCAATTGCTCGCCGAAGCTCAGCGCATCGCCGAGCTCACCGGCCAGCAGCCCACCAGCCAGTTCTTCCTGGTGCGCGCCGCCAATATGCAGCAACTGCTGGAACGTCAGGCGGCGCTAAGCCAGCGCCTCGATCAGGCGGTACAGAACGGCCAGTTACGCGACTACCGCGCCCTTAGCCAGCTGGTCGCACCCGACAGCCAATTGCAGGAGCTGCGCGCCGCACTGCGCGAACTGCCGCAGCACTGGCAGCCCCTGCTCGATCTGGGCATCCCGCCGGCCGCACTGCACAGCGAACTGCTGGAGCTCCAACAGAACAACCAGGCCAGCCTTGAACAAGCCCTGGCCAGCCCGCTGGGTGAGGCCTGGCGTCCGCTAGGGCTGGGCCGCAATGCCGAGGGCGTGGCTGGACTGGTCAGCCTGCAGGGGCTCAGTAACAGCGCCGAGCTCAAACCGCTGGTCGAAGGTTTACCAGGGGTGCAACTGGTTGATCGGATCAGCGAACTCAATGCGCTATTCAGCGCCACCCAACTTAGCGCCGCCGAACTGAAATTGCTGTCCTCCATCGCCATCCTGTTGCTGCTGTGCCTGCCGTTCGGCCTCGGCGGCGCGCTGCGGGTGGTCTGCCTGCCGCTGCTGGCGGCCCTCGCCGCGCTGGCCTGCCTCGGTTGGCTGGGCCAGCCGCTGACGCTGTTCAGCCTGTTCGGCCTGCTGCTGATCACCGCCATCGGCGTCGATTACGCCATCCTGATGCGCGAGAACATCGGCGGGCCGGCCGTCAGTCTGCTCGGCACCCTGCTCTCGGCGCTGACCAGCTGGCTGTCGTTCGGCCTGCTGCTGATCAGCGACACCCCGGCGATTGCCAACTTCGGCCTGTCGATCAGCCTTGGTCTGCTGTTCTGCTTTCTACTCGCGCCCTGGGCTGGCACCCGGCAAACCACAGCTAACCAGGCGCAGACGCTATGACCATCGCCCTGGCCTGGCTGGCATTGCTCGCGCTATTTGCCCTGGTGACCTGGCTGGGTAAACGCCTGCGCCTGATCCCGATTGTCAGCCAGTTGCTGCTGGCCACCCTGGGTCTACCGCTGCTGATGCTGTGGACCACGCCGCTGGGTTTGGGCGCCCGCGAGCTGCTCGCGCCGGTGTGGCTGGAGCCCTTGTATGGCGTGGCCTTCTGTCTACTGCTGGGGCATATCCTCAGCGATGTGGTCGACCTGCAACTTGAGCCCGGTAGCCTGCAGATCGCCCTGCCGAGCTTCTTCATCCCCTTCTTCTGCGGCCTGGCTTGCGCTTTCTGGCTGCTGCCGGCGCAGAGCGGCCTGGCCGATATCGCCCTGGGCCTGCTGTTTGCCCTAACCGCCATTCCGGTGCTGTTTCTCTACTTGCAACACCTCGGCTACCCGGCGGCCAAGATTCGCCAGTTGCTGCAAGCGGCCATCATCATGGATGTATTGTGTTGGCTGATCTTCGGCCTGGCCCAGGGCAGCAGCAACCCGACCACCTTGCTCTGGCCCCTGCTGGCCGCCGGCCTACCGCTGCTGTTGAAGCTGCTGCCGCTGCGTTCGGCGCGACTCAATGGCAGCTGCTTTCTCATCCTGTTGCTGGTGATGCAGCAACTGCAGCTGAATGCCCTGGTGTTCGGCATCGCCTACCTGTTGCTGCTCACGGCCCTGCGTTTGCCTTTGCGCCTGCCGCTACCCGCCGGATTACTGCGCTGGCTGCAAACCTGGCTGGCGGTGCCGCTGATTCTGGCCTTTGGCCTGCTGCAGATCGACTGGCACGACGCTTGGCTGGGGTATTCTGCCTGGCAGTTTGCAGCCCTGTTGCTACTCCCCATCATCAGCAAACTGGTCGGTAACTGGCTAGGGCTGAGCTGGGCCGCCGGACAACGCCACGCTTATGCCGGGCAGTGGCGCGAAAGCCTGTTGTTGAATACCCGCGGCCTGACTGAAATCATCTTTCTCAATCTGCTGCTGCAACAGCAGATAATCAGCCCAGCACTGTATTTCGCCCTGATGCTGATGGGCCTGATTTCGACCCTGCTACCGGCCCTGGCCGGTGCTTACCCAAACGCCGTCATGCATGAGGCCAGAAGCCGCTATGAAGTCTCTTGAAGTCGAACAACGCCAAGTCGTCGTGATCGGCGCCGGGCCATCCGGGGCGATTGCCGGGGCGCTGCTCAAGCGCAACGGCCATGATGTGCTGGTACTGGAGCGCCAACGCTTCCCGCGCTTCTCGATTGGCGAGAGCCTGCTGTCGCACTGCCTGGACTTCGTCGAAGAAGCCGGGATGCTCGACGCGGTGCGTGCGGCGGGCTTTCAGACCAAACACGGCGCGGCCTTTGGCTGGGGCGAGCGTTATACCGAGTTCGATTTTCGCGACACCTTTACCAAAGGCCAGGGTTCGACCTATCAGGTGCTGCGCGCCGACTTCGACAAGCTGCTGGCCGACCAGGCCGAATTGCAGGGCGTGGAAATCCGCTATGAAGAAGAAATCTTCGCCGTCGACTTCAGCGCTGATTGCCCGCGCCTCAGCATAAGGCGCTTGGCCGATGGCCATGAATATCAGGTCGAATGCGCCTTCGTCCTCGATGGCAGCGGCTACGGCCGCGTGCTGCCGCGCCTGCTCGATCTCGACTTGCCGTCCAACTTCCCAGTGCGCCAAGCGGTATTCACCCACGTTGAAGACCGCAGCGAAGGTAGCAACTTCGACCGCGAGAAGATTCTGATCAGCACCCACCCCGAACTGCGCGATGTGTGGTTCTGGACCATCCCGTTCAGCAACGGCCGCTGCTCGGTGGGCGTGGTGGCCGATGCCACCCGCTATCAGGGTCGTCCGGAAGATCTGGACGCCTGCCTCAAGCAATTCATTGAAGAGACGCCCAGCCTGCACAAGGTGCTGAAAAACGCTGTGTGGGACACTCCGGCGCGGACCATCGGCGGCTACTCAGCCAACGTCAAAACCCTGCACGGTCCAGGCTTTGCCCTGCTGGGTAATGCCGCCGAGTTTCTCGACCCGGTGTTCAGCTCCGGCGTGACCATCGCCATGCGCTCGGCGAGCATGGCCGCCGGCCTGCTGCATCGTCAGTTGAGCGGTGAGGCGGTGGACTGGGAAGCTGACTTCGCCGTCCCGCTCAAGCGCGGCGTCGACACCTTCCGCGTGTATGTCGAGGGTTGGTATGACGGCAGCTTCCAGGACGTGATCTATTTCGAGAAGGCCCAGCCGGAAATCCGCCGGATGATCAGCTCGATTCTCGCCGGTTACGCCTGGGATGAGAAAAACCCTTACGTCGCCGAGCCGCGCCGCCGCCTGCGGGTGCTTGCCGAACTCTGCGCCACTAATTAATAAGGATATTTATGAGCAACCCGGCCGCCACCTACGTCGAGGAAACCCGCTTCGGTTTCTGGTTCTTGCAGAGCCACGTCTGGCAGCACCATGTGCTGCGCGTGGCAATCAATGACCTGCGCAGCCTGTTCGCCGGCCCGCTACCAGAAGCGCCGGTGTTGCTGGATGTCGGTTGCGGCCAGGGGAAGTCCTTCGGCCTGCTCAATGAGGCGTTCAAACCGGCACGCATAATCGGCCTGGATGCCGACCCGCATAGCCTTGATTGCTCGCGTGCCGAGGCCGAGCGCCTGGGCCTGGAGGTGCAATTGATCGCCAGTGACTGCGCCGCCATCGACCTGCCAGATGCCAGCGTCGACCTGCTGTTCTGCCACCAGACCTTCCACCATCTGGTTGAGCAGGAACAAGCCTTGGCCGAGTTCTGGCGCGTACTCAAGCCCGGCGGCTATCTGCTGTTTGCCGAATCCACCCAGTACTACATCGATACCTGGGTGATCCGCTGGTTGTTCCGTCACCCCATGCACGTGCAGAAAACGGCTGACGGCTATCTAGATATGTTGCGCGGCCAGGGCTTTGCGTTCGCAGCCCAGAACATCTCTTACCCCTACCTGTGGTGGAGCCGCTCCAAGGACTTTGGTCTGCTCGAACGCTGGGGGCTGCTAAAGCCCAAGCCGGCCGGCCAGCGCAATGAAACCCTGGTCAACGTGGTGGCGCGCAAGCCGCTGGGGGCAACTTCGACATGAAGCGCCTCATCCTGCTTGGCCTCAGCCTGCTACTCAGCGCCTGCGCCGCCCGCACGCCGCTGCCGCTAAGCGCGCCAACCTTTGGCGCACCACTGCCGGCGGCGCTGCGCGTTGAGCGCCAGCAAGGCGCAGAGCAACAGACCTGGTGGCTGGTGGTGCAGGCTGAACAGTCGGCACTGCGCTGGTCGCTGTTCGATCCGCTCGGCGTGCCCCTGGCACGGCAGCTGCTGGTAGATGGTCAGTGGCGCGCCGACGGCTTGCTACCGCCCAATAGCGAAGCGCAGGAGCTGTTCGCCGCCCTGCTGTTCGCCCTGACTCCACTCGACAAGCTGCCTGCCAGCTACGCGCCGGACACCTGGCAGCAACTGCCCAACGGCCAGCGCCGACTGAACCCGCACTGGCTGATCGACTACCACGCGCCGCTGGATTTCACCCTGAGCCAGGCTCAGGTGCTGAGTTACCGGGTCTATGCCCTCGCCGACAAAGAGATTCCCTGATGCCGGTTTACCTCAACGCACTGGGCCTTAACTGCGCCATCGGCCAAGGCAAGCAGGCGGTAGCGACGGCCTTGTTCGCCGGCGATAGCAGCGGCATGCAGGCGCAAAGCGGCTGGGTGACTGAGCGCGCCCTGACCGTCGGTTCGGTGCCAGGCGACCTGCCTGAGTTACCCAAGCTGCCGGGCCATCCACCCAGCCGCAACAACCAACTGCTGCTGGCTGCCGCGCTGGAGATCGAGCCCGCGTTGCGTGCCGCCATCGCCCAGTTCGGCCCCGAGCGCGTCGCGATTATCCTTGGCACCAGCACCTCAGGTATCGAAGAAGCCAGTCAGAGCATCGCCGAGTACTTCAAGCAGGGCGAGTTGCCCGCGCATTACGACTACGCCCAGCAGGAACTGGCTGAGCCGGCGAATTTCCTCAGTGACTGGCTGGGCCTGAGCGGGCCGTGCTTCAGCATTTCCACCGCTTGCACCTCGGGCGCGCGGGCCCTGCTCAGTGCCCAGCGCCTGCTTAACCTGGGCGTGTGTGATGCGGTGATCTGTGGCGGCGTAGACAGCCTGTGCCGCCTAACCCTGAACGGTTTTTCCGCCCTGGAAGCGGTCTCGGCCGAACGCTGCAACCCGTTTTCAGTCAACCGTCACGGCATCAATATCGGTGAAGGTGCGGCACTGTTTCTGATGACTAAAGAACCTATGCACGCAGCCGTACCCCGGAGTGCCGCAGCAATCGCTTTGCTTGGTGGCGGCGCCAGCTGCGACGCCCACCATATTTCCGCGCCGCAGCCCGATGGCCATGGCGCTCAGTCGGCCATGCGCAAAGCGTTGCAGGCGGCAGGCATCAGCGCCACCCAGGTCAATTACCTCAACCTGCACGGCACCGCCACCACTCACAACGACGCCATGGAAAGCCTGGCGGTGCAGGCCATCTTCCCGCACGGCGTGCCCTGCTCATCCAGCAAACCCATGGTCGGCCACACCCTCGGCGCGGCTGGTGCGCTGGAAGCCGCCTTCTGCTGGCTGACCTTGAGCGAATACAACCCAGAGCATTTGCTGCCCCCACATCTGTGGGACGGTGAGGCTGACCCGAGCTTACCGGCGCTGAACCTGGTGCAAGCTGGCACTCATATAGCCGTTAACCGTCCGCGCCGATTGATGAGCAATTCTTTCGCCTTCGGCGGCAACAATATCAGCCTGCTCTTTGGTGAAGAGATGGGTGAAGAGCCGAATGAAGAACGCAGCGAAGCGCCAGGAGAACGCGCATGAAGCAATGGCCCATTGCCGAACTGGTTCCCCACGCCGCCGACATGATCCTCATCGATCAGGTGCTGCGCTTTGGCGACGAGGACATCGAAACCCAGCTCATTGTTCGCCCTGACGGTCTGTTCAACCAGGCCGACGGTAGCCTGCCGGCCTGGGTTGGTATCGAGCTAATGGCGCAGAGCGTCGCCGCCTACGCCGGCTGCCAAGCGCGCCTGCTCGGCGAGCCGGTGGAGCTGGGCTTTCTGCTCGGCACGCGCAAGTACGAATGCAATGTCGAACGTTTTCCGGCAGGAGCCGAGCTGCATATCCACGCGACCCGTACGCTGCAGGATGACAACGGTATGGGCGTTTTCGAATGCCATCTGCGCGGCCCTGGTATCGAGGTCAGCGCGCGCCTCAACGTATTCCGCCCGCCCCAAGTGGCGAGCTATCTTCAGGAAGAATTTCAAGGATCACAGCCATGAGCAACCAAGCCGTCATGAGCGAAACCATTCTGGTCACCGGCTCCAGCCGCGGCATCGGCCGCGCCATTGCCTTACGCCTGGCCAAAAGTGGACACGATATCGTGCTGCATTGCCGAGCTCGGCGTGACGAAGCCGAGGCCGTACAAGCGCAGATTGTGGCGCTGGGTCAGCAGGCGCGCATTCTGCAATTCGATGTATCCGACCGCGCCGCTTGCCGCACCGCGCTGGAAGCCGATGTCGAGCAACACGGCGCGTATTACGGCGTGGTGTGCAACGCAGGCTTAACCCGTGACGGCGCCTTCCCGGCACTCTCAGAGGATGACTGGGACATCGTCATGCGCACCAACCTGGACGGTTTCTATAACGTCCTGCACCCGCTGACCATGCCCATGGTGCGGCGGCGCAAGGCCGGGCGCATTGTCTGCATCACCTCGGTATCCGGGCTGATCGGCAACCGTGGCCAGGTCAACTACAGCGCCTCCAAAGCCGGCATTATCGGCGCCGCCAAGGCCTTGGCGATTGAGTTGGGCAAGCGCAAGATCACCGTTAACTGCGTGGCACCAGGGCTGATCGATACCGAGATTTTGGATGCCGATGTGCCGGTTGAGGAAATCCTCAAGATGGTGCCGGCGCAACGCATGGGTACCCCGGAAGAAGTGGCCGGTGCGGTGAATTTTCTGATGTCTGAGGAGGCGGCTTACATCACCCGCCAGGTCCTCGCAGTGAACGGCGGGCTGTGCTGATGACTGGATGCAAACGGGTTGTAGTCACCGGCATGGCCGGCGTGACCTCACTGGGCAGCGATTGGCCGACCATCGAGGCCAACTTTAAAGCCGGCAACAGCGGCATTCGCTATATGCACGAGTGGGACCGTTTCAGCGAGCTGAACACCCGCCTCGGCGGACCGGTGGATGACTTCGAAGCGCCCAAGCGCTGGACGCGCAAGCAAATCCGCAGCATGGGCCGAGTTTCCAAACTCGCGGTGTACGCCGCCGAGCGCGCCCTCGAACACGCCGGTCTGCTCGGTGACCCGTGTATCCAGGACGGACGCATGGGCGTGGCCTGCGGCTCCTCAACCGGCAGCACCGAAGAGGTCAAAGCCTTCGGCAACATGCTGCTCAACTCGGTGGCCGATGGCCTTAACGCCAACTCTTATATCCGCATGATGCCGCACACCACGGCAGCTAATATCAGCATCTTCTTCGGCCTCAAGGGTCGCCTGATCCCGACCTCAAGCGCCTGCACCAGCGGCAGCCAGGGCATTGGCTACGCCTATGAGGCGATCAAGTTCGGACGCCTGCAGATGATGGCCGCCGGCGGCGCTGAAGAACTCTGCCCGACCGAGGCCATGGTTTTCGATGCGCTCTACGCCACCAGCCTGAAGAACGATGCTCCGCATACCTCCCCGCGCCCCTACGACAGCGGCCGCGACGGCCTGGTGATCGGCGAAGGCGCCGGCATCCTGATTCTCGAAGAGCTGGAGCACGCCCTGGCCCGTGGGGCGACCATCCATGCCGAAATCGTCGGTTTTGGCTGCAACGCCGACGGCCAGCACGCCACCAAACCCGTACAAGCGACCATGCGCGGAGCAATGGAGTTGGCCTTGCAAGATGCCGGGCTAGAGCCATCAGCCATCGGCTACGTCAACGGCCACGGCACCGCCACCGAGCAGGGCGATGTGGCCGAAACCCTGGCCACCGCCGAGCTGTTCGGCAGCCAGATGCCGATCAGCTCGCAGAAGAGCTACTTCGGCCACACCCTGGGTGCGTGCGGCGCGCTGGAGTCGTGGTTCAGCATCGAAATGATGAACGCCGACAGCTATGTGCCAACCCTCAACCTGGACAATATTGACCCGGCCTGTGGTGAATTGGACTACCTACGCGGCGATTTCCGCCAGATGAACAACCAATACGTAATGAATAATAATTTCGCCTTTGGTGGCGTTAATACGTCGCTGATCTTCAAACGCTGGAGCTAACAATCTGCTCAATTACACTGGCAGCGGCAGCAGTCACTTTTACCCACCCATACGCAGTTCCCAGCAAAGCCTCATCACAAGGAGCAACTCATGAACGCCAAAACCTGGATTCTCGCAGCAGCCTGCATCAGCCTGTTCCCGGCCGTCAGCCAGGCCCGTGACACCACCCACTACCTGCCATTTGACGCCGTGGTGCAGGAAGCCCTGCAGGCTGGCCGTCTCGATGGCAGCGTTAAGTTCTACTTAGCGGGCAACAAGCCGGCTGGCGCCGTCAGCGTGGTCAAATCCGGCGTCACCACCAGCCAGAAGACCAACGCTTTCAACAAGACTGACGAAGCCGCCTGCAGCTGGGCTCTGCAATCCGCGCTCATCCGCTTCCAGAACGCCGCCAAGGCCGCCGGTGCCAACGCCGTGGTCGACCTGGCCAGCAACTACAAGAACGTCGAGTACAAGGACAGCCAGAAGTACGAATGCCACGCCGGCGCGATCATGGCGGGCGTAGCGCTCAAGGGAAACCTGGCCAATGTCAAATAAGCCGGCGCTGCTCGGCCTGCTCGGCGCACTAACCCTGCTCGGCAGCCTGCCCGCGCTTGCCGAAGTGGATGGCCAGCAGCTGTACCGTGAGCACTGCGCCAAATGCCACGCCGAAGACGGCCGCGCCAATACCATGCGCGGCTGGTTGTACTTTGCGCAGAACCTGAGCAAAGCCAAGTGGCAGGACAACAACAGCGACAACGACATCCTCGAAGCCATTCAGGACGGTCCCGGCGCCATGCCCGGCTACGCCGACAAGCTCAGCGAAGCCGAACAGCTGGCGCTGGTAAAGACCGTACGCGATTTGCGTAAGCCCTGAACAACACGCAGATAAAACAAAGGCCGCTAATGCGGCCTTTGTTTTGTGCAGAGTTTATTGATGGTACTGCCCAGACAGCTCATGCACCGCTTCGAAAAACGCGCCAGCGTGAGCCGGATCAACTTCCGGAGTGATGCCGTGGCCGAGGTTGAAAACCTGACCATTACCCTGCCCGTAAGCGGCGAGAATACGGCCCACTTCGGCGCGGATTGCCGCCGGGTTGGCGTAGAGCACGCCTGGGTCCATGTTGCCCTGCAGGGCTACCTTGTCGCCAACGCGGGCGCGGGCGCTGCCAATGTCGCAGGTCCAATCCAGGCCCAGCGCCTCGGCACCGGTATCAGCCATGGACTCAAGCCACAGGCCGCCACCTTTGGTGAACAGAATCACCGGCACGCGGCGACCGTCGTGTTCGCGAATCAAGCCATCGACGATTTTCTGCATATAGGCCAGGGAGAATTCCTGGTACGCCGCCGCAGACAGTGAACCACCCCAGGAGTCGAAAATCTGCACCGCCTGCGCACCGGCCTTGATCTGCCCGTTGAGGTAGGCGGTAACCGACTGCGCCAGCTTGTCGAGCAAGGCGTGCATGGCCTGCGGGTTGTCGTAGAGCATGGCCTTGGACTTGCGGAAGTCTTTCGACGAGCCGCCTTCGACCATGTAGGTGGCCAAGGTCCACGGGCTGCCGGAGAAGCCGATCAGCGGCACGCGGCCATTTAGCTCACCACGAATGGTGCGCACGGCGTCCATCACATAACCCAGGTCCTGCTCCGGATCGGGAATCGGCAGCGCCTCGATATCAGCCATGCTGCTGATGACTCTCTTGAAGCGCGGGCCTTCTCCCGTCTCGAAATACAGGCCTTGGCCCATGGCATCCGGAATGGTCAGGATGTCAGAGAACAGAATCGCCGCATCCAGCTGCGGGTAGCGGTCCAGCGGCTGAATAGTGACTTCACAGGCCAGCTCAGGGTTTTTCATCAGTTTGACGAAATCACCGGCCTTGGCACGGGTGGCGCGGTATTCCGGCAGGTAACGACCGGCCTGGCGCATCATCCACACGGGTGTGACATCGACAGGTTGCTTGAGCAGGGCGCGGAGGAAACGGTCGTTCTTCAGGGAGGTCATGGCAGTTCCCGAGCATAGTAATCGGTAAAAAAGTGCGGGCATTTTCGCAGAGCGCCAAGCAAAAGGCACGGCGAGGGTCATGCCTTTTGTTGATTGCGACGATTTGCCTCGCACCATAGCCGTCGATTACGCGAAAAAAGACCGCGCGAATGACGAATCACTGATGAGTTCTTAACGGGCTTTTCACACTCAGCACCCTAGGTTTGGCACCGCAGCTCATAACCCTCCTGCCCTGACGGATGCCCTCGATGAATAAACTCCCTGCCATTACCCTGAGCTTCTGGGTGATGACGATCTGTGCCACCACCTTAGGCGAAACCGCCGGGGATCTGCTCTCCATGACGCTGGATGTCGGTTATGCGCTGAGTTCACTGATCCTTATCAGCCTGTTTCTCCTCACCCTGATCGGTCAACTACGTGCGCGCAGCTATAACCCAGCGCTGTACTGGACGGTAATTCTCGCCACCAGCACCGCCGGCACCACCATCTCCGACTTTATGGACCGCACCTTGGGTCTGGGCTACGCCACTGGCTCAGCGCTGCTGGTGACCTTGTTGATTGCGATTTTCACGATTTGGTACCTGAGCGAGAAATCCCTGTCGGTTGATCACATCGACAGCCGTCGCGGTGAGCTGTTCTATTGGGTGGCGATTCTGTTTTCCAACACCCTGGGCACCGCACTGGGCGACTACTTAGCCGATGATTCAGGCCTGGGCTTTGCCGGTGGCGCACTGTTGATCGGCAGCCTGATCGCCGTGGTGGTGGCGGCTAAATACGTCACACGTATCTCCCATGTTGTGTTGTTCTGGCTGGCGTTTGTGCTGACCCGCCCATTCGGCGCCACGCTGGGCGACTTCCTCAGCAAGCCGTTGGATCACGGTGGCCTGGGCTTTGGCACGGTAGGCTCGTCCGCTGCGCTGGCAGTCACCCTGATCGTGCTGGTAGCAGGCGCGGTATGGAGCACCCGCCGCGAGCGCGCCATGAGTTTCGCGGCCGCGCCAACTCGCTAAAAGCGCATGCTTGAGAGTGATGGCACGTTACCCAGCAGCAGAAACAACAAAGCCAGCCCTAGGGCTGGCTTTGTTTATTGCAGCATCGCTACTCGGTGATTAAACGCCGAGGTAGTCGAGGATGCCTTCAGCGGCGTTGCGGCCTTCAAAGATCGCCGTCACCACCAAGTCAGACCCCCGCACCATATCGCCACCGGCGAAGATTTTCGGGTTGCTGGTCTGGTGTTTGAACTGGCTCTGCTCCGGCGCCACCACACGGCCTTGGCTGTCGGTTTCGATGGTGAAATCGCTGAACCAGGGCGCAGGGCTCGGACGGAAACCGAAGGCGATCAGCACGGCTTCTGCCGGGATGATTTCCTCGGAGCCCGGAATCGGCTCAGGGCTGCGACGGCCACGGGCATCCGGCTCGCCGAGACGAGTCTCGACCACCTTCACGCCTTCGACCTTATCTTCACCAACAATGGCGATGGGCTGACGGTTGAAGAGGAATTTCACGCCCTCTTCATTGGCGTTCTTCACTTCTTTGCGCGAGCCCGGCATGTTTTCTTCGTCGCGACGATAGGCGCAGGTCACGCTCTTGGCGCCCTGACGAATCGAGGTGCGGTTGCAATCCATAGCCGTGTCGCCGCCGCCAAGGACGACGATGCGCTTGCCCTTCATGTCGATAAAGTCTTCCGGCGCCTTCTCAAAACCCAGGTTGCGGTTGACGTTGGCGATCAGGAAGTCCAGCGCGTCGTGCACGCCCGGCAAATCTTCACCGGGGAAGCCGCCTTTCATGTAGGTGTAAGTACCCATGCCCATAAATACGGCATCGTACTCATCCAGCAGCTGCTGCATGCTGATGTCTTTGCCGATCTCGGTGTTCAGGCGGAACTCGATACCCATGCCGGTAAAGACTTCGCGGCGATGGCTCAGCACGGTCTTTTCCAGCTTGAATTCGGGGATGCCGAACGTCAGCAAGCCGCCGATTTCCGGATTCTTGTCGAACACCACCGGTGTCACGCCGTTACGCACCAGTACGTCCGCGCAGCCCAAGCCAGCAGGGCCGGAGCCGATAACCGCCACACGCTTGCCAGTCGGCACTACGCCGGACATGTCCGGACGCCAGCCCATGGCGAACGCCGTGTCGGTGATGTACTTCTCCACCGAACCAATGGTCACCGCGCCGAAGCCGTCGTTGAGGGTGCAGGCACCTTCACACAGACGATCTTGCGGGCACACCCGGCCGCACACTTCCGGCAGGGTGTTGGTCTGGTGGCTCAGCTCAGCCGCAGCGAGGATGTTGCCCTCGGACACCAGCTTCAACCAGTTGGGAATGAAGTTGTGCACCGGGCACTTCCACTCGCAATACGGGTTGCCGCAACCCAGGCAGCGATGCGCCTGGTCGGCCGCTTGCGCAGGCTTGAAGTTGTCGTAAATCTCGACGAACTCTTTCTTCCGCTGACGCAACAGTTTCTTCTTCGGGTCTTTGCGCCCGACTTCGATGAACTGGAAGTCGTTATTCAGACGTTCAGTCATTGCAATACCTCATCAAACCACTTCAGGCGCATTCTTACTGCGGGTTGGCACGGGTGCTGGAGAGCAACGACTTCAGGCTTGCCGCCTTCGGTTTGACCAGCCAGAACTTGCGCAGGTAATCGTCTAGGTTTTCCAGCAGGTACGCGCCCCACTCACTCGATGTTTCCTGGACGTACTCGACAAGCACGCGCTCCAGGTGGCTACGGTAGGCCTCCATCGACTCATTGTTGATCCGCTGAATTTCCACCAACTCATGGTTTACGCGGTCGTAGAAGCTGTTATCCAGATCCAGGACGTAGGCGAAACCACCGGTCATGCCGGAGCCAAAGTTGTAGCCGGTTTTGCCCAATACGCAGACAAAACCACCGGTCATGTATTCGCAGCAATGGTCGCCCGTGCCTTCCACAACGGTGTGGGCACCGGAGTTACGCACCGCAAAGCGCTCACCCGCAGTACCGGCGGCAAACAATTTGCCGCCCGTGGCACCGTACAAGCAGGTGTTGCCGATAATGGCGCTGTCCTGGGTCTTGAACGGGCTGCCCTGCGGCGGGGTGACCACCAGCTTACCGCCGGTCATGCCTTTGCCGACGTAGTCGTTGGCATCGCCTTGCAGATACAGGTTTAAACCGCCGGCGTTCCACACGCCGAAGCTCTGACCCGCAGTGCCTTTAAAGCGGAAGGTAATCGGCGCCTTGGCCATGCCTTGGTTGCCATGCACGCGGGCAATTTCGCCGGAGACACGGGCACCAATGGAACGGTCACAGTTGCAGATATCCAGCTCGAACTCCGCGCCGCTGGCTGCGTCGATCGCCGGCTTGGCCAACTCGACCATCTTCTCGGCCAGCAGGCCTTTGTCGAATGGTGGATTGCGCTCAACCTGGCAGAACTGTGGTTTGTCTGACGGAATGTGATCGCTGCCGAGCAACGGGGTCAGATCCAGATGGTTCTGCTTGGCGGTTTCGCCTGGGAGCATTTCCAACAAATCGGTACGTCCGATCAGCTCTTCCAGGCTCCGCACGCCTAGCTTGGCCAGCCACTCACGGGTTTCTTCAGCGACGTAGGTGAAGAAATTCATCACCATTTCTACGGTGCCGATGAAGTGATCCTTGCGCAGCTTGTCGTTCTGCGTGGCGACGCCGGTGGCGCAGTTGTTCAGGTGGCAAATGCGCAGGTATTTACAACCCAGCGCGATCATCGGCGCCGTACCGAAGCCGAAGCTTTCGGCACCGAGAATGGCCGCTTTAACCACATCGAGGCCGGTTTTCAGGCCGCCGTCGGTCTGCACCCGCACTTTGCCGCGCAGGTCGTTACCGCGCAGGGTTTGGTGAGTTTCGGCCAGGCCGAGTTCCCATGGCGCACCGGCGTATTTGATCGAGGTCAACGGCGAAGCACCGGTGCCACCGTCGTAACCGGAGATGGTGATCAGGTCCGCATAAGCCTTGGCCACACCGGCGGCGATGGTGCCGACGCCGGCCTCCGCCACCAGCTTGACCGACACCAGCGCGGCCGGGTTGACCTGCTTGAGGTCATAGATCAGCTGCGCCAAGTCTTCGATGGAGTAAATATCGTGGTGCGGCGGTGGTGAAATCAGGGTCACGCCAGGCACGGCATAACGCAGCTTGGCGATCAGGCCGTTGACCTTGCCGCCAGGCAGTTGCCCACCCTCACCCGGCTTGGCGCCTTGGGCCACCTTGATCTGCAGCACTTCGGCATTCACCAGGTATTCCGGCGTTACGCCGAAACGGCCGGTGGCCACCTGCTTGATCTTCGAGCTGCGCACGGTGCCGTAACGGGCAGGGTCTTCACCGCCCTCACCGGAGTTGGAGCGCGCACCCAAACGGTTCATCGCTTCGGCGATGGCTTCATGGGCCTCAGGCGACAAGGCGCCGAGAGAGATGCCAGCGGAGTCGAAACGCTTGAGAATCTCACCCATCGGCTCAACCTGATCCAGCGCCAAAGGCTGTTCGGCCAGCTTCAGTTGCAGCAAGTCACGCAGCATCGACACCGGACGGGTGTCGACCAGCGTGGTGTATTCCTTGAATTTCTCGTAGCTACCTTGCTGCACAGCGGCTTGCAGGGTGTTGACCACATCCGGGTTATAGGCGTGGTACTCGCCACCGTAAACAAACTTGAGCAGGCCGCCCTGCTGGATCGATTTACGCGCGTTCCAGGCTTCACCAGCCAGCAGCTTCTGCTCGGCTTCGATGTCAACGAAACGCGCGCCCTTGATGCGGCTAGCCACACCACGGAAGCACAACTCGGTGACGTCATCCGCCAGGCCGACCGCTTCAAACAGCTGCGCACCGCGATAAGACGCCACGGTAGAAATGCCCATCTTCGACAAGATCTTCAGCAGGCCTTTGGAGATGCCTTTGCGGTAGTACTTGAACACTTCATACAGATCGCCCAGCACTTCACCGGTGCGAATCAAATCGCCCAGCACTTCATAGGCCAAGAACGGATAGACCGCCGAAGCACCAAAACCTAACAGCACCGCATAGTGGTGCGGGTCGCGAGCGGTAGCGGTCTCGACCAAGATGTTGCAGTCGCAACGCAGGCCTTTTTCAGTCAGGCGGTGGTGAATCGCACCGGTGACCAAGGAGGCGTGAGCCGGTAGTTTGCCTGGGGCAATATGACGGTCAGACAGAACCAGCAGCACCTTGCCGGCGCGCACGGCTTCTTCAGCCTGATCGGCCATGTTGCGCACGGCCGCTTCCAGGCCCATCGACTCGTCATAGTTCATGTCGATCAGCTGGCGCTCAAAGCCTGGGCGATCCAGGTTCATCAGGGCGCGCCACTTGGCCGGCGAAATCACCGGGCTGCTGAGGATCACGCGGGCGGCATGCTCAGGCGACTCTTCGAAGATATTGCGCTCGGCACCGAGGCAGATCTCCAGCGACATGACGATGGCTTCGCGCAGCGGATCGATCGGCGGATTGGTGACCTGGGCGAATTGCTGGCGGAAATAGTCGTAAGGCGAACGCACGCGCTGGCTCAACACGGCCATTGGCGTGTCGTCACCCATCGAGCCCACGGCTTCCTGGCCCTGTTCGCCAAGCGGACGCAGCACCTGGTCACGCTCCTCGAAGGTGACCTGGTACATCTTCATGTACTGCTTGAGCTGGTTCTGATCGTAGAACGCCGAACCGTGGTCGTTGTCTTCCATGGTCGCCTGAATGCGCGTGGCACTCTTGCGCATCCACTGCTTGTAGGGGTGACGCGACTTCAGGCGATTGTCGATGTCATCGCTACCGAGGATCTGCCCGGTTTCAGTATCCACCGCAAGAATCTGCCCCGGACCAACACGGCCCTTGGCAATCACATCTTCAGGCTGGTAGTTCCACACGCCAATTTCCGAGGCGAGGGTGATGTAGCCGTTCTTGGTCGTGACCCAGCGCGCCGGGCGCAAACCGTTGCGATCGAGCAGGCACACGGCGTGGCGACCATCGGTCAGCACTACACCGGCCGGACCATCCCAGGGCTCCATGTGCATGGAGTTGTACTCGTAGAACGCGCGCAGATCGGCGTCCATGGTCTCAACGTTCTGCCAGGCTGGCGGAATGAGCATGCGCACGCCACGGAACAGGTCGATGCCGCCGGTGACCATCAGCTCAAGCATGTTGTCCATGCTCGACGAGTCAGAACCCACGCGATTGACCAGCGGGCCAAGCTCGTCCAGGTCGAAAATCTGATCGTTGGCAAACTTCAGGCGACGCGCCTGCGCCCAGTTACGGTTACCGGTGATGGTGTTGATTTCACCGTTGTGCGCCAGAAAGCGGAACGGCTGAGCCAGCGGCCACTTCGGCAACGTATTGGTGGAGAAGCGCTGGTGGAATACGCAAATGGCAGTCTGCAAGCGCTCGTCACCCAGATCTGGGTAGAACTGCTGCAGATCGGCCGGCATCATCAGGCCTTTGTAGATGATGGTCTTGTGCGAAAAGCTACAGATGTAGTGGTCGCTGTCGGCAGCGTTGGCCACGGATGAGCGGCGACGGGCACTGAACAGCTTGATCGCGAACTCTTGATCGGACAGGCCTTCACCGCCGATAAACACCTGCTCGATCTGCGGCAAGCGCTCAAGGGCAAGGCGCCCAAGCACACTGGTATCGATCGGCACATTGCGCCAGCCGACCAGACTCAGACCCGCTGCCAGAATCTCACGATTCATATTCGCGCGGGCAGCTTCGGCCTTCGCCGGGTCTTGGTTAAGGAACACCATGCCTACGGCGTACTGTTTGGGCAGCTCGACGGCAAAGTGCTGTTGGGCCATGGCCCGCAAGAAAGCATCAGGCTTCTGGATCAGCAGACCACAACCGTCGCCGGTTTTACCGTCGGCGTTAATGCCACCACGGTGGGTCATGCAT
>Ga0209504_1001371_pt1 | contig 18568 bp, 19 predicted proteins | sample COGITO_mtgs_1005_FD_184791 | JGI IMG/M metagenome (GOLD analysis project Ga0209504, IMG submission 184791) | Pelagic marine microbial communities from North Sea - COGITO_mtgs_100511 (SPAdes) (version 2) | ecosystem: Environmental > Aquatic > Marine > Epipelagic ...
GCGCAACAGCTACTGCGCCTACTTTTTTTGACGACTTAGGCGTTGAGCGCGCCGTCGGGGGCTGACCTGCTGCAGAATCAGCTTTATTGACCGCCACCGAACCAGTGGTCTGCAATCCGCTTATTCTCTGATCTAAATCGAGGTAATCGTCCATACGACGCTGACTGATTTGTTCAATTAAATAAGATTGCTGCTCCAACATGCCGCGCAACTCACTCATCTCAACCTGCAAAGCCTGCAGCTGCACATACAGCTCTGCCGAAACCGACTCATTGCGCTGAGCTGCCGTTGCATAGGTAGCTGTCGGCCCACGAGCATCAGCTTGCTGCATGGAATTATCGTTAGACGCGCCCGCAGCAGAGCCGGCTGAAACAGTGGGCAACCCCTCAACCACTTCAACGGCAACCACCTGGGCGGAGGCAAAAAAGATAGCCACCAGGCAATAACCTGCCAACACCCCGCCTACTAGGTTACGCATAGAGCCACCTGACATAAATTTAAAGATGCGGTAAAGCATCGCCCATAAAAACCACCTTACAGGCGACGCTGTTCATGCAAAAAGTATAGTTACTTCAATTCTACGCGACGATTCAAAGACCAGCCATTGTCATCGCTACGCAATGAAATCGGACGTTCTTCGCCATAGCTAACCACTTCCATGCGTGCGCGAGAGACGCCTTGAATCGCAAGGTAATCAGCGACTGCTTTAGCACGGCGCTCACCTAATGCAAGGTTGTACTCGCGAGTGCCGCGCTCATCGGCATGACCTTCGAGGCGAACACTACTATCTGTTGTGCGCAACCGCGCGGCCTGTGCATCTAGCGCTGCACGTGTAGCTGCTTTCAACGTTGATTGATCAAAATCAAAGTAAAACACCGTTTCTAGCAAATCGGCAATCGGCTCGTCAACCACTTCAGTTGGCGCCTGATCAATAGGCGTAGCAACAACAGTTGGCTCTTGAATATCGGTATCTTGATCCTGAGTTGAATTTGACGCACAGGCGGTCAGTAAGCTGCCGAAAAGCGCCAGAAAAATAATGCTTTTGAGTGAAGATGCTATAGCGTGTGAAGTAATCATGTCTATCGTACTCTCTAGTGATGGTGGGAAGTCGTGCGGTAATCGTACTGCATACGTTCCGTAGTTTAATGACAATGCGAACACAATACTACGGCTGCGCACCACTAAAATGCGGCAAAATCAACACCCGCAAATTAAACATCTAACTTTGCCTGAGGCAGCAGTTTTGAGCGCTGAGCGAAATTACATTTTTGGCGACCAGGCAGGCTCTTGAACATCACTATTGGGCGAGGGCAGACGATACTTAAAACCACCATCAAGAGCCACTGCGGCCAACACGCCCCGCTGCTTATATTTAGTAGCAAACAGCAACATGCTGCCGTTTGGTGCAATGCTTGGCGACTCATCGAGATCGGAGCGAGTCAGCACAATAAGACGCTCAGTAGCAAATTCCTGCCATGCGATATGGTAGGCACCATTATCGCGATGCACCATAACCATGCTCTTGCCGTCGGCGAGCACCTGCGCCGCGGCATTGTAACTGCCTCTGTGAGTAAGCCTTTTAACCGCGCCCGAATCTAAGGCAACTTGATAAATTTGAGGCTTACCGCCACGATCGGAGGTAAATACCAATGACAGACCATCGGGCGTCCAATCAGGCTCGGTGTCGATGGCATAGTGGTTCGTAATACGAGTGAGCTTTTTAGTGGCCAAATCCATTACGTAAATCTCAGGGTTGCCATCGCGAGACAATACCATTGCCATGCGCCGACCATCGGGAGACCAAGCTGGCGCGCCGTTAAGCCCGCGAAATGCGGTGAGCTGCTGCCGAATACCGCTGGCAATTTCCTGCCTATAAATAGCCGGCCGGTTGGTCTCAAATGAAACGTAGGCAATGTGTCGACCATCGGGAGACCAGTCGGGCGACAAAATAGGCTCATCACTTTTCAATATTTCACGCGGACGAGCGCCATCCGCATCCGCCACAATAAGACGATGTGAGCGCCCACTTGCTGGATCACCATTGACCGACACATACGCCATGCGCGTAGCAAAGACGCCTTCGATACCGGTCAATTTCTCGTAAACACTATCACTCACGCCATGCGCCAAGGCGCGCAATTCCAAAACCGTATTGGCATGTCGCTGACCCAAGACACGCTGCTGCCGATGCACATCAAAAAGGTCGAACGCCAGCTCTAAGCGCTGATTTTGCAGCGAGGTGCGGCCAATTAATAAATATTCAACACCCAACGAGCGCCAGTCACGATAAAAAACCTCCTCCTCCGAACGCGGCAACCCCAACATACCGGCACGCGGCAGCACTTCAAATTGACCGGTACGTGCCAAGTCTGCGGCAATAATGCCAGCAAGATCGGCCCCCAGAGGTTTGCCGCGATGCTCAAACGGAACGATTGCAATTTTAGTAGGGTTATCAACGCCCTCAGTAATTTCAATGGTTAAGTCGGCATAACTTGATACAGCTAACATAACTGCACTGATAAAAAGAACAACGCGACGCAACACTACAGCCAATCTCACAATCTTAAATCCTCGGGTCTAAAAGCAATTTCAATATTACGGAAGTGTTTTTCGAACAACTGACGGGGCATGCCTTGCAACATGTCAAAACGACCCACTTTTTGAACGGCCAGCGAGGCCGAACGATCGAGCGCCGCATTGCCGCTGCCCTCTTTGATATTGACACTCACCACATCACCATTGGGTACTAACTTAATCGAAAGCAGCACCTGCATATGGTTACGCGCCGAAGGCGGCCGATTCCAGCGCCCAATGATTTCAGTACTCATGGCGGCTACATAACGCGCCACTTCATCTTGCTCTCGGTCTTGTGCTAATTGCCGATCTTCATCATCTAGCAATGCATCGAGTAACTGGCGCTCGACCACAGCTGGCGCGCTATTTAGTGGCGCTTTTTTAGGAGGATTCACCGCTGCTAACTTTTCTTTAGTCACCGCTTTCTTTGGCTTGACCACCGACACAGGTTTTTTTTGCGCGATGGGCGCCGACTTTTTCGGTTTGATTTTTTGTCGAGGTTTAACGGCGGGTTTAACTTTTTTTAGCTCAACAAGCGAGGCGCTAATGACTTTTTGTGGCTTTACCCGCTGCTTGGGTTCAGGGCTTCCAGCAAAGCCCCCCATGACAAAAAAAGCCAGCAATAAATGGATAAAAAAAGCAGCTAAACACGGCACAACATAGCTCTGCCAATGCCCACCTGTCATCGCCACTCTACTCAACAAGTTTTATGTCCTACTGCGGCTGTCGCCGACATACTAATCACTTTTATGGCGTCTCGGTAACCAAACCTACGGCAGGCGCGCCCGCACCCTGCAAAGATGTCATCAAGCTGACCACCTCGCCATAAGGAATATTTTTATCGCCCCAAACAAGTACAGCTGTTTCAGGCTTCTGCACAAGGACCTTAGCCACTCTATCGGTCACGCTAGCCAGTGTTACCGGGCTATCTGGCTTGGCACCTAAATTAAGATATAGACTGCCGTCCGCCTTGATCGAAACAATTAACGGCTCATCTTTAACCGCATCGATAGGCGTCGACGGGGCCTGCGGCAACTCCACCTCAACACCTTGCATCAGCAACGGTGCAGTCACCATAAATACGATCAGCAGCACCAATGTCACATCGATATACGGCACCACATTGATTTCAGCAATCAACTTGCGTCGTTTTTTATACCGACTTTGACCCTGCATACCTTCTCACTGCCTCAATACTTTTAATTGGTGCTGCCACTGGTGGCTCGCCATTAGCGATCGTTGTTATGTGCCTGACGATGCAATATGCCAGAAAACTCCTCGGCAAAGGTTTCATAACGAGACATCAGCATATCGACTCGCGCCGAGAAGCGATTGTAAGCAATGACCGCCGGGATCGCTGCAAAAAGCCCCATAGCGGTTGCAATTAACGCTTCAGATATACCCGGCGCCACTGAGGCTAACGTTGCCTGATGCGTATTAGCCAGACCTCTAAACGAATTCATAATACCCCAGACAGTACCTAACAAGCCTACATAGGGGCTAGCTGAACCGACATTAGCAAGAAACGGAAGATGCCGCCCTAGCTCTTCATCTTCGCGGGCTAATGCCACGCGCATAGCGCGCTCGGAACCGGCCATAACGGCCTCAAACTCCATTCCACTTTGCTGCCTCAGTCGTGAAAACTCCTTAAAGCCTGCGCGAAAAATAGATTCAACACCGGTAATGGTCTCTTGCTCTGCACGAACACTTCCGGAGCGGTATAACTGGCCTAAATCGATGCCCGACCAGAATTCATCTTCAAAATCCAACAACTGCTTGCGCGCTCGGCGATAGACTGCCGCACGCTGAAAAATCATCACCCATGAAATAATGGATGCCAACATCAACAGCAACATGACGGCTTGCACTAATATAGTGGCTTCACTAATTAGCTGCCAAATAGGTAATTGTTCGTTCACTTGTGCTCCCGCCTAAAAAAATCGCCAATACTGCGGCCATCAATACTGTTTACTCGTTCGTCGCCGCCAAACCCTGCTTAATGATGCTGCGCCGCTACAATCTTATCGATCATTTCGCTCGGCATTGCCGCCGGCTTGCCCGTACTCTTCAACACGCAGGCAACTTTGACCTCGCCTTTGCAAAGCAGTTCATCGCCACGCTCCACACGCTGCTCAAACAAAACGTAGGTGCGGCCGAATTTTTTAATGCTAGCCGTGATGGTAAGCGCATCATCTAAATTTGCTGATGCCAGATAATCACACGACAAAGAATGCACAACAAACATTTTTTCAGCAGCAAATAGAGCCGGCTTTGAATAACCCATGGCACGGAACATATCGGTGCGAGCCCGCTCCATATATTTTAAATAATTCACGTAATACACAATGCCGCCGGCGTCAGTATCTTCTATGTAGACCCGCACGGGTATGTGAAACAATTCTATCGGCATGGTTACAATTCACAAGTATGGGCACACATCAACTCACATCGCAGCAGGTAGCCCTGCACACACTTAATGAGTCACTGCGAGAAAAATGAAACCGACAAGACCCTCACTCCAACTAATCAAAATAACCGTTGTCGGGCGGGATAATGCCAAAATGCTCATAGGCTCTTTTAGTGGCGACGCGGCCGCGCTGCGTGCGCTGTACAAAGCCCTGCTGAATTAAAAAAGGCTCTAACACTTCTTCAATCGTGCCTCGCTCTTCACTGATGGCCGTGGCAAGGTTATCAACTCCTACCGGGCCACCATCAAACTTTTCTATAATAGCCAATAACAGTCGACGATCCATATGATCAAAACCCTGCGGATCGATATTTAGGGTATTTAATGCGCCATCAGCCACGTCTTTGCTAACCACACCGGCGTGTTTAACCTCAGCAAAATCGCGCACCCGGCGCAGCAATCGGTTAGCAATGCGAGGTGTACCTCGAGAGCGACGCGCTATTTCGGTAGCACCCGCAGGCTCGATGTCGACGCCCAACAACTTAGCTGCACGCGTAATGATGCTGGTTAGATCGATCAGTGAATAAAACTCTAAGCGTTGCACAATGCCAAATCGATCACGCAGAGGTGATGTTAACGAGCCGGCTCGAGTGGTGGCGCCAACTAGCGTAAACGGCGGTAAGTCTAACTTTATCGAGCGCGCCGACGGACCTTCACCAATAATAATATCTAGTTGGTAATCCTCCATCGCTGGATACAGCACCTCTTCAACCACGGGAGAGAGGCGATGAATCTCGTCGATAAAAAGCACATCACCACTTTGCATATTGGTTAGCAATGCAGCCAAGTCGCCTGCTTTTTCTAATACAGGCCCCGACGTCGAGTGCAGCTCGACACCCAATTCATTAGCAATAATATGTGCCAACGTTGTTTTACCCAAGCCAGGCGGGCCGAATACCAGCGTATGATCCAGCGCCTCTTTGCGATTGCGCGCTGCAGCAATAAAAACGTCCATTTGCTCACGTACTGCCGGCTGCCCGCAATAATCGACCAGCTTTTTAGGGCGCAGGGCTCGATCTTGATCGACCTCTACGCCACTATCGCGTGGTACTTGGCCTTCCTTAATTGAGACGAGTTTATCGGGTTCTATCATAAAATTTAATCTGCCGTACAACGGACTTAGTCGAACTCAGTTCAGTGCTTCTACCTATCATCGCTATCTAACGCCAACGATTAATGCTCAAAATTTCTGCCTACGTTTTTTGTACTAGGCCATACAGCTTTTGCGCCTCTGCACAATAACACCACTAACGCCTCAGCGTGGCTTGTAATGCTGCCCTTATCGCGTCTTCCGCCGTATTAAGCTGATCAAAATCGAGTTGCGCGATGGCTTTGCTCGCCTCAACGGGTTTATAACCCAGTGCAATCAATGCGGTTTCAGCTTCAGCCACCAATATATTGTGCCCGCCGCCTGAGCGATTGTCATCTGCTGTGTCAAGCTCATGGTCGCTCACATCACCAGCCTGCCAATCGTGCATACGGTCTTTCATTTCAATCACCAACCGCTCAGCCGTTTTTTTACCAACGCCAGGCAAGCAGGTGAGAGACTTGAGATCGTTAGCAAGGATACAACGCGCAAAGCCCCTAACATCCATGCCCGAAAGAATAGCTAACGCCAACTTAGGGCCAACACCATTGACTTTAATCAGCGCACAAAATAATTTTCGCTCAGCGTGGTCGGCAAAGCCATAGAGCAGCTGGGCATCTTCTCGCACCACAAAATGAGTTAAGAGTTTAACGCGTGCGCCTAGCGCAGGAAGGGTGGCAAACGTAGTGAGCGACGCCTGAACTTCATAGCCAACGCCGTTGACATCTAACACTAATGCAGGGGCCGACTTAACAACCAACTCACCCACTAGAAAACTTATCATGATGCTGTCTCGACTGTAGTCTGCACAAGCCTGCTCAATTTAACACTGTACATATGACAAAGAGCCACAGCTAGTGCATCGGCGGCATCCTCTGTAGGCGTGGCATTTAGCTTGAGGAGTCGAACCACCATACTTTGTACTTGAGCCTTATCGGCCGCGCCAGTGCCTGCTACGGCTTGTTTGACCGATCGAGCAGCATATTCAAAGACTTCAAGCCCAGCCATGCTAGGCACTAATAGCGCCACACCGCGGGCATGACCCAAGGTTAACGCCGAGCCCGCACTCTTGCCCACAAACACTTGCTCAACAGCCGCATCGGTTGGCTGATAATCATCGATGAGTGTTTGTAAACTGGTAAATAAGCGCGTCAGCCGCGCTGGCAAACCCGTTTCGCTAGTTAACCGAATACAACCGCTGGCAATATAATGTGGCTTGCCACGGACCGATTCAATAATGCCATAACCCGTCTTACGCGACCCCGGATCGATACCAAGAATAATACTCATAAGGACCAAAACATAGTGGTTCGTATCCATTGGCGAAAGCCGCAACAAGGCGGCCGTAGCGTACTATTGCGCAACGCAAAAAAGACATTGCAGCAAGCTATTGCTCGCTGCTTTTTTTACGCGCGCCAAGCAAGCTGCTTTGCTAGGCAGCCGGATCTTTTTTCTCGTTGTTGCGCAATTTAATATGCAGTTCACGCAGTTGCTTTGCATCGACCTCACCAGGTGCCTCGGTCAACACACAAGCCGCTGTTTGCGTTTTAGGAAATGCAATAACGTCGCGAATTGAACTAGCACCTGTCATTAGCATGATCAGGCGATCTAAACCAAATGCCAAGCCGCCATGCGGTGGTGCACCATACTTGAGCGCGTCGAGCAAGAAGCCAAATTTTTCGTTGGCCTCAACCTCGCTAATATCCAACAAGCGAAATACCGCTGACTGCATGTCAGCGTTGTGAATACGCAAAGAACCACCACCTAACTCGGTGCCGTTTAACACCATGTCATAGGCTTGCGACAGCGCCGCACCGGGATCGGCCTGCAATTCTTGTAGCGAACAAGACGGGGCTGTGAACGGATGATGTAAGGCCGTCCAACCGCCTCGATCGTCCTTTTCGAACATTGGGAAATCAACCACCCACAATGGCGCCCACTGGCAGGTGTATAAATCTAAATCTTGACCTAACTTACAGCGCAGTGCACCAAGCGCTTCGTTCACGATAGGCGATTTGTCGGCGCCAAAGAATACAATATCGCCATCGGCCACTTCGAGGCGCTTCATGAGCGCCAATACGGTATCGTCGGGCATAAACTTTAGGATGGGCGATTGTAAACCGGCCAACCCCTGCGCAATATCGTTGACCTTCACCCAAGCCAATCCTTTGGCGCCATAAATGCTTACAAATTTAGTGTAACCATCAATTTCTTTGCGGCTAATGCTAGCCCCGCCTGGCACTTTGAGCGCAGCGACTCGCCCATCAGGATCATTGGCTGGACCGTTGAATACTTTAAAGTCGACACTGGCCATAAGATCGTTCACATCAACTAGCGTCAATGGAATACGCAAGTCCGGCTTATCACTGCCATAATCGCGCATAGCCGTGGCGTAATCGATACGAGGAAATTGAGTCAGCTCAACATCTAAGCTGTTGCTAAAAACCTCACAAATAAGTCGCTCTGCCGAGGCCATGATTTCATCTTGCCCCATAAACGAAGTTTCAATATCTACTTGGGTAAATTCAGGCTGCCGGTCGGCACGTAAATCTTCATCGCGAAAACATTTAGCTATTTGATAATAGCGATCAAAGCCCGCCACCATCAATAGCTGCTTAAATAGTTGTGGCGATTGCGGCAGAGCAAAAAAGCTGCCATCGTGAGTGCGACTAGGCACCAGATAGTCGCGAGCGCCCTCTGGCGTAGCGCGTGTGAGGATAGGCGTTTCAATATCTAAAAAACCTTCGCGATCGAGAAAACTTCGTATGGCTGATGTAACCCGGCCACGCAATAGCAACTTAGCCTGCATTTCATGTCGACGTAAATCTAAGTAGCGATACTTCAGGCGAATATCTTCGCCCACCTCGGTATGATTATCGAGTTGAAATGGCGGCGTCTCTGACTGATTGAGCACCTGGAGCGCCTGCGCATACACTTCAATTTCGCCCGTTGCCATGTCGGGGTTTATCGTAGCCTCGCTGCGTGCACGCACCACACCTTTAACCCGTAGCACATATTCGCCGCGTACTTTATCGGCCAGTGTGAAATGCTCACCGGCATCGGGATCGAAAACCACTTGAACAATACCGCTGCGGTCACGCAAATCGATAAAAATAACACCACCGTGATCACGGCGACGATCAACCCAGCCACATAAAGTGATCGGTTTGTCGATATGGGTACGAGCAACATCACCGCAGTAACTATCACGCATGGGAATAGAATTTGTTAAGTTGGCCAAAAATACCTCTGCTTTATTGACTTATTGGCACGCCCCGTAGCCATATCACATAGCATCTAGGTCGCAATTATTACCTGGTCGCGACTAACCAAAGTAGCCTCTTGACCCTGCATTGTATCTAATTAAGCGTATCTAACTAAGCGCATCTAACTGCATATATTTAACGATGCTCGCTCCAACACTACCCGCCTTGTGCAGATAGCTTTTGAACAAAAAGCCATTCCAGACAGTGCTGCTTATATCGAAAGCATAAACCTAAATTGCCGCACACTATTGGAATAACAACACCTCAAGGGTTAGCTCTGCTCAGCTACCAACCGACTTATTTGCAGTGGCTGGCTTAGCAGGAGCTTTATCAGCCGCGCTTGTGGCCCCCTTGCTATCTGCTCGGCCGCCCTTGTCCGCCGTATCGCGCTTTGCTTGTGCCCCGCTATCAGCAGGGGCACGCCCGTTATTTTTAAAGTCTGTTTCGTACCAGCCACTGCCTTTCAATTTGAAGGAAGCCGCCGAAACGAGCTTAGTTAACTCTGGCTTGCTGCATTGCGGGCAATCCAGCAAAGGTGCATCAGCCATTTTTTGCAGCGCATCAAAATAATGCTCGCAGGCTTTGCACTGATACTCATAAATAGGCATAAAACGTTGCCACCCTCTCAAATAACCTCAATTCAATCGCCAGGCCTGAAGACACCGCCTAAACCAATCGGGTGCGCGGCTCTTGCCAACCCGTTTACTACCCACAAGCCCTTTTGGCCTATGAACAACCGGGAAATCTCAATGCACTGCGCATAATGGCGGCGATTATAAACTAATTTAACTGCCTGCTTCATACTGGGCATGCAATAAAAGCACACAATTAAGCAGCCCGACAAAGGAATTACGCATTAGCGGCTACTAGCTATCTAGTCAAATTGACCCACACTTTCAAGCCTCACCCACTCTACCCAAGCCAGTTCAGATCACCGTTACCTACAAAACCAAGCGCTTTATGAATCTAACGGCAGCAAAGATAAACTAACAGCAATCGTTAAATTAGCTTATTTATTTTCATCAAACAGACAAAAAATCATTTAATTCGCATAAAAGCCGTAAAAATAAGTGTTTTTTTGATTGCTTGCGCCCAATCTTTTCGCTATATATACATCTGCTGAATGCGCTGACCGATGAGCAACGCCGCACTGAAGGTAAAATGGCTCTGTAATACTAGAGTTCTTTACTAAGGGGCGCTGAAAAAAACCAATTGGCATTGCCACAAGCAGGAATCGATTTAAAAACTACTGTTTTCTAACCTCACGAGGAATTATCACCATGGCTGCTAAAAAATCTGCAAAAAAAGCACCCGCTAAAAAGAAAGCTGCAAAAAAAGCACCAGCTAAAAAAGCACCAGCAACTAAAAAATTAACCGCTGTAAAAGCACGCTTTAGCAAAACTCAAATTCTCACTGAGCTTGCAGAGAGCAATGACCTAACTCGGAAGCAAGTTAGCAGCATTATCGATGATCTTTCAGATATTATCGAAAGACACGTTAAAAAAGGCGCTTGTGGTGAATTCGTTCTGCCTGGCTTACTTAAAGTCAACACAGTGAAAAAGCCTGCTAAAAAAGCACGTAAAGGCATTAACCCATTCACTGGCGAAGAAACTGTCTTTAAAGCGAAGCCTGCGAGCATTGCAGTTAAAGTACGTCCGCTGAAAAAGCTCAAAGAAATGGCTGGCTAAGTTATACCGCACGCTTTTAAAGCACAAAGAGCCGGGGCCGAAGTTATTCAGCCTCGGCTTTTATTTATCTGAAGTACCCCTTATTTAGAACCATTGCCGGATGTACCGAATATGCGTACCAGTAAGATGCTGCTCTCCACGCTCAAAGAAGTCCCTGCCGACGCTGAAGTTGTCAGCCATCAACTCATGCTGCGCGCTGGGATGATTAGAAAGCTAGCCTCTGGCCTGTATACATGGCTACCCATGGGGCTGAGAGTACTGCGTAAAATTGAGGCTATCGTACGTGAAGAAATGAATCGTAGCGGAGCACAAGAAGTTCTAATGCCCGTGGTTCAGCCCGCCGAACTATGGGAAGAATCGGGGCGCTGGAACCAATACGGCGCCGAGTTGCTTCGTATCAATGATCGGCACCAGCGAGCATTTTGTTTAGGCCCCACCCATGAAGAAGTCGTCACTGATCTCGTGCGTAATGAAGTTCAAAGTTATAAGCAACTTCCATTGAACCTCTATCAAATACAAACCAAATTTCGCGATGAAATAAGACCTCGATTCGGCGTGATGCGGGCGCGCGAATTCACTATGAAAGATGCTTATTCATTTCATGCCAGTCAAGCTTGCCTGGAACAAAGCTATACCTCAATGTACGACGCCTACAGCACTATCTTTTCTAGGATTGGCTTAAACTTTCGCGCAGTACTCGCCGATACTGGCTCTATTGGTGGCAGCGCCAGCCATGAGTTTCATGTGCTAGCGGACTCAGGCGAAGATGATATTGCGTTTAGTGACAGCAGCAATTACGCAGCAAACGTCGAGCTGGCTGAGGCGCTGGCTCCTCCGGTTCAAGCTGCCGACAAGCCCGAGACGCTGAAAACACTGAATAAAGTGGCTACTCCGAATGCAAAAACTATTACAGAAATTGCCGCTCAACTTAAAATAGAACCATCAGATACGCTAAAAACACTCATTGTCAAAGCCGATCCTGCGACCTGTGAGTCGCCATTTGTTGGTCTGGTTGTGCGCGGAGACCACCAACTCAATGCGGTTAAAGCAGAAAAACTCGACTGGGTATTAGCGCCTTTGGAGATGGCCGGCGAGCAAGATATAGAACAACAGCTGCATTGCACGGCAGGTTCTATTGGCCCGGTGGAATTAGGCATGCCCATTATTGCCGACCGAACGGCAGCGGTTCAAACTAACTTTGTTTGCGGTGCCAACAAAGAGGGCTGGCACTTAACGGGCGTTAATTGGCAGCGCGACACAAGCCCCGATCAAATTGCTGATATTCGCTCGGTAATAGCAGGCGATGCCAGCCCCGATGGACAAGGCACGCTGGCGATTAAACGCGGCATTGAAGTGGGCCATATTTTTCAGCTAGGCGATAAGTACAGCGAGGCCATGCAGGCAACCGTATTGAATGAGCAAGGCAAAACGCAAACCCTCTTAATGGGCTGCTATGGCATTGGCGTATCGCGCGTAATGGCCGCCACCATTGAGCAAAATCATGACGATAGAGGAATTATCTGGCCCGCCTCTATCGCTCCGTTTGCCTTGGTGCTGATCCCGGTCAACATGCAAAAGTCAGAGCTCGTAAAACAGGTTACCGAACAACTGTACGACGACCTCCTAAAAGCCGGAATCGATGTCTTACTCGACGACCGCAAAGACAGACCCGGCGTAAAATTTGCCGATATGGAATTAATTGGTATTCCGCATCGGATTGTCGTGGGTGAAAAAAGCTTACAGCGAGGCATCTTAGAATACCGTGCTCGCAACCAACCCGAGGCGGCCGAAATACCACTTGATAATGCGCTAAAAGACATCCTTCAACTTGTTGCGCAATAAGGCAGGTCCAAGTACAACTCGCCAAAGAGCTATGCCCTACTTGCAAATTGGCCACTGCGCGCCGCTCAAACTGGGCTAAAATTGTAATGCCAAAGAGCCAGTATTTGCTGGCTCGCAACCATGTAGCTAACATATCTGCCATGTATCATTTCTTCGTTGCTCTTGCCACATATTTAGCGCTGAGCATGAGCTGCTCAGCTCATGCCAACAATCCCCCCATCAACGACAATCAACCAACCAGTCAAGCAAGCAACCGCAGCGCACAAATCAACGATATCGAGCTCAAACAATTCTTACAGCACAGCTTGCGCGAGCAACAAATTACTTTAGATAAATACGATGCAGAAGTTTGGCTGGAAAGCATGCTAAGCCGCATGCAACGATACAAGATTGAACGCGATGAAGCGCTGAGCATTCTGAGAGCTGTTTATCAAGAAGCTAAACTCAGTGACATCGAACCCGACCTAGTGCTAGCTGTTATTGCTATTGAAAGTTCCTTCGACCGCTTTGCCATCTCGCCGGTAGGCGCACAAGGGCTGATGCAAGTGATGCCTTTCTGGAAAAAAGAAATTGGCCGCAACAGTGACAACCTCACGGATATAGCGGTAAACATTCGTTATGGCTGCAAAATTTTGCAATTTTACCTGCAAAAATCCAAGGGCGATTTAAGTGAGGCATTAGCGCGCTACAACGGCAGCCTTGGCCGTACGATTTACTCAGAAAAAGTATTAGTAGCCTGGCAGCGTCGCTGGCAAAGTGGTCGCCTTTCAATTCACTAAAACTGCAGCATAAGCTAGAACAAACACTGACGCGGTATACTACCGAATATTAATTTACCAATCGATGGCTTACTCAATGCCTAGGCACATCCACCATGCTTTTTTTTGATAATAGTTTTGCACGCCTAGACAGTAATTTTTATACGCACAATGTGACCACGTCACTGCACAGCCCTAGCTGGATTATAAAAAATCATGCCCTTGCCTCCGATCTAGCAATCAGCCTAAACGATGACCCTGAAAAAAAATTACTGCACGCATTTAGTGGCGGGCAACCACTGCCCGGCAGCCAACCACTAGCAATGGTTTATGCGGGGCATCAATTTGGTCAATATGTCTCTCAGCTCGGCGACGGACGCGGCGTACTACTGGGCGAGTTAAAAACTTCAGCAAGCCAATGGGATCTGCATCTTAAAGGTGCCGGACTCACTCCATACTCAAGAGGCGGTGACGGCCGCGCAGTGCTGCGCTCAAGCCTGCGCGAATACATTGCCAGTGAGGCGCTCGCTGCGCTTGACGTACCCGGCACTCGGGCACTGTGCGTCACTAGTGGCACTGATACCGTTTGGCGTGAAACACTCGAACCTGCAGCCATGCTTGTGCGCGTAGCGAAAAGTCACGTACGCTTTGGTAGCTTCGAATTTTTTCATTACTCGGGCCAACATGAGCGAGTAAAAGAATTAGCCGATTACTGCATCGAAAAGTATTATCCTGAAATAACCGTTGAAAAACCCTGCCAACGTTATATCAGTTTTTTTAAATCTGTTATCGAGCGCACTGCAATCTTAATCGCTAAGTGGCAAGCCGTTGGTTTTGCCCATGGCGTGATGAATACCGACAATATGTCTATTGTGGGCGATACCTTTGATTTTGGCCCTTATGGTTTCATGGATCGGTACGACGAAGCCTACGTGTGTAATCATTCTGATCACCAAGGGCGCTATGCATTTAATGCCCAGCCTGGCATTGGCTTATGGAATCTCAATGCGTTGGGCCACGCGCTATCATCACTGATTGAAACAGCCGACCTGCAGGCGGCACTCGCCGAATATGAACCGAAGTTAATTAATCGTTACAGCGCGCTCATGCTGAGCAAGTTAGGGCTTGTAGAGCAGCAGCCTGATGACGCGCTGCTCATCAATAGCTTATTAAGCTTAATGCAAGCTAATGATGCCGACTATACGCTCACTTTCAGAGGGTTAGCCCATATAGACACCACTATAGACACCAATATTGAAAGAAGCGCCTTGATAGAACACTTTACCGATCAAGCCGGCCTGCAAGCATGGCTTGGCACCTACCGCACCCGCCTGCAAAATAACAACCTCAGTAAAGCGCAAAGGCAGCAGCACATGAATGGCGTGAACCCACTCTACATTGCACGTAACCATCTGGCCCAAGAAGCAATTGAATGCGCAGAAAATGGCGATTACACAGAGTTGCACAACCTCATGCAATTATTGGCCGCGCCCTATACCGAGCAGCCCAATCAAGAAAAATACGCTGCTGCAGCCCCTGCATGGAGTCATGCGCTACAAATTAGCTGCTCTTCCTAGAATTTCTCCGCCCGCCAACATTGCCCCACACTCCAAAATTTTTTTAGGCAAAGGAATAAGCTGGACAGAACAACCGCAGCCTTAACGGCAACTTTTTTTACAGCGCGCTTGTGATTTGCTGAAAGTCAATTTAAGTAAAAAAATCAATGCTCTCGCGTTGATCTAAAGCGAATATCGGGCCAGCGCTCTTGAGTTAGACTCAAATTAACTCGAGTAGGCGCCAAGTAGCTTAGGTGCCCGCCACCATCTAAGGCTAAATTATCGGCTTGTTTTTTGCGAAAATCGGCCAGCATTTTCTCATCTTCACAATCGACCCAGTGCGCCGTATAAACATTAATAGGCTCGTATATTGCCTCCACCTTATACTCATCCTTCAGTCGATAAGAAACCACTTCAAACTGCAAGTTACCCACTGCACCTACAATTAAATCGTTATTGTTGAGCGGCATAAATACCTGAGTAGAGCCCTCTTCAGCTAGCTGCTTTAAACCTTTCTGAAGCTGTTTTGTTTTTAGCGGATCTCTTAAACGTATGCGCTTGAACAGCTCGGGGGCAAAATGCGGTATACCGGTAAATTTTAAATTTTCACCTTCAGTGAACGCATCGCCAATTTGGATTGTGCCGTGATTATGCAAGCCGATAATATCACCCGATGTAGCTGTATCTACAGCAGATCGATCGCCTGCTTTGAAATTCACGGCATCAGCAATTTTAATGTTTTTATCAAGCCGCACGTGCCGCATACGCATACCCTTGCTGTAAGTCCCCGAGCAAATTCGCATAAAAGCAATTCTGTCGCGATGTTTAGGGTCCATATTGGCCTGAATTTTAAAAACAAAACCAGAAAACTTTTCTTCCAATGGATCAACATCACGCGTTTCCGTCGGCCTTGGAATCGGCGGAGGTGCCCACTCGACAAAGCCATCTAACATTTCACGCACACCGAAGTTAGCAAGAGCAGTACCAAAAAAAACAGGCGTCAGCTGACCGGCAAGATACTGCTCAAGATCAAACTGATGACTCGCACCGCGCACCAACTCGATTTCTTCAACATAATCGCTATAGTAAACATCTAATAATTCTTTAGCGGCATCGCTCTCCAAACCCTGTATGGTTTGATCGTCATGCATTTTAAAGTTATGGCCCGATTCAAAAACATGGATCGTGTCCGTGTAGAGGTTATAAACGCCTTTAAATTCTTTGCCCATCCCTATTGGCCAATTAATAGGCGCGGCCTTTATTTTTAATACGTCTTCAATTTCATCAAGCAAATCGACCGACTCACGAATATCTCGGTCAAGCTTATTAACAAAGCTAACAATAGGCGTATCACGCAGACGACAAACATCCATTAACTTTATCGTTCTGGCCTCAACGCCTTTAGCACCGTCCACCACCATAAGAGCAGAGTCGACCGCTGTTAGTGTTCGGTACGTATCTTCCGAGAAATCTTCGTGGCCAGGCGTATCAAGTAAATTAACCACTCTACCTTTATAAGGGAATTGCATGACCGAAGAGGTTACCGAAATCCCACGCTCTTGCTCCATGCTCATCCAATCTGAGGTGGCATGACGATCAGCCTTCTTGCCCTTGACTGAACCTGCCACCTGAATAAGCTGACCCAGCAGCAACAGTTTTTCTGTGATCGTGGTTTTACCCGCATCGGGGTGCGAGATGATAGCAAACGTTCTACGTCGTTGAATTTCCTCAGATAATTTGCTGTCACTCACTACTCAAACCCTAATATGTACTTAAATATGTACTTGTTGCTCGTATTACTCCTGACCGAATGTCAAAAGGCGCGCCATTTTACTCAGTTGCACCCTCTTGAGTCCATGAAAGCCCGAATTTAGCTTATTATTGGAACATCACAATTTAGGTACGCGTTATGAGCAAGCCACCAGAAAACAAAGGCAAGTATTTGCGATCAGAGGTCATCACCGATGAAAACGGGAAGGCTTCATTTATCAAGACTGTCGCCTCCAACAAACCATCACCTTCCGACGAAAGTTTCGAAGAATTAGTGAAACGGCTGAATGACAACCCTTGGATACGGCGCAAAATTTATTAAGCCCTCAAAAGAGATCATATTGAGCAGCCTGTTGCTCAGCTGCTTGCCAGTCTTTTGATTGTGCTGCCTCATCCAGTAGCAACTTCACATAGGCGGCAGCATCGCTAAATTGCTCTAGATTTTCATCAATAATCCATAGCGATTTGTAGCCTGTTTCTGTGATCGGCAAAGGGGCACGCTCAGGGCATACGCTTCGAACTTCAACATGAATCAAGTCATGACCGTAGTTTTTCTGAAAAGCGCCACCAAAAGGCCGCACTCTTTGTGATACGGCGATTTTGATCCCTCGCCAATGCAGTTCGTAGACATCCTTGTCTTTTGCTTTAGTTTCCATCTTAATGCGCCCAAAATACGTGGACTTCTTCAAATCCCGTCTCGATGGTGTAAACATCGCCGCTTAGCTCCATATCGCGCCCCATGCGCTCATAGTCAATATAAAAGGCTAAATGCTCTGGAATATCACCTGTTTGCTCGGTCAGCTCTTCGGCATAGTCTGCCAGTGATTTGTACTCGCCCGCATAGTGGTCTTCTATGGCTTTGGTTGCATCTTCGATATTGTCACCAAAATGGCTCAATAACTCGCCACCGATTTCGCCATGCTCCTCAATGAATACCGCCACGTTATGCGCAGATTCTAGCCCTTCGTACTCACTCACTCTGTAACCGCCAAACCCTTCGTAATCATGGATCGCATACTCTTCGGCAAAGCCTTCGGGACTGTTTTTGAGCATCTGGTTTACTTGCGCCCAAATATCTTCCATTTCTTCAGTCGCATCAATCCAAACCCCGTGCAATCTTCCGTTGTTATACGCCGCCAAATCCGCCACATAAATTCTAATTTCTTCGCTCATTGTCTTTACTCCTTTAGCTTAAAAAAACACATCCCCTTTTGGGGTTAAAAACCCCAAAAAAAGAGCGAGCCGAAAAACCAAAAGAGGCGAGCGGAAAATCATACGTTTTGTTGGAATCCAGACAGGGGGAACCTCCCAACCTGCACAAGCCCATTTTTTTTTGGGCGCGGAAGGTTGGGGGATGTCTTGATGGAGGGAAAAGGTATGATATTTTGAAGTCACCACAAAAGGGGAAAACTTCTAAAATCCCTTATGCAGTAATTCAAACTTGAATCGTTATAACTTCAATTAGTCAGCCTAAAGCTGAACCAATGTGCAATCACGCAGTAACGTCGCACGCGACACCAGTGCTCATAAGTTCTCTTCTCGCCTGTCTCCTCGATGAAC
>Ga0209504_1001372_pt1 | contig 18565 bp, 12 predicted proteins | sample COGITO_mtgs_1005_FD_184791 | JGI IMG/M metagenome (GOLD analysis project Ga0209504, IMG submission 184791) | Pelagic marine microbial communities from North Sea - COGITO_mtgs_100511 (SPAdes) (version 2) | ecosystem: Environmental > Aquatic > Marine > Epipelagic ...
AAGTAAAAACAGCTTTTTTCTGTCAAAATTGCGGGGCCCAACACGCAAAGTGGATGGGACAGTGTACTACCTGCAACGAGTGGAATACCCTTGTAGAAGAAATTGTCCAAAAAGAAGAAAAACACAAGTGGAATGTGACTGCTGAAAAGAGCGGCCCCAACAAAGCCCTTGCCATCTCACAAATTCAAATTCAAAAAGAGCAACGCATCGGCACCCAAAACCAAGAATTAGACACCGTTCTTGGAGGAGGTCTTGTTCCTGGATCTGTAGTTCTTCTCGGTGGAGAACCTGGAATTGGAAAATCAACGCTGCTTTTAGAGATTGCTCTAAAAATAAAACAAAAAGTCCTCTATGTCTCCGGAGAAGAAAGTCAATCTCAAATAAAAATGAGAGCCGAACGGCTGGGGAAGCAATCGTCAAACTGCCTGATTCTCACAGAAACCTGTACTCAGAACATCTTTAAAAACATCGAAACAATTGCTCCTGAAATCTTGGTGATTGACTCGATTCAGACCCTGTACACAGAACATCTTGATGCATCTCCTGGGAGCGTGTCTCAAATAAAAGAGAGCACCTCGGAACTGATAAAATTTGCGAAAGAAACAGGAGTTCCCGTTTTGGTTATTGGGCACATCAACAAAGAAGGCAGCATTGCTGGCCCAAAAATTTTGGAGCATATGGTCGATGTTGTTTTGCAATTTGAAGGAGACAGAAATCACAGTTACCGCATCCTAAGAGCTCAGAAAAATCGATTTGGATCCACATCGGAATTGGGCATTTACGAAATGCTCAGTAGTGGACTTAGGGAAGTCAGCAATCCTTCTGAAATATTGATCAGTGAAAAAGACGGAGACTTGAGTGGAACAGCTATTGCGGCTACTTTGGAAGGCATGCGACCTTTGATGATAGAAGTGCAAGCCTTGGTCAGCTCAGCAGTGTACGGAACCCCTCAGCGCTCTGCAACAGGCTATAACTTAAAACGCCTTAACATGATTTTGGCCGTTTTGGAAAAAAGAGCGGGATTTCGATTGGGCGCCAAAGATGTGTTCTTAAACATCACGGGGGGAATCCATGTTGACGATCCAGCCATTGACTTAGCGGTCATCACTGCCATTTTGTCTTCCAACAATGACGAAGCCATTCCTCAGAATTACTGTTTTGCTGCTGAAATTGGATTGGCAGGGGAGATCAGGGCTGTCAATAAAATCGAACAACGCATCTCAGAGGCTGAAAAATTGGGCTTTGACAAGGTTTTTGTTTCCAAATTCAATAAGATCACAAAAAAAAATCGAGGGATTTCAGTGGTTCCTATTTCTAAAATTGAAGACTTGTACACATTGCTGTTTTGACTTTTTCACTAAAAAAAAACCGTTTTTCCAAAAAGAAAAACGGTTGCATCTCTAAAAGATAAATATGCTATTTGTTTTTGTTGGCCCCCTTGATGTATTTTTCCAAAGCCATGGTCATCGAAGGAGTTTCGGGGGAAGGCGCCTGAATGTTGATTTTCAAACCCGCTTCTGAAGCAGCTTTCACTGTGCTGTTTCCAAAAACAGCAATGCGGGTATCATTTTGTTTGAAATTTGGAAAATTTTGAAACAAGGAATCAATACCCGAAGGGCTAAAGAACACCAAGATGTCGTAAAACACATTTTCCAAGTCTGACAGGTCGCTGACCACCGTTTTGTACAAATTGATGCGCGTCCAGTTCACTTTCAAATCGTTCAAGGTTTGAGGAACCAAATCCTTTAACTTATCTGAGGAAGGCAAAAGGAAATTTTCTGTTTTGTGCTTTTTGATCAATTTCCCCAACTCAGGAAAGGTTCTTTGACCAATATAAATTTTGCGTTTTCTGTAAACCACGTATTTTTGAAGGTAAAAAGCAACGGCTTCAGACTGACAAAAATACTTCATGTCGTCAGGAACTTTGAAGCGCATTTCTTCAGCAACTCTAAAAAAATGATCCACAGCATTTCTACTTGTAAGAATAACGGCTGTGTAAACTTTCAAATCAATTTTATGAGCTCTGATTTCCTTGACAGAAACACCCTCTACGTGAATAAAAGATCTAAAATCGATCTTCACTTTCTGTTTTTCTGACAAATCAAAATAGGGGGAGTGTTCTTTTGGCTCGGGTTGTGAGACCAATATCGTTTTCACTTTCATACAGTTGCATTTATTCAATTGCTATCTTGACGAAAACCAATAGCGGTGATATTTCAAGAGCGCAAAGGTACAAAATAAAATAAAATAAACCGCTCCTAGAAATTCTTTTGTTAAATCCTTGCACAACCCGAAGCCACCTCGCGGAAAAGCACAATATTGCACAACACAATGTGAGTTTGTAAAAGAAGTTGCTCTCAGGGAATGCATACACAAGAAGTATTAAAAAAGGCAAGCACAGCAGCAAGGCCGCTTTTAAATAGCTGCTCTTGTACAAATAGTAGTCTTTGAACAAATCAGGAGATCCAAACAACAGCGCCACACCAAGTCCCAATGCATACTGAACAGAAAAGTAGCCGGTTAGCAGCAAAAAAAGTTGGCCAAAAAGAAGAAAAGACAAGTCTTCCACCAGACCTGACTTTTCAAAAATCAAAAAGACAAAAAGAGTTCCAACAAGAAGTTGCAGCAAAGAAAGTGCCCTGTAAAAAAAAACGTTGGACTCCGTCAATTCATTGGAGTAGACTAAAAAATACTTTTTTGAAAAAAAGCAGGTTCCCAAAGCAAACAGTCTTTTGGGGGAAATGGCATTTAAAATCGACAACAAGCCAAAAATGACGACGAAGACAAGGGTCAACCAATCCGGATTTTGCAGCACTTTTTCAACTCCAATGTTCATGGCCAATAGATGAAAGTAAAAAAACTGGTTTGTAAAATCATTCTAGCGAAAATAGCAATAAAAAATCATACATTTGTAACCTATTTTAATTTTATAACATGTCTGACACGCTTGTCATCATTCCTACCTTGAACGAAATTGAAAACATCAAGGCGATTGTTTCAAAAGTTTTGGAACAGCCGAAAAAATTTGATGTTTTGGTTGTGGACGATGCCTCCAAAGACGGGACTCCTGAAGCTGTTTTGGAGTTGATGGCACTGCATACAGACCGCTTGTTTTTAGAAAGAAGAGTGGGAAAGAAAGGATTGGGAAGTGCGTATATTCATGGGTTCAAATGGGCCTTGAAAAAAGACTATCTCTACATCCTGGAAATGGATGCTGACTTTTCTCACAACCCAAAAGATTTGATCAGGCTATACAAGGCCTGTAAGGAGGGAGGAGCAAAACTGTCCATTGGGTCACGCTATATAAACAACAATGTCAATGTGGTGAATTGGAACATCAAGAGGTTGTTGCTTTCTTATTTCGCCTCCAAATACGTGCAATTGATTACCCGAATCCCCCTCTTCGACACAACTGCAGGTTTTGTTTGCTACCACAGAGATGTCCTACAAGCAATCGACCTTGACAACATCAAATTTGTCGGATACGCATTTCAGATTGAAATGAAATTCAAAGCTTGGAAACGCAAGTTTCCCATCAAAGAAGTTTCCATCGTATTTACAGACCGCACCAAAGGAACTTCCAAAATGTCAAATTCAATTATTTTTGAGGCCGTCATTGGCGTCATTCAATTACGCCTAAGAGGAATCTCTTAAAAAAGACACCCAATGCTATGAACACAACACTTATAAAAAACGCCCAAATTGTCAACGAAGGGGTCATTTTTCAGGGAGACCTCCTTATTGAAGGTGACTTCATTTCAAAAATTGGAAGCGATCTAAAGGCGCCCGCTTCTGCAAAAATAATAGATGCCAAAGGCAAATACCTTCTCCCAGGAGCCATCGATGATCAGGTTCATTTTAGAGAACCCGGTCTGACACACAAGGCAACAATCGCTACCGAAAGCAAGGCCGCCATCGCTGGAGGAATCACCACGTTTATCGAAATGCCAAACACCGTTCCCCAAGCGACCACTCAAGAAGAACTGGAGAAAAAATTTGAGATCGCCAACAAGACTTCTTATGCCAATTACTCTTTTATGTTTGGAGGCACCAATGACAATTTAGAAGAATTGTTAAAAACGGATCCTGAAAAAGTAGCAGGCATCAAACTCTTTTTAGGTTCTTCTACTGGAAACATGTTAGTGGACAACGAAGAGGTGCTGAAAAAAATATTTTCTTCTACCCGAATGTTGATTTCTGTACATTGTGAAGACGAAGAAACCATAAGAAAAAATTTAAAGAAACACATAGCGCTGTTTGGCGAAGACATTCCGATCAAATACCATCCTCGCATCCGGAGTGAAGAAGCTTGTTATTTGTCCTCTTCCAAAGCGATCCAACTGGCAAAAGAAACGGGTGCCAGACTGCACATCTTCCACTTATCAACCGCGAAAGAAACAGCGTTGTTCCGAAACGACATCCCATTGAAAGAAAAGAAAATTACCGCGGAAGTATGTGTACATCACCTGACCTTTGACGAAGGGGATTACGCTGAAAAGGGTACTTTTATCAAATGGAATCCTGCTGTCAAATCAGCGGCCGATAAAAAAGGGCTGTGGGAAGCCTTGTTAGACGATCGCATCGATGTGATTGCCACCGACCACGCTCCTCATACTTTCGAAGAAAAACAACAAATCTACACCAAAGCACCCAGCGGCGGACCACTCGTACAACACGGATTGCCTGCAATGCTGACCGCTGTTAAAAGCGGAAAAATTTCTTTGGAAAAAATTGTAGAAAAAATGTGTCACAATCCTGCTATTTTATTCGAAATCGACAAAAGAGGCTATGTAAAAGAGGGATTTTATGCAGACCTGGTTTTGGTAGATCTTGACAAATCTTGGACCGTCACCAAAGAGAATACTTTGTACAAATGTGGGTGGTCCCCTTTTGAAGGCTCCAAGTTAGAAGCAACCATCACACATACCTTTGTAAACGGCTCCCTCGCATATGAGGAAGGAAAATTTGCAGCTGCGCTTCCAGGAAAACGAATTGAGTTCAACCGAAGTTTATGAAAAAAACAGTCCTGTCTTTGCTCTGTGTCTTTGCCTTTTCATGTACGAGCAATACCATTTTTAAAAAACCCGACGACTTGATCGAAAAGGAGCAAATGGTTGATTTGTTGACCGATCTTTACCTCGCAACTGCAGCAAAAACTGCAAAGAATCTGGAAAAAGAACGGAATGTAGACTACACCCAGTTGGTTTTTGAAAAACACGGCATTGACAGTGCGCGGTTCAAGCGAAGTAACTTTTATTACACGGCTAAAATTGATGTGTACGAAGCCATTTTTAAAGAGGTGAAATCTCGAATCGCTTTAAAAAATGACTCCTTTATATCGATGAAAAAAAAGCGGGATTCCCTTAAAAATGACAGCATACAAAAAGTCATTCTAAAAAGAGATTCTCTCAGAACAACAACTTCAAAAACAAAGTAATTCAGGTGCTTGTCTTATTTTCAAGGTCTTCCTGGTAGCGTTTGGCAACTTTTTTCAAGACTTGCTCCATCGGCTCAAATTCAAATTCAAATGTTTTTTTTACTTTTTCAGCACGGTAATAAGAGCTGTTATGAGCTGCTTTGGCAGTGTGCTTGGAAAAGGTATTGGCTGCTCCTGTCAGTTTTGACTTGAGCCACGAAAGCCGCCATCCCAAAGCGCTGAGTAATTTGCTGACTTTTATTTTTGGAGGTTTCTTCTCAAAAACGCGCGCAATGGAATCGACAATTTCTTTGAAACTTTTGTTTTCAGAAACCACGACAAATCGTTCGTTTGTCACCTCAGAATCCATTCCTTTGACCAACAGGGCTGCCACATCTTCTACTCCTACAAAACCTGTAACTCCTTCGGTGTAAAAAGGAAATTCTTTGTACGTCATGGAAAACAAAGCCCCTGAGTTTTCTCTCCAAAACCCTGCTCCCAAAATAACTCCTGGATTGTAAATCAACACCTGTAACCCTTCTTGAGCAGCTCTCCAAACCTCCATTTCGGCGCCGTACTTGGTAATTGCATAGCCGTAATTGTTTTCTTCTAAATTGAATTCATCTTGTTCGTCTATAATGGGTTTGTTGAGCGTTTTTGAAATGGCTGCGATCGAACTGACAAAGCAAAGTTTCTGAACCTTGTAGGCGAGGCACATATTGACTACATTGGCCGTTCCATAAATATTGACCGAGCGCATCTTTGAATAGCTAGAGGTGTCAAAAGAGACCAAAGCTGCCAAGTGGTAGACCTTTTCAATGTTTTGAAAAGCGGCTTCTAAAGAAGAAACCTCTCTGACATCTGCCTGTACCCATTGGATCTTGGAGAATTCTTTGTCCACCTGATCGGTGAAATAAGAAAAGACATGCTTTGCCTTTTCTAAAGAAGATGCTGTTCTGTAAGTTGCCCTCACTGTTTGCCCAGCATCCAATAACTGAACCAACAAATGGGCTCCCAACATTCCAGTTCCGCCTGTTACTAATACCATGCTACGAAAATACTGTAAAAATGCGAATGTCGTTTTGGAAATGCAGATTTATTTCTCCCTTTTGCCCTCCGCTCTCGTCAATTCTCAATTCCATTTTCCATCGTGTTTGCCCCTGTTTTTAAAAACGGAACTCATTCTTTATTTATCGCTTTGTGAATTGTCGCTTTGCCTCTCAAATTCGAATCACTATCTTTGCCAAAAACGAGAATGAAATGGCTTTAAATTTTGTGGAAGAACTGAGATGGAGGGGGATGTTACACGACATCATGCCTGGCACTGAAGAATTGTTAAACAAGGAAGCAACTGCAGGGTATATTGGATTTGATCCTACCGCAGCTTCTCTCCATATTGGAAGTTTGATTCCCATCATCATTTTGATGCATTTTCAAAAAGCAGGCCACAAACCGATTGCCTTGGTTGGGGGAGCTACTGGAATGATTGGCGATCCTTCCGGGAAATCTGCAGAGCGAAATCTATTGGACGAAACAACCTTGGCCAAAAACATTGCGGGTGTCCAATCTCAATTAAAACGTTTTTTAGATTTTGACAGCGGGGCAGAAAACGCAGCAGAGTTGGTGAACAACTACGATTGGATGAAAGAGTTTTCCTTGATTGATTTTGTGAGGGACATTGGAAAACACCTCACTGTCAACTACATGATGGCCAAAGAGTCCGTAAAAAAAAGAGTGCGAGGAGAAGCTACTGAAGGGATGTCTTTTACCGAATTTACCTACCAATTGTTTCAAGGCTATGACTTTCTTCATTTGTACGAAACAAAAAATTGCAAATTGCAAATGGGCGGCTCTGACCAATGGGGCAATATCACCACAGGAACGGAGCTGGTAAGAAGAAAAGCGCAGGGAAAAGCGTATGCCATGACTTGCCCACTGATTACAAAAGCAGACGGATCCAAATTTGGAAAGTCTGAAGGAGGCAATATCTGGTTGGACAAAGGCCGTACCTCTGTCTATAAATTTTACCAATACTGGCTGAATTCTTCAGACGAAGACGCGGAGGGTTTTGTCAAAAAATTTACTTTTTTAGACAAAGAGACCATCGATCGACTGGTCGAAGAACACCGCGAATCGCCGCACACACGCCTTTTGCAAAAAACCATTGCCAAAGAGGTAACGGTATTGGTGCACTCAGAAGAAGCTTATGAAAATGCGGTCAAAGCTTCATCCATCTTGTTTGGGAAATCGACGGCTGAGGATTTGAAGTCTTTGGACGAACAGACCTTTTTAGAGGTGTTTTCTGGAGTTCCCCAAGCGCAGATCAAACCCGAACAAATCGAAGAAGGTTTGGACGTCGTAAGCGCTTTTTCAGAAACGGGTTTCTTAAAGTCGAATGGCGAAGTGAGAAGGGCTTTGAAAGAGAATTCCATCTCTGTAAACAAGGAAAAAGTAAACGAAGGGTTTTCAATCACAGCCTCCAATTTGATCGCCCAAAAATACGTCTTGTTACAAAGAGGTAAAAAAAGCTATTTTCTTTTGAAAGTCATTGCATAAACATCCGGATTCTCTGAAAAAATCAAGTAATCATGAGGTTGCAACCTCGGATGTCCGAATTGTCAAAACGCCCCAAAACCTCAAAACTCCCTTTTGGGTGAATTTTCCCTAAATCTTGGGTCGCTATAAAAGAACAGGAATTTCGATTTGACAAATCGATGACATTGATCCCTCCTGTCTTTCCATGTGTCAATTGCTGAAAAGGGTCTTCGGTGTCTCGAATCCGCACCTGCATCCAAGGAGGTGTTTTAAAAAGCCCTTCTCCCTTGGAATACGCCTGACTTAACAGCTCTGTCATTCCGTATTCAGAATGAATTTCTGCGACTCCAAAACCAGCTTTCAAAAGAGCGTGCAGTTCTTCACGCACCATTTCCTTTCGTTTGCCCTTCATCCCTCCGGTCTCCATGACCAGGGTGTGTTTTAATGAAAAATGGTGTTTTTCAACCAAATCCAACAAGGCAAAGGAGACGCCGATAAGCAAGGATTTTTTGCCTTTGGACTCCAAGAGCAATAAAGTTTCTTTTAGCTGGTCCAAGTTGTCCAAATAAAAACCACTCTCTGAATGTTTGGATTGTTGGATCAAATCAGCGGTCATGTAGACCAAAGAAGACCCCTCCCTTTCCAAATAAGAGGGCAAAAGCGCCAAAATTACACGGTCTTCTACAGGTCCGTAAAAATGTTCAAATCCTTTTGTATAACTCTCTTTGTAAAATGACAGATCGGTCACAAAGTGTTTGCTTTGCTGCATCCCTGTGGTGCCACTGCTCAAAAAAGTTTGGACTACAGGACTTGGGTCTGATAAAATCTGGTGTGTTTTGAAAAACTGTATGGGTAAAAAGGGAATTTGCGAGATGCTGTTGACTTTGGAGATGTCTGTTCGAAGGTAGGAAATGAATTGTTGGTATGCCTGGCAATTGTTTGCTTGAAAACGAAATGTTTCCAGAGCCAAAGAATTGAATTCCTCTTGGTTTTTTATGGCAAATACATTTTTCGTCACAGTTCCGTAAAAATAATCAAAACAAAAATACTGTAAATTTCCCAAGACAGGTTTTCTAGTTACACAAAATGTTCAATGCTGAGGACCTTTTCCTGAAAAAGAATGTTTTCACCGATTCGCTTTCCCAATAGCAAGTTGCCAATTGGCGAACTGGGTGAGATGGCAAAATAAGTTGTTTGTCGGTGCGCAATCTTTCCCATGCTGATCGCGAGGAAATAAATGCCCCGGTTGGTTGTCACCAAGCTTCCCAACCGAATAACCTCTGACTGTTGTTGCAAGGAAATTTTTTCTAAAAGAACTTTTAGTTGCAGCACCTCTTGGAGTTGCCTTCCTGACTTTTCCATTTCCAACTGCAGCATCGCCCTCCCGGTTTCGTGCTTGTCTCCAGCAGAGCTTTTGGTTTCTGAAGCTAGTGCTTTTTGGTGGCTCTCAAGCCCCCTCTCCAAACTGTCTATTTTTTCGCTGACAAATGCCTCGCACTTTGCAAACAATGCTTTTTTTATCGGATGCTCCTTCATCTTAAAAGTCGAATTTGAGTTGTACGTCCAAAATTGGAACTGTTTTCTTGCTGTTGACATTGAGGTTGGTCACAGAGATGCCCAACAACCTCACGGAATCCTTTATTTTTTCTTGAAACAACAATTCTTTGACTGTTTCTAACAAAACAGCACTTTCTTTGACAAAGTACGGCAGGGTTTTGCTTCTCGTCTGCTGAGTAAAATCGCTGTATTTGATTTTCAATGTTACCGTCCTCCCTGCTACTTTGGATTGCAACAAACGCTTTTCAAGGGATTTTGAGATTTTTTTCAGTTTTTCCAACATGTAAATCTCAGAGGTTAAATTTTGATCAAAGGTATGCTCTGCTGCAATGGATTTTCGAATGCGATCCGGTTTTACTTCACTCAACTGAATACCTCGTACAAGTTGGTAATAATACGTTCCCGCTTTTTTGAAGTGCTGGATCAAAAAGGCTTCCGATTTCTCTTTCAATTCGCTGCCCGTAAAAATACCGAGTTTGTACATTTTTGCACGTGTAACTTTGCCGATTCCATAAAATTTTTCAATCGCTAGATTTTCTAAAAACAAAGGGATTTCTTCTTGTGAAATGGTTTTCTGACCGTTGGGCTTGTTGATGTCTGAAGCAACTTTAGCGACAAACTTATTGGTGGAAATTCCCGCCGATGCATGTAGGCCAAGCTCCTCAAAAATACGTTTTCTAATTTCTTCTGCGATCAAAGTAGCAGAAGGATTTCCGCATTTGTTTGCTGTCACATCCAAATAGGCTTCGTCCAAGGAAAGGGGCTCTACCAAATCTGTGTATTCAAAAAAAAGCTTTCTAATTTTTAAAGAAATTTCTTTGTATCGCTCAAAATCGGGTTTTACAAATTGTAATTCAGGGCATAACTTTTTGGCTAAAACTCCTGACATTGCCGAACGAACACCAAATTTTCGCGCTTCATAACTTGCCGCAGCTACCACCCCTCGCACTTCGCTTCCACCTACTGCAATTGGCTTTTCCCTCAATTTGGGATTGTCCAACTGCGCTACAGAAGCAAAAAAGGCGTCCATGTCTATGTGAATGATTTTACGGGAAAGATCCATATGGCATCAAATAGTCAGCGCTGTTTCCAAACACTCTTGTTCTTTACAAAACTAACAAAAAAGACTGTCTTTTACTGACAGTCTTTTTATTAAGAATTCAACTTTAGCTCCTTAAACATTCTCCAAATGATGGTGCTCATCGATGAGCGGTCCTCCCGATATGATTTCCTTAGAAGCAAAGGTTTCAAATTTTTCAAAGTTCAAATGAAAGGCATGTGCCAAGGCAATGGATTTGCTGATATAAACTCCTTTTTGCAACCAAGTATTCATCGGATTTAGAATTTCAATGGGAACTTGCGGACAGTATTTTGGCATGTTCAAGCCAAAAATGGGGTGTTGCTCAAATTCAACACCGTTCAAAGCTCCCTCTAAAATTGCGGTAATCATCGCTCTTGTGTACTTCAACTTGATGCGAGATCCGACTCCGTAGGGGCCTCCGCTCCATCCTGTATTGACCATCCATACATTGACCTGTGCTGCTTTTATTTTTTTGCTCAACATTTCGGCATATACGGTTGGATGCATGGGCATAAAAGGCGCACCAAAACAGGCAGAAAAGGAAGGAACTGGTTCTGTAATTCCAGCTTCTGTCCCTGCAACTTTGGCGGTGTATCCAGAAATAAAATGATAGGCGGCTTGGTTTGCTGTCAATTTAGAAATAGGAGGCAACACTCCAAAAGCATCACAGGTCAAGAAAAAGATGTTCTTTGGGTTGCCTGCCATAGAAGGTATTTGAATGTTGTCGATGTGGTGGATTGGATAGCTTACGCGGGTATTTTGGGTGCGACTGCTGTCAAAATAATCAACGGCTCCATTTTCTTTGAAAATAACATTTTCCAGAAGGGCGCCTGGTTTGATTGCTTTGTAAATATCGGGCTCATTGTCGGAAGTCAAATCAATCACTTTGGCATAACAGCCTCCTTCAAAATTAAAAATGGTGTTGTCTGCTGTCCACCCGTGTTCATCGTCTCCAATCAATTTGCGATGAGGATCCGCAGACAACGTTGTTTTTCCGGTTCCCGACAAGCCAAAAAAGATGGCCGTATCACCTGCTTCGCCAACACTTGCAGAACAGTGCATCGGCAAGACATTGTTCTCTGAGGGTAAAATCAGATTCAGAGCAGAAAATATGCCTTTTTTGATTTCTCCTGTATAAGCAGAACCTCCAACAAGCGCAATTTTTTTTGTAAAATTCAATATGGAAAAGTTGCCTTGTCTCGTCCCGTGAACTTGGGGATCTGCCTCGTAGCCAGGCGCACAAAGAACCAACCAATCTTCGCGAAAATTTTCCAATGCCGACGCTTCAACACGCAAAAACATGTTGTACGCGAATAAATTGGACCATGGCAATTCCGTAATCGTTCGGATATTGGTTCGATACTCTGGGTCCGCACATACATAGGCGTCACGAACATACAATTCTTTACCAGAGAGGTAGTTCGTCATTTCATTGTAAAGTAAATCGAATTTCTCAGGAGAGAAGGGCTTGTTGATCTTTCCCCACCAAACTTTGTCGCTGGTATAGGCATCCTTTACCAAATAGCGATCTTGCGGTGAACGACCTGTGAATTTGCCTGTGTCTACCGCCAAAACACCATTGGAACTCTCCCTGCCCATGCCTTTTTGCAAGGTGATTTGTTGAAGGGCTTTTGGGGACAAATTCCAATGGGCTTGCACTTCTATGAGTCCGTATTCATTTAGTTTCTTGTCTTTTTGAGAAATGGTTAGTTCTTGCATCGTTGTATGTATTTAGGGATATCAATTGAACCTTAAAGGATTTATCACAGCTGAGAAAGCTAGAATAATCCTACATAAATTTAGCCCCAAACAATGATTGTAAACATGATAAATGTCATGTCTTAAAAAAAATTTAAGAGTCGATAACCGCGCTAAAAACCTCTTAAAAATCAAATTATTTCCAATTTTATTTTAAAAAAACCATACAAAAGCTTTACATTTACATATAAATACACAATATTTGCGCTAAATTAGCAACTTGTTACTGTACAAGACCAACCATCTGTACAAAAACCATTTCAATCCCCCCACTACATGAAGCTCTTTCGAACTTTACAATGCGCCTTTTACTTTGCACTTCCGTGTTGTCTTGCTGCTTTCGGACAAGAAATTTCACCAATTCAAAACTATACACCGAAAACATACGGTGCTGAAAATCAAAATTGGGGAATTTCGCAAGGCCTCCAAAAACAACTTTATTTTGCCAACAACGAAGGGCTTTTAGAATTCAACGGTGCGGGCTGGCAATTGTACAAGGCGCCGAACAATTCCATCATGAGGTCTGTCAAAGTGATTGATTCCCTTGTTTTTACTGGTTGTCATATGGAATTCGGGTTTTGGAAAAAAGATGCGTTTGGAAAATTGAATTATACATCCATTAGCAACAAACTAAAAACACCGATGCTGGAGGACGAGGAGTTTTGGGGAATCATCGATTATGAAAAATGGGTATTGTTCCAATCTTTAAAACGGATCTATATATACGACACTGAACAGGAGACTTTTAAAATCATCGATTCGGAAAGCGTGCTAGAAAAAATTTTCAAAGTCGAAAACACCATTTATTACCAGAAAATAAATGACGGCCTCTACAAGATTGAAAATGGCGAAGAAGTTTTGGTCTCTCAAGAAATGCCGCTTAGAAACAACATCATCGTTGACATGTATCGCTTGGAGGAAACTCTTGTCTTAGCCACGCGACAAGACGGCTTTTATGTTCTTCAAGGAAAAACACTTGAAAAATGGCGTCCTAAAAGCGAATCTACCCTTTCCAAAACCACAATTTACAGCAGCAAACAACTCTCCGACGGAAGCCTTGTAATCGGAACCATTTCAAATGGGATCTTTCATCTCAACAAAGATGGAAACATATTGCAGCACATCAACCAAGAGAAAGGATTGAACAACAATACCGTGCTATCCATATACGAGGACAAAGATCAAAACATCTGGCTCGGATTGGACAATGGGATTAGTGTGTTGAATTTCAACTCCCCTTTCAAGGCGTTCAATGATTTGAACGGGAAACTTGGAGCCGTCTATACCTCGATGATTCACAATGACAATTTGTACCTAGGCACCAATCAAGGATTGTTTTACAGAGGTGCTGACGGTTCTGAAGATTTCAATTTCATTCAAGGAACCAAAGGACAGGTTTGGTGTTTGAAAAAGATAAATGACGCGCTTTTTTGCGGTCACAATTCAGGAACCTTTCTCATCGAAAACGGACTTGCAACTTTGATTGCATCCGTCCCCGGTACTTGGGATTTGAAGAAAATTTCCATCTCGAATGAACTGCTCTTGCAAGGAAACTACAATGGCTTATATGTACTGGAGAAGAAAGAGGGCGCCTGGGGTGTGAGAAATAAAATTGAAGGATTTGAAAATTCATGTCGTTTTTTTGAGCTTGCTTCCGAAAACAAACTTTTTGTGAGTCATGAACACAAAGGGGTTTTTCAATTAAAAATAAACAAAGAATTTACCGAGGTTTTAGAGTTTTCCATAGAAAAACTGAGCAAGGGAAAGAAATCCAGCTTGATCAAATACAGAGGCGATTTGTTGTACAGCTTGGAAGAAGGCTTGTTTGCTTATGACTACTACCAGGAATCCTTCGTTAAAGATAGTATTTTAACGAAAGCTTTGTTAGAAGACGAAACCTTTGTCTCTGGAAAATTGATTGTGACAAAAAACAAAAGGCTGTGGGGTTTTACAGACAAAAACATCGTTTATTTGCAACCCGGAAAACTAAACAAACTACCACAAACTACAAAAATTGCAATGCTTGCTGCGATAAGAGGCAATTATTCAGGCTATGAAAACCTCACGCACTTGAAAGACAATACCTACCTGATAGGCACCTCAAACGGGTATTTGATTTTAGATACCGACGGCCTTCAAACAAAAAACTACAACATACAAATAAATTCCATCGCAAAAGGGAACCTGGGAGGAGAAAAAACAAATGCCTCTCTTGAAGAAAACGCATTTGAATACACCGACAACAACTTGGATTTTCATTTCAGCGTCCCTGTTTATGAAAAATACAGTGAGGTCAAATACCGCTACAAATTAGAAGGTTTGCATCAAAAATGGAGTGATTGGACAAATGAACCAAAGGCGTCTTTTACAAATTTACCCTTTGGAGAATACACCTTTTCAGTAGTAGCTAAAATAGCGAACAGAGAAACTTCAAATACAGCCTCTTTCACATTTAAAATTAGCCGCCCTTGGTACCTGTCCAATCTTATGATTGTATGTTACAGCCTCCTTTTTATGAGCATTATTTTAACAGTTCATACCCTCAATAAAAACTACTACAGAAAGCAAGAAGAAAACCTCATCAAAAAGAAGCAGGGCGAGTTTGAAAAAACACAACTAGAGAACGAAAAGGTTATCATGAAACTTAAAAATGACAAACTGAGAGACGATATCGAAAGTAAAAATAGGGAATTGGCCGCCTCTACAATGAGTATTATTAAAAAGAATGAATTCTTGAATACCATCAAAAAAGAATTGACCGAATTGAAGGACAATGAAATGATCAAACCCGTGATAAAAATCATTGACAAAAACTTGAATGTCAACAGCGACTGGGAATTATTTCAAGAGGCTTTCAACAATGCAGACAAAGACTTTTTAAAGAAGGTGAAAGAAAGGCATCCGTCCCTCACACCAAATGACTTAAGACTTTGTGCTTACCTGCGTTTGAATTTGTCCTCAAAGGAAATTGCTCCCTTGCTCAACATTTCACATAAAAGTGTTGAAATAAAAAGGTACCGCCTTCGAAAAAAGATGGAATTGGGAACAAAGGTCAATTTGATCCACCACATACTCGACATTTAGAAAACCTGTCGTTGTTAATGTTCGCTTAACATTTGCTTTACGAAGCCTTGCTTATTGAAGTGTCGAAGAATTGGGCTTGTCTTGAATTAAGGTGATGTATCCTTTGTTTTTAGTGGGTTTACATGTGAAACAGGGCGATTTACCTTGCGTCAATCAAATGTAGTGCTGATGTACAGTTTTTATTTTAGTTAGTATTCTCGAACCTTCTTAATTTAGAAAACTGATTAAGTCGCAACGAAAGCGACTCTTTATCAACAAAAAAATAAAACTACCTATGAAAAAACTTTAACGGATTTATGTCTGTGTAACAAAAAATTAACCAAAAGTAAGTTCAAAAAAAAAAAAACAAACTTAAACTACAAAAAATGAAAATCAGACTTTTACTCTTTTTGTTTGTGAGCTCCACATTATCAATGTACTCGCAGCAAAATCAAGTTTCCGGAACCGTACTTTCCTCCGAAGACAACCTCCCAATTGTTGGGGCAAACGTCCTATTAAAAGGTCAAAATTCAGGAACTTCCACCGATTTTGATGGGAATTATCAAATCTCAGCTGAAAAAGGAGCTGTTCTTGTATTTAGCTACATCGGATTTGAAACGCAAGAAGTAATCCTTGCCGGCCAAAAATCAATACAAATCGTCTTGGAGCCCAACACTGCGGCCTTGGAAGAAATCGTTGTAGTAGGTTATGGAACCCAACGAAAAAAGGAAGTTACAGGTGCCGTAGCTGTAGTAGGATCCGAAGCTATCGAAAAATTAAACCCTCAACGTGTGGAACAAGCCTTACAAGGGCAAGTAGCAGGTGTGAACATCACATCCTCTTCTGGATCTCCAGGTAGTGGAGCCAATATTCGAATTCGTGGTATTTCCACCAATGGAGATAGTAGACCGCTAATACTCGTAGATGGAAACGTTATTGAAGACCTTTCTGCAATCAACCCAAATGATATTAAAAGTGTCAACGTATTGAAAGATGCCACAGCGGGTATCTACGGGGTACGTGCTGCCAATGGAGTTATCTTGATTGTTACAAAATCTGGACGTAAAGATAGTCCATTGAAATTTACAGTAGATTCTTTTTACGGTTTCCAACAAACAGCTAGCTATTTAGACTTGATGAAGCCTTACGACTTTGCGCAATATGTAAACGACGCCTCTGGAAAAACAAAATTTACGGTATACCCAGAGACTGGAACAGACTGGCAAAAAGAAGTTTTTCAAACAGCTCCAATGCTCAGCACCAATGTTAGCGCAAGCGGGGGTACAGAAAAGTCTGCTTACTCTTTTGGAGTATCTTACTTAGACCAAGAAGGAATCGTAGGACTGGACAAATCAGGATACAGTCGTTTGACGTCAAGATTGAGTTATCAATACGACCTTACAGATGACTTGAAACTTTCGACAACCGCCATTTATACCCACTCTGAGAAAAACAACCTCCCAGAAAATGGAATTGGTGCGGTATTGTACAATGCAGTCAACTTAAACCCTGACCTAGCAGTGTATGATGAAAATGGAGATTACTCATTGGTGAAAGACATCAAACAAATTGAAATCATCAATCCATTGGCTCAAATTGAAAATACACACAACAAAAGTATCGTAGACAAAATCAGTGCTACTTTTGGTGTAGACTACACGTTCCTTGAAAACTTCAAGGTTAGCTCAAAATTTCAAATGAACCACGCCGTTGTCTTAGACGATACATTTTTACCAAATGCGTATTACGGACCTGGCAAAGGAAATAACAGAAGTACGAATGAAGTTATTGACTTTGGTGCTGTATATGACGATTATACATGGGATAATTACATCACATACACCAATACGTTTAACGAAGACCACAACTTAAACGTATTATTAGGAACTTCTATATTTAACACCGAAGGTCTTTATTACGGGGCAATTGGTAGACAATTAAAAGACGGAAGTAATTCTGTAGCAGATGCAACAATCGAAAACACAGAGGGCATTGGATCTCCACGTTTTCAACCAGAATCTATCGCCTTGGGAGCAAACGTATTCCAATCAAGATTGGCTTCTATCTTTGCAAGATTTCAATACAACTACCAAGGGAAGTACTTGCTTTCTGGAGTTGTTCGTAGAGATGGGTCTTCAAAATTTGGACCTGAAAATAAGTTCGGTTACTTCCCATCAGGGTCTATTGGTTGGAATGTCTCTGAAGAAGATTTCTTGCAAAACAGTTCATGGTTGAGCTCTTTGAAACTAAGAGCAAGTTACGGTATCATCGGGAATGACCGAATCAGAGACTTTGTTTTCTTGTCAAGATTGAACGGAGAAGCTGTTTACTCTTCCAATGACGAAGTAGAAGAAGCAGACTTGCTGAGAGGTGTTGCTGAAGGAGGACTTTCAAATCCAGAAGTGCGTTGGGAAAAACAAAAAACAGCAAATATTGGATTGGATGCCGCATTCTTAGACAACAGAATCAATATTACTGTAGATGCCTATACAAAAGAAACTGAAGATTTGTTGATCGCTCCTCAAGTTTCAGGTGTTTTAGGGGCATCTGCTCCAGGTTCTAGTGCGCCATTTGTAAATGCAGGTACTGTTCAAAACAAAGGTTTGGAATTCAGAATCGCATACGACGACAATATTGGAGAAGACTTTAAATTCAACACAAGCTTTAACATCAGTACCAACGAAAATGAAGTATTGTTTGTAGAAAGTGAAAACGGATTTCAACAAGGTGGTGAGTACGGTGTTGGACTCGGAATCATTACCTCTCGAATGGAAGCAGGTCATCCTATCGGTTATTTTTACGGATATGAAACGGACGGCCTATACCAAAACCAAGCAGAAATTGATGCTTTGGACGCTTTGGCTTTCGATGAAGATGGAGAAAGTATCAGCTACCATTCAGGAGCGGAACCTGGTGACCTTAAATTCGTGGACACCAACGGAGATGGAAAAATCACAGAAGAAGACAAAACCAATATCGGTGATCCGATCGCAGACATGACAATGGGATTCAACTTAGGATTCAATTACAAAAACATTGACTTTAGTGCTTCTGCTTTTGCTTCCCTCGGAGGTGACATGATAAGAGACTATGAACGTAAAGACACTTATGCGAACAGAGGAACTTATATGCTAGACAGATGGACAGGTGAAGGA
>Ga0209504_1001374_pt1 | contig 18533 bp, 18 predicted proteins | sample COGITO_mtgs_1005_FD_184791 | JGI IMG/M metagenome (GOLD analysis project Ga0209504, IMG submission 184791) | Pelagic marine microbial communities from North Sea - COGITO_mtgs_100511 (SPAdes) (version 2) | ecosystem: Environmental > Aquatic > Marine > Epipelagic ...
AGCACCTGCAAAGAAGAAGGCACTCGCAGCTAAGAAGGCACCCGCAGCCAAGAAGGCACCCGCAGCTAAGAAAGCACCTGCAGCTAAGAAGGCACCCGCAGCTAAGAAGGCACCCGCAGCTAAGAAGGCACCCGCAAAGAAGAAGGCTGCCACCGCCAAAAAGAAAGTCGTGGTTAAGGCTTCGACAAGCTCAGCCCAGGGAAAGAAAGTGACACCGGCCAAGAGAGCGACTACCCAAAAGGCTGTTGCCCCCAAGAAAAAGACTGCTGCGCCCAAGAAATCAACAGCTAAAGCGAAGGCCCACGAGGACGATAACGAGACCGACGAAGCGCTCGCAGCCGCCACCGAGAAAGTTGCCAAAAGGCGCAAACTTTCCACCAAGGCGCAGGAAAAGCTCAACGAGCGGATCCGCAACTTGATCCGCCTTTCCAAAGAGCAAAGCTTCCTTACTTACAAGGATATCAACCAAGCCCTCCCCGATTCCGTCAACAACCCGGACGAAATCGAGAACGTCATTTCCATTCTGCAAAACCTAGAAGTCGAAATCCTCGACGATGACGAGGTCGAAGCCTTCAAAGCGCGCCAGGAAGAGACCGAAGAAAAAGAAGTCCGCACCTCGCAAAACGACATTCTTGACGACCCCGTCCGGATGTATCTAAAGCAGATGGGGCAAGTACCCCTCCTCACCCGCGAGGAAGAAGTCGCCATCTCCAAGCGCATTGAGAAAGCCGAGCTCAAGGCACAGGACGCCCTCTTCTCTACCGCCCTCACTCTCGAGTTCCAGAACAACATCGTGCAGAAACTCCTCAACCGCGAGGAGCGCTTCGATCGCGTCGTGCTCGATAAGAAAATAGAGAGCCGTGAAGCTTATTTCAACAGCCTACCCAAGCTACTCGAAGAAGCCCACCGCCTCGGCGAGCGAATCTACGCCGCTTGGGACAGCCATATCGAGGCCAGTACCGAGTCCAACGCAAAGCGTTCACGCACTCGTATGATCAAGTATGAGGAAGAGCTCCGCAAGGTCCTCCGTAAATACTGCCTTAAGCTGAAGTGCTTCGAAGATTTCCTCAATGACCTAACCCCCGTATACCGCGAAGTCTCCACCCTCTACGATGATCTCGAAGCAGCCGAAATGGTTTCCTCGCGCCGGAAGAAGAAAGTCGATGTAAAGGCAACCCAAAAGCGCCTTGAAGAGATCAAATCGGAGTTCAAAATGGACTCGCGTGAGTTCATGGAAATCATTCGCGAAGTCCGACTCGGCATGCGCGAAGCGCACAAAGCCAAGACCGAAATGGTCGAGGCCAACCTTCGACTCGTCATTTCGATTGCTAAAAAATACACGAACCGGGGCCTCTCCTTCCTCGACCTCATCCAAGAGGGCAACATGGGGCTGATGAAAGCAGTGGAGAAGTTCGAATACCGACGCGGCTACAAATTCTCCACCTATGCCACTTGGTGGATCCGCCAGGCCATCACTCGCTCCATCGCCGACCAAGCGCGCACTATTCGTATTCCGGTGCACATGATCGAGACCCTGAACAAGGTCATGCAGATACAGAAGCAACTCCTCCAGGAACTCGGCCACGAACCGACTGCCGAAGAAGTTGCGGACGAAATGAACCTCCCTATCGAGCGTGTGCAGTCGATCATGAAAATGGCGCAACAGCCCATCTCCCTGCAAAGCCCGGTCGGGGATTCCGACGACACCAATTTCGGCGACTTCATCGAAGACAAAGGTGCTGAAAACCCATACGACATGACGGCCTACAGCCTGCTTCGTGAAAAGATCACCGACGTCCTAGACTCTCTCACTGATCGTGAGCGCCGCGTGCTCTCTCTCCGCTTCGGCCTCGCCGACGGTTACTCCCGCACCCTCGAAGAAGTCGGCCGCCAGTTCAAGGTTACCCGCGAACGCATCCGCCAAATCGAGGCCAAGGCACTCCGCAAGATGCGCCACCCGACCCGGATCCGCCAGCTTCATGGTTTCTTCGAAGGTGACATTAATCTCGAGAAGCCCGGCATGGACAGCATCAAGCGGGAAAACGCCAAACATAAGTAAACGCCTATCATGCTCCAAACAACCACACCTATTCTCGTCATCAGCGCACTGCTTCTCTGTCTGCTCAGCGGTTGCGGCGGATCCAGCGGCATCCGCGTGACTGAGGGCGATCAGCAAATCGGTGCTGCACCGACCGGCAGCTTATTTTATACGACTGACGCCACCATCGTCCATGTCGACGAGTTCGAGCGCCTGGCTACCCTCCGCAACGCACGTAGCTTTGCGGAATATACCTTCCTCGAAACACGCAATATCGAAGGCATCAAGAGCGCCACATTGAAGACGCGTCCCAGCCGCGATAGCGGTCTGCGCACTGCCGATGTTCTCGAAGGCATGCCTAAGATCAATGACCGCGCCACCCCCGTGGGCGCAGACGAAAGCGTCCGCTTAAGCAAAATATATCGGGATCCTGTCGAGGAATAGCCATCCGCCATGCACATCCACAATTCTACCTGCGTTTCAGCTTGAACCGACCTCTTTTCAGTTTGCTTCTGACGCCCTCTTCCACACGCTTTCACTTATGACTACGCTCGCCTTCCTTCAGAACATCAACGGCCCCGAAATCCTCCTGATCTTCCTCATCGTGTTGCTCCTCTTCGGAGCGAAGCGCCTGCCCGAGCTATTCGGTTCGTTCGGCAAGTCGATCCGCGAATTCAAGAAAGCCACTTCCGAGGTGGAAGAGGATATCCGCAAGGCGATGGATGAAAAGCCCGCCCAGCCCAAACCCAAAGCAACGCCAGCTCCCAAACAAGTCGAAGCAGAGTCTTCCGCACCGGAGCCCTCAGATGAACCTTCGGCTGAGCCCCTGCACGAGCAGAAGACCGAAAAGTCGGACCAAGCCTAGGGCACACTGCGATCGGCTCCTACCCTTGGATTTGGATCTTAGGCTCAGCTACACGAGCGGCTGGTGCTGGCTCATACAGTGGAGCGCACCACCTTCTTTCAGGATGTCAGTGCAATCTACGCCGACGATCTCGCGTCCGGGGAAACAGTCCCCGATGCGTTCGAGTGCTTTGGCGTCATTTGTTGCCTGACCGTAAGTAGGCACAAGAACGGCACCGTTGAGGACGATAAAATTCAAGTAACTGGCAGCCAGGCGTTCACCGTCGTGGAAAATCGGATCCGGAAGCGGTAGCTGCACCGAAGCGAAAGCATCCCCCTCGGGCCTACGAAACTCTTGTACGCGCTGAGTGTTTTCCAGCAGTGCCGGATAATTCGGGTCCGTGGAATCATTGACTTCGGCCATCAGGATGCCATCGGCCTTAAAAAAACGGGCCAGATTGTCGATATGACCGTCGGTATCGTCGCCAACGAGGCCGTCTTTGAGCCAGAGGATATGGTCCGCCCCAAGGCCGGCCTTGAGCTGGCCGGCAACCTTAGCGACAGTCGTCTCGCCGTTGCGGTTGGAGTTGAGCAACACGACCTCCGTGGTAAGGATGCAGCCGGCGCCGTTGCTCTCGACGGCACCGCCCTCGAGGACCTGGTCGAAGGCGAAGCGGCGGACACCCAACTGGTCGGCAATCCAAGCAGAAGCGTAGTCGTCTTTGGACTGCTCGGGAAATTTGCCACCCCAAGCGTTGAAGCGCCAATCAGCGATGCAGAGTTCCCGACGCTGCTCGTGAATGAGGAAGAGCGGGCCGAAATCGCGTATCCAGACATCATCGCTCTGATAATCGTAGAGTTCCACCGCAGAAGCGTCACCCTGCGCAGCCATCATGGCCTTTATCCCGTCTTGCTCCCCTGCAGCGCAGAGCACGCGGACCGGCTGGAAGCGGGCAGCGAGGACATAGAGTGCGGCGAGCTGCTCACGCACGCGGTCGAAGCAGTCCGGCCACAAGGTTCGGCGCACTGGCCAAGCAAACCAGATTGCGGCTTGCGGCTCCCACTCGGCAGGGAAGCGATAGCCGAGTTCTATAGGTGTTTTGAGTTGGACCATACTCTCTCTGCAATGAACGCCCAACGCGAAACGTTCAACCTTCAAAGTTGCGGAATGCGTCATGCAAGCATATCCACGGGGACATACAATGCGCAACAGTAACCAGCACTCGTTCCGCACCCAAAGGAGCATTCATACGTATGCGGCTTCCTTCAGGTAGTCGCTCCCCCCGCACAGAAAATGGCACCCGCGGGATTCGCGCGATCGACGGAAGCCTAATCAATCATCCGCTTGCTGATTTCTCCGTAGCTGCCGATACGGCGATCACGGAAGAAGGGCCAGATGCGGCGCATGTCTTCGAGGGCTTTGAGGTCGCAGTCGGCGAGCAGAATGTGCTCGTCAGTCACGGGCGCCCGCTCGACGATCTGACCGTAAAAATCGGCGACAAAGCTTTGCCCCCAGAACTCAATATCGCCCTCGGTTCCGGTGCGATTGACGGTGGCGACGTAGCAGCCGTTGGCGACCGCGTGGCCGCGCTGAACAGTTTCCCACGCGGTGTGCTGCGCGTCGCCGAGCGCGGCCTTTTCCTCAGCGAGCCAGCCAATGGCGGTCGGGTAGAAAATGATCTCGGCTCCGGCGAGGGCGGCAAGACGTGCGGCTTCGGGATACCATTGATCCCAGCAAATGAGGACAGAGATTTTGCCGAATTTCGTGTCCCAGACTTTGTAGCCGAGGTCGCCGGGAGTGAAGTAGAACTTCTCTTCGAAACCGGGATCCTGCGGGATGTGCATCTTGCGGTATTTACCGAGGTAGCAGCCGTCAGCGTCCATGACGGCGGCGGTGTTATGGTAGACTCCGGGACTGCGACGCTCAAAGAGCGAGGCGATGATGACGATGCCGAGCTCGCCTGCGACGGCAGCAAGCGCATCGGTTGTCACCCCGGGGATGGGCTCAGCTAGATCGAAGGGCGCGGCATCCTGCGTGCGGCAAAAGTAAGGCGTATTAAAGAGCTCCTGCGTGCAGACAACTTGTGCCCCGGAAGTGGCAGCCTTGCGGATACGCGCAATCGTGTAGTCCAAGTCCGCGGCTGGGCTGCCCTGCTCTCGACCTTGAATGAGGGCAATACGCACTGTGCGCTTTTCAGACACTAGAAAACCACCTTGTTGAGAGGATACTCGATGATGCCCTCAGCACCGCGCTCCTTGAGCTCGGGTATAATTTCGCGGACGACTGTCTCATCAATAATCGTGTCGATCGCCACCCAGTTCTCGTCGGTCAGGCGGTTGATCGTCGGGTTGCGCAGTGCAGGCAAATCAGCGAGTATTGCGTCGAGCTTCGCCTTCTCGATGTTAAGCTTAAGACCGACCTTGGAGTTGGCTTCAAGTGCTGCCTGCAGGAGCAAGGCGATGTTCTCGATCTTTTTGCGCTTCTCGGGGTTTCCCCAAGAGGCCTTGTTGGCGATCAGCACAGTGTTGGTGTAGAGCAGTGTGTCGACAATGCGGAGCTTGTTGGCACGGATCGAGTTACCGGTCTCCGTCAGGTCGACAATGGCGTCGACGAGATCGGGCACCTTCACCTCGGTCGCTCCCCAAGAGAACTCGACCTCGGCCTTGACACCATTGTCCTTCAAATATTGGCGTGTGATATTGACCACCTCGGTCGCAATGCGCTTGCCTTCCAGATCCTTGACGCTCTGCACGGGCGAAGATTCGGGCACGGCTATGATCCACTTCGAGCGCTTGTTCGAGGCACGACTGTAAACGAGGTCGCAGACTTCCACCACGTCGGAGTCATTTTCACGCACCCAATCCTGCCCAGTGAGCCCACAGTCGAAGTAGCCATGCTCCACATAGCGGCTCACTTCCTGAGCACGCACAAAGCGGCCGTCAAGCTGCTCATCGTCGATCGAAGGACGATAGGAGCGAGCACTCACGGAGATATTGAAGCCCGCCTTACCGAAAAGTTTAATCGTGGCGTCCTGAAGACTACCCTTGGGCAGTCCGAGCATGAGTAATGGCATAGTTTCCATAAACGCAAAAGCTGAGGCAGGACCATCGCGGCACAAGATTAAATTTGCACAAAAGCGCAGGGCGTTTGTCATTTACGAGGTGAAATAAGTATTTGTAAACGATGGAAAATGAGCCATTATTAACAACAGGAGGTAATCGTACGCTCTATGGCTAAGCCAACACCACTCGAAGCTGGACACAAAGCACCCAGCTTTCACTACACCGAAAACAGGAAGCCCCTCTCGCAGAAAGCCCTGGTGCGGTCCTGTTTTTTGTATTTTTAATAAAAAGCGACGGCAAAATCTTAAAACATACCTAAAAGTTAAACCAGACGCCCACGCGGCCGAAGTGCTCGCTGACCTCGCAACACGCTCTGAATAAATGAACCACACACCCAAACCACTCATCATTATCGCAGAGGATGATAAAGACCTCGCGACCTTAATCGCCACACAACTCGAAGTCGCCGGCATGCAAAGCCAAATCTGTCATGAAGCCAGTCACGTGGAGCGCTATTTGAAGAATAATTTCGCCAATCTGATCCTCCTCGATGTGCACCTGCCGGATGACACTGGTTTCAATCTTATGCACGAATTACGCCAGTCCGGAAACGAAACGCCCGTAATCTTTCTAACCGGTGAGAACGCTGAGATCAAAAAAGTCAAAGCCCTTGAGATGGGTGGCGATGACTATATCACTAAACCGTTCGGATTCCCCGAATTGATTGCACGGATCAAGGCAGTGCTCCGCCGGGCGGAAACGGTCAAAGATGGCAACATCACACGCAACGCTTCGATCACCGACCAGCCGTTCGCCTTCTGTAATGCAGAAGTCAATCCTCAGCGTCTCGAAGTGACTTTTCCCGATGGTGAGGTGGAGACCATCGGTCGCAAAGAACTCGGCATTATCGCTTATCTGGCCGACCACCCGAACTCGGTGCTCACCCGCAAGAATCTGATCCACACGGTCTGGGGCATCCATGCCGATGTGCGCAGCCGCTCGCTCGACCAATACATTGTGAAGATCCGCGAGCTCTACAAACGCCACGACCTCACGCTGGACGCTTTCCGAACGGTCCATGGTGTCGGTTACATTTACGACGTAAAGCTTTCGGAGTGACCGCAGTGCACTGAGCCGGATTATGGAATATTTTTTATTCAGTATTCTCCTGGCATCGAGCGCCGCCCTGCCCTCCTAAACCTCGACGGCGCCTCACCTGTGAGACGCTTGAAGACGACGGCCATACGCTCAGCATCGTTAAAGCCACACAGTTCGGCTATCCGCGCGATGGGATGATTCGTTTGTGCGAGCAGTTGCTTGACCCGTGCCACCCGCATGCGACATAGCATCTCCCAGGGCGTGCAGCGGTAGAACTCTTTGAACGCGCGCTCCAAGCTGCGGCGGGCAACACGCAATTCGTCGCACATACGCCCAATGCTAATCGGGTCTTGCAAGCGATCGGAGAGGTAGGACATGGCACGGCGGAGTTGCGGGTCGTCCACCGCCAAGTAATTGGCCGAATGCCGCATGATCACGCCACCGGGCGGCACAAGAATCGGCTCAGCCGGCGGACACCTCCCCACAAGCAAGCCCTGCATTGCCTCGCCGACCAAGGCACCGATCGCATCCCAGGGGATCGCCACACTCGAAAGCATGGGGTAGCTCAGTCCACAGACTAAATCGTCATTATTCGCACCGATCACCGCGACTTGCTCCGGCACGGCGATGCCAAGTTGCTGACATGTACTACAAAGAAAACGGCCGAGGGGGTCGTGCACCGCGAAGATGCCCACGGGCTTAGGTAATGACTTAAGCCAAGCACAGAGCGCTGCACTAGGCGCCGCAAAATGCTCGCTATAGCGGGCATCCCTAAACGCCGTCTCCGAATGTACCGAAACTGGCGAATCCACCGCTTGCAAGAAGCCGTCGATCCGCTGACCGGAATACGGTGTGCCATTGCCCAAGCAAGCGAAACTTCTAAAACCGGCCTGCTGAAAAGCCTCCGCCGCGGCCGCGCCGACCGCCCAATCGTTGACATCGAGACTCACCACTCCCGGATACGTGAAATCCGTATCCGCTATCACTGTCGGCAAATCCAGCTTGAGCAAAGCTTCTGTGACCTCCGGAAGCCATTCTGTGATCAGGCCGCCCGGACGCAAATCGCGCAAGAGATCGAGCAGTTCATCAATCGGCCGGTGAATGCTGACGATGCGAAAGTCATGCTGCCTCCGAACAAAGGGCATCAGCGACGGCGTCAAACGACGCAGAAACACCTCGGTCATGACGATGGCGATTTGCTGGTTCAATGTCTGTGAATGCTTTCCTTACAGCCCTTCCGGCTAAGAAACAGTGAGGACAAAGATTTGGCGTAAATCAACAGAATATATTCGCATTTTGCGGTTTCGCCATCAACGGGGGCCTGCTAATCTACATCCAATCACACAGGGTGTCTGCCTGTATGTCTACTCTCACCGCACAGGTATGGATGCCGTGCGACAAATCCACTCATTCCACAACTCAACCACCCGATGCGGCGCAGAGCGCCGCCCTAGATATGCAATACTTCGACTGCGACAAAATCCAATACGAGGGCGCCTCGTCCAAAAACCCGCTGGCCTTCAAGCACTACAACGCCGATGCGTTAATCGACGGCAAGTCCATGAAGGAGCACCTACGCTTTGCCGCGCCCTATTGGCACGTCATGCGCAACGAACTATCCGACCCGTTTGGCGGGGGCACTGCAGTGATGCCTTGGGACGACCGCTCCAGCTCGGTCGAAAACGCAGTCGCTAGGGTCGACGTTTTTTTCGAGTTCCTCGAAAAGATGGGCATTGATTTCTACTGCTGGCACGACCGTGACATCGCCCCTGAGCTGAACAACCTCGCCGCTTCCAACGCAGCGCTCGACGCCGTCGTGGCCAAACTCAAAGCCAAGCAAAAAGAAACCGGCGTCCAGCTGCTCTGGGGCACGGCCTGCCTCTTCTCACACCCCCGCTACTCGCAGGGCGGCGCCACCTCACCCGATGCCAATGTCTATGCCTATGCCGCTGCGCAGGTCAAGAAAGCCCTCGAATGCACCAACGAGCTCGACGGTCTCGGCTACACTTTCTGGGGCGGCCGCGAAGGCTACGCCACCTTACTCAACACCAACATGAAGCGCGAGCTCGACCACCTAGCCGCCTTCCTCCACATGGCGGTCGACCATGCCAAGAGGATCGGCTTCAAAGGCCCCTTCTACATCGAACCCAAACCTCGCGAACCCTCCACTCATCAGTATGACTCGGACGCAGCGGCCTGCCTCAACTTCCTCCGCGAATACGGGCTGATGGACCACTTCAAACTCAACATCGAAACCAACCACGCCACCCTCGCCGGTCATACCATGGAGCACGAGCTCACCGTCTGCACCAACGCAGGCATGCTCGGCAGTATCGATGCCAACCGAGGCGATGAGCTGATCGGCTGGGATACCGACCAGTTCCCAACTGACATCTACCTGACCACTCAGGTCATGCTCGTCGTCCTCGAAATGGGAGGCTTCACCACCGGTGGCCTTAATTTCGACGCCAAGCGCCGCCGCGAATCGCACGAGCCGATCGACCTCATCCACGCCCACATCGGCGGGATGGACGCCTTCGCCCGCGGCCTCAAGATCGCGCACGCCATCCGCCAGGATGGCCGCCTCGGGGACTTTGTCAAAGCCCGCTACAGCAGCTTCGACCAAGACATCGGCGCCAAAATCGAAGCCGGTGAAGTCGGCTTCGAAGAACTTGAGAAATTCGCTCTCAGCAACGGCGAGCCCACCCTCGGCAGCGGCCGCCAGGAAATGCTGGAAAACTTACTGAATGAGTTTATCTAAAACTCATTCAGTAAGAGTGGGGAGTAGAGAGTGGGGAGTAAAAAATTCGCTCCTCTCCTCACTATCCACTCTCCACTCCTGACTCCGCGCCCAACGCGGCACCCACTCTCCACTCTCCACTTTCCACTCCAATGCTAGCATTAGGCCTCGACGCCTCCACTCAAAGCTGCTCTGCCCTCGTCATCGATCCGGATGCGGGCGTGGTTGTGGCCGAAGCCTCCGTCAACTTCGGAGAGCGCTTACCCCAATACAACGCACCTTCGGGCTTCATCCCAAATGGCAAAAACGGCGAAGTCCACAGCGACCCACGCATGTGGCTCGATGCACTCGAGCTTCTACTGGAAGACCTGCAAGCAAAGTGCGACCTATCCAAGGTCACCGCCATCTCTGGTGCTGGCCAACAACACGGCTCGGTTTACCTAAATAACCAATGGCTTCAATGTATTGAAAATCTGAATACAACTGCAAGCCTGAGCGCTCAAATCGAGCCCTGCTTCGCTCGCGCCACATCGCCCATATGGATGGACACCTCTACAGGCGAAGAATGCCGGGAGATCGCCGAGGCTGTGGGCGGCGACACCATCGTCTGCGCCAAGTCCGGCTCCATCGCCATCGAGCGGTTCACCGGTCCGCAAATCCGCCGCTTTTACAAAAACAACCCCGAGGGCTACGCGCAGACCGCCCGCATCCACCTTGTCAGCTCTTTTCTCTGCTCCATACTTTGCGGTGCCGATGCCCCGATCGACACCGGCGACGGCGCGGGCATGAACTTGCTCAACATCCACGCATGGGACTGGGACGCCGACCTACTCAAAGCGACTGCGCCCGACCTCGGCAAACGCCTGCCGGCGGCTGTGCAAGGCGCGACCACTGCGGGCACGCTCTCCGACTACTTCGTGCAAAAATACGGCTTCGCCCAAAACACGCCCGTCACCGTCTTCACCGGCGACAACCCGAGCAGCCTCGTCGGCATGGGTGCCAGCCAGCCGGGTAAAGTCGTCGTTTCCCTCGGCACCTCAGACACCTTTTTTGCAGCTATGCCCAGCGTACTGGCCGACCCGCAGGGCTGCGGCCACGTCTTCGGTAATCCCGCCGGCGGATCCATGTCACTGCAGTGCTTCGTCAACGGCTCCCTCGCCCGCGAGGCGGTCAAAGACAAGTTCGAATACGGATGGGATCCGTTCACCGCCGCCTTAGAAAAGACGCCCACCGGCAACGGCGGCCAAGTCATGGTGCCTTTTTTCCGCCCCGAGATCAGCCCGCGTATCAACCTCGGCGCCCCCATCCTCAAAGGCAGCGAAGCCTTTGAAAACTGGAACGATCCCGACGCGGCGATCCGCGCCTGCGTGGAAGGTCAATTCGTCAACATGAAGCTACGCACAAACTGGATGCAGCTCCAGCCCGAGGTCATCTACCTAACCGGCGGCGCGTCGAAAAACGACGCCATCGCCCAAGTCGTGGCCGACGTCTTCCAGGCCAAGGTGCAACGCCTCGCCGTGAGCAGCTCCGTCGCCCTAGGCGCCGCCCTCCGCGCCGCCAGCCACAGTCGGGGACTCAACCTGCACGAACTGGAGCATCAGTTCTGCCAAACCGAAGCCGGCAAAACGATCGAGCCCAAGGCTTCCTCCTGTGCCTACGATGCGACGGCCGAAGCGATTGCCGGATTACTCGCCTAAAGCGCAACGACCTCTCCCCCGGCGAGCTGCCCATTGAAATAGCGACTACACTGAGCGCTTCAAGACGCTCAATTTCCATGTGATCTTTGATTCTGGATTGCACCCGCGCACGCATCCATCGAAGCTGCGCTCTATGGCCAATCACAAACTGCTTTCTTGGAATGTAAATGGGCTCCGCGCCGTCATAAAAAAGGGTTTTCACGATCTATTGGTAGAGGAGCGCCCAGATATCCTCTGCCTGCAAGAAACGAAACTATCCGATGACTTGGTCGCTGGTTTTGAATTCGAGGACTACCCCTACACTTACTGGAACTGCGCCCAGAAAAAAGGCTACTCGGGTACTGCCATTCTCTGTAAATCAGAACCGATAGCCGTGAGTTACGGCATCGGCATCGCACAACACGACAAGGAGGGGCGGGTCATCACAGCCGAGTTCGCCGACTACTACCTGGTCACAGTCTACACCCCAAACTCACAAAATCACGACGAAAACAAACGTCCCCGTCGCCTCGACTACCGCACCAAAGAGTGGGATGTGGCCTTTCTCGAATACATTACCCACCTGCAACAGAGCAAACCTGTCATCTTCTGCGGCGATCTCAATGTCGCTCATAAGGAAATCGACCTGGCCAACCCGAAGAGCAACCGCAGGAACGCGGGCTTCACCGATGAGGAACGCGCCCGATTCGACGCCATTATGGAGGCTGGATTTATTGACAGCTTTCGCCTGCTCCACCCCGATACACCAGACCGCTACACTTGGTGGTCTTATCGCGCCGGAGCTCGCAAGCGGAATATCGGTTGGCGGATCGACTATTTTTGCGTCTCCGCCTCCCTCCTCGACCGCATCGCTCAAGTGGATATACTCGACCAGGTCATCGGTTCCGACCACTGCCCCGTGCTACTGGAACTCAAGTCATAGCGTCGCGTCGACTGTCGCGATGAGTCTGTCTCTCCGAAAGTCGACCTTGCTAGCGGACGTTCGTTACTCATAAAAACCAGCTATGTTTACCGAGCACAAAGAAGACAGTATCGGCGCCTTGGGCGAAGTACGACTGATCGCGCAGATCCGGGACTGGCTCGGCGAGGTCGTACCTGCGTGCCCCGAAGGCATGGGAGATGACTGCGCGGTGGTCGACGCACCCGCTGGCCTGCAAATCCTGACAACCGACAGCCTCAGCTACGGGCAACACTTCGACGACACGGTATCGGCGCACGACGCCGGTGCAAAACTGATCAAGCGCAACCTCAGCGACATCGCCGCAATGGGCGGGCGCCCTGGCTACGCCCTGCTCACTCTCCTCTGCGGCAACGACCTGCGCCTCGATTGGCTGGCGGCATTCATCGAAGGCATTCGCCAGACCTGTAGGCATTATAACGTCGCACTGGTCGGCGGCGACATCAGTTCTTTGCCCAAGGGTCATTTTTCATCAGTTCTCAGTCTCACTGGCTATTTGCAGTATCCGCCACTTCGACGCACGGGTGCCAGCAAGGGCGATACGATCTACGTCACCGGCAGCCTCGGCGGCAGCATCCAGCACAAACATCACGGCTTCGAGCCACGACTGGCCGAAGGCCAGTGGCTGGCCCAGTCTGGCGCATGCAGTGCGCTCATGGATCTAACCGACGGTCTAGCCAAGGACCTCCGCGAACTCCTGCCTCCCCAATGTGCGGCATATCTGCATATGGAACGCATTCCCCTCTCCGAAGCCGCCTGTCAACGTGCGACCGAAACCGGCCGCCCTCCGCTCGAACATGCCTTCTGCGATGGAGAAGACTACGAACTCCTCTTCACAGTAAAAGCCAAGACAGAACTCGACCGCTTCGAGGCCGACTGGGCAGCGCGTTTTCCAGGGACGCCACTCAGCCGCATCGGCCAAATTGGGGCAAACGAGGGCGGCAAGCCTTACCTTGACATCAAGACGAATACAGCCTTACCCTGGATGAAGGGCTATGAGCATTTGACATAATTGTGAGCGAATGAGCGAACTACTGGAACAAATGACTGCCGGCGTCCATTCTGGCAGCGCCACAGAAACCGAAGCCCTGGCCGCGCGCCTGGGTGCGATCTTACCTGCCGACTCCGTCCTGGCGCTGCACGGCGACCTCGGTGCAGGCAAAACGACCTTCGTGCGCGGGCTTGCCCGTGCCTGGGGGATCGACGAGGCCGTAACCAGCCCGACCTTCAACCTCTACACAATTTATAAGGGCGAACGCCAACTCATCCACCTCGACGCCTACCGTCTGGAATCCGACGCCGATCTAGACGCGCTGATGATCGAAGACTTCCTCCAGTCGCCCTGGTGCTTCGCCGTCGAGTGGCCGGAGCGTATCCCCGATGCGCTCCCCGCCGACGCCTGGCACCTTTACCTCACGATCAACGCGGACGAGACGCATCAGATACAGTTAAAATTACCGGACCTTTAGGCAGTGCTTGTAATTAAATGCAAAGCTGGCCACCGTCGACATTCAGCTCCCCATCTTCAATCGCCTTGATGGATTGAAAAAAGTAATCCACACTCTTTTAAAGAATGGGAACAATTCTGCAGATCAAACACACTACATTGATGTCGCGCATCCGTAAGAGAGAATTCTCCAGCTCACTTTTCGCCTCACTTCTAGCCTTGGCCTCCATCCTAACCTAAGCCTCAAACTCAATTATGATTTCCAACACTTCCGTGAAGACCTCCGGCTTGCTGGCTTCGCCCCGCCGAAAAAGTGGCTTCAGCTTGCTTGAGATTCTAATCGCGATCGCACTTGTAGCTCTGCTCGCCAGCGTAGCGCTCAACCAGTTGACGGGCGTGTTTGGCGACAACCAAAAGCAAGCCGCCGAGCTTTTCGTCACCAGCAGCGCGGAGCTGGCGCTAACCCGCTACCGACTCGATGTGGGCAACTTTCCCACCACCGAGCAAGGGCTCGACGCGCTGATCAAAGCGCCCGCCGGCAAAGAGCAACGCTGGAAAGGACCTTACATTAAGGAAAAAGCCATCGATCCTTGGGGCAACCCATACAAGTATCAATTCCCAGGAACGCGTAATGTAAGCGGCCAGCGCAGCTACGACATCTGGTCTCTCGGAGAGGATGGCACTGAGAGCAATGACGACATTGGAAACTGGGCTTCGAGTCAGTAAAAACAAAGCCTCCGCCTCCCGCGCGGGCTTTACGCTACTCGAGATCATTCTGGTTTTTGCCTTAATTGCGCTCGCAGCGAGTGTGATCATTGCAAATTTCACGACTTTTCTAAACTTTGAAGATCGGGTCGACCCCGAAGAAACGCTCCGCGCGGCCATCCGTTCAGCACGCTTCCAAGCCGCGAGTGGGCGCGGCGAAGCGACCCTCCGCTTCGAGAAGGAAACGGGCGCACTCGTCGTCGAACCGGGCGAACGTTTCCCGCTCAACCCCAACTTCGCGAAAGAAAGCCGCGGCGAAATCCGCTTCTACCTAGTACCTCCCGCCGAAGGTATGGGGCCTTTCCCTGATGCCGTGCGCACGCAATTAGAGACCAAGGAAGTTCGTTTCGCCCCCGACCGCAGTTCCAGCCCTTTCGTCGCTGAAATCGACAACGGTCAGGGCACCCCCGTACGCCTCGTGTTCGACCCGTTCTCCAGCTTAGTAAGGAGTCCAGAATGAGACCACAAAACAAACACCACTCCCCACATCCCACTCCCCACTCCCCACTTCCCACTCCCCACTCTCGCCGCAGGCGAGCACGCGCCTTCTCCCTCATCGAAGTCGTTATCGCAGTGGCGATCTTTGCGATGGCAGCGACGGTGTTAATGTCTGCCTTCGTCAACGCCCTGCTCGCCCGCGAGAGCGCCGCGAGCAACGATTTAATCAACGCAGACATCCGCGCGGTACGTATGCAGCTACTCCTCGAGCCGGACATCGAAGCGGCCGAAGAAGGCGACGAATACGAAACCCTCAACAGCGGCGAAGCCAGCTGGGAGGCGAGCATCGAGCCCACCGATGTCGTCGATCTCTTCCGCGTCCAGTTCAGCATCCGTTTCAGCGAACCACCTGAAGGCCAAGCCGCCGAGTATTCAGAGACACTCTACCTCCTGCGCCCGACTTGGTCGGAGGGCGACGAACGCAGCGACTTGCTCCAAGACAAACGCGAAGCACTCGAAGAATCCCGGGGAGACTACCAATTTTAGTATGAAGGCGCAGCCAGATCCTTCCCCTTTCGTAGCACAGGCATCCGGCCTGTGTATGGACCCGTCTGACACAGGCAGGATGCCTGTGCCACGAAGGAACCTGGTTATAAAAAACACCCGAAAACCCACCACTCCCCACTCCCCACTCCCCACTCGCGGCGCAGCCGCGCACCCCACTCCCCACTTCCCACTTCCCACTCCCCACTCGCGGCGCAGCCGCGCACCCCACTCCCCACTCGCGGCGCAGCCGCGCACCCCCCTCTCCACTCGCGGCGCAGCCGCGCACCCCACTCCCCACTCGCGGCGCAGCCGCGCACCCCACTCCCCACTCGCGGCGCAGCCGTGCGCCTTCACTCTACTCGAAGTGATTCTCGCGGTCACGATTGCCGGAGCACTACTGGCAGCCGCCGCCTCGCTGATGGTATCGGTCTCCACCGTCTGGATGGAGCGCCAAGATCGGCACTTTTTCGAGGATCACGTCGATGGGGTCTCTGAATTTCTCCAAGCTTGCTTCACTCGCGCAGGCACGGCGATCGCGAACAGCCAATCCGACGGAGAAAGCGCGAATGGCCCAAGCGCTTCCTCAAACACCTCCACAGGCACCATAGACACACCCACCGCGGGCGATGTGACCATTGACATTAGTTATGCTGGAGATACCGGCGGCTCCACCTCGAGCGAAAAAACAAACTCAGCGGGCGGCTCCTCGCTCATCAGCACTGCGGAAGATCCCGTCAGCTGGTCAAAGCCCCCCGGCTATGCGGATTATCAGGATCCGCTCTTAAACTTCGGGCTAAAGGATACCCCAGCTCTGCTCATTCAAACTGAGGATGCCCCCACTGTGGGAGTCGAAGCTTTTCTTTATTTCGACAAAGACGAAGGTCTCAGCCTACTCTGGTTTACACCGCTGCAGGAAGACTCTGAAGACCTCAACGACCTCCGCCGCACACCGATCAGCGATCTGATCACGAAGGTCGAATACGTCTATTGGGACGAACGCTTTGAAAAATGGGAAACGGAAACCGAGCCAAAAGAGGGCGAAGGCGAGGAACAGTACATCCTCCCCCGCTTCCTCAAGCTCACGTTCGCGTTTCAGGGTGAAATCAAAGTCCGCACTCTGACGATCCCCGTCCCCTCTCAATCCGCCCTGATTTTCTAACATGATCCCACCCATCCAACGTAGGGGCGGCACTTTCCACTCTCTACTTCCCACTTCCCACTCCCGCCGCAGGCGGGACGGCAGCGTCCTCGTCGCCGTCCTTGCGATCATCCTCCTGCTGACCTTCATCATCACTCGTTTCATGGAGGAGGCAGTCGAAGACCTCGAGTACCGCGCGATTTTCAACGAGCCGGCCGACGTCCGCTCCTTCACTTACAGTATGCTCGAAGTAGCACTGGCCACTGTCCACGAAGTGGCCTTGATCGACGAAGGGAAGCTCTACGCGCCCGAGCAAGGCTGGGCGGATCCGCTCAGCTACGCCGGCGTCGAGGTGCCGAATGGTTGGGAGGTGCAAATCCAACTCCAGGACGAAAGCGGCAAGCTCCCTCTCAACACCATGGACGAGGCCACACTCAACCGCATGCTGGAGGAGAGCTTCGACTTCGACTTCGGCACCGCACGGGAGCTCAGCAGCATGCTGCTCGACTGGATCGACGCCGACGATAGCCGCCGCCTCAACGGTGCCGAGTCCGAGGACTACCTCCGCCGCAACCCACCCTACCGCACGGCCAACGGCCCACTCCAATCGCTGGAAGAACTTCGGCTATTGGAAATTTGGGAGGACGAATTTTTCGACGAAGAGGGCCGCCCAAACGAACTCTTTAGCAAGCTCAACACTATGGTCTCTGTCATCACCTCCGGCGCTGCCAACTTAAACAGTAGCCCGCAGTCCGTGCTCGAACTGCTCGCCCTCCAAAACGGTTTTGACGAAGACGAGCTCTTCGACGGCCTCCTGGACTTGCCCTACCTGGAGTCAGTTCCCGAGTCCGCACATAGCGCTAGCAGCGGCGTCGAAGTGGAGGTCCTCCGCATCACCGTCAGTACTTGGCGGGGTCAAGTCCCCTTCACCGTCAGCGCGCTGGTCGAGCCCAATTTCAGCAGCGAAGCAAGCAGCGGCGGCAGCGCCCCCGGAAGCCGATCTGAGGATGCGCCCAAAACCGGTGCCTTGAGTGAGCAGAAGGCAATCAACTACCCATTCAAAATACTACAGGTATCGGAATACACCCGGGGAAGCCCAAGCGCACCGCCAGCCCGCTATTCGGCACTAGACATCGGAGAGGAAAGCGATTCATTCTGAACGCGAGTAGACCAGCCGTGAGCGATTCCAACCAGATAGTCCCCGACCCCGAGCGCGTGTCCCAGCCAGACGTGCTCTTGCTGCCCGCGGAGTATTTCTTCGTCGAGCGGGTCGAGGTGCCTGCTGCCGTCACGCACGGTGAGCTCGCAGATTACGCCGAACTCAGCATCGAATCGATCGCGCCCTTCCCTTTAGAGCAATTGCGTTGGGGCTTCTTCGCTGCCCCGGACGGGCACAGCATTCTGATCTACGCCGCGCTCCACGAACGCCTCAAACGCGCAGGCTACAAAGATCTGGAGAGCTACAAATGGGTGCTCCCCGATTTCGCCACGCTCCAAGGCGCGCGCTTCAGCCGACAGATCCAGATCGTCCTTGAGGGCGAAACCTTCGAAACCAGCTGGCTCCAACCCGAAGGTGAAGGGCTCCCTCTGGAAGTGCAAACATACCGTAACGATGGGGCGCTAGCCGCGTCGACAGGCAATAGTGCTGAGGCCAACTCAAAAACGTCGACCCCGCTGGCGCGGGATCGCTACCGCAGCGCCACTAGCGCCGCTACCCTCCATCTTCGCTTGCTTCCCCTCAAACTCACGGAGAAAGGCCTCC
>Ga0209504_1001376_pt1 | contig 18501 bp, 13 predicted proteins | sample COGITO_mtgs_1005_FD_184791 | JGI IMG/M metagenome (GOLD analysis project Ga0209504, IMG submission 184791) | Pelagic marine microbial communities from North Sea - COGITO_mtgs_100511 (SPAdes) (version 2) | ecosystem: Environmental > Aquatic > Marine > Epipelagic ...
ATTAAGCGAAGAGATGCGGCATGTATATCTATCGATTGGTGCTGATCCTGGTGGTGGGGATCTACCTGTTCTCCCCGGCCATCATGGACTGGTGGATCGACCCCAACGGGGCCTGGTACCGCCCTTATCTGCTGTGGCTGATTCTGATCGTCGTGACCTTCATTCTGCAGAGCCAGCAAGATGCCGATGAACTCTGAACCCCTGCGGCGAATGTTGATGCTGCCTTTCATTTACTCGCCGAGCCAACGTAATGCTGACGAGCTTTAGCCTGAGCCAGCTGATCCTGATCAGCGCCGCCTACCTTCTTATTCTGTTCGGCGTGGCCTGGATCAGTGAGCACGGCCTGATTCCGCGTTGGGTGATCCGCCACCCGCTGACCTACACCCTGTCACTCGGCGTATACGCCAGCGCCTGGGCCTTCTACGGCACGGTGGGCCTGGCCTACCAGTATGGTTACGGCTTCCTCGCCAGTTACTTGGGGGTATCCGGGGCCTTTCTGCTGGCACCGGTGCTGCTCTATCCAATTCTGAAAATCACCCGCACCTACCAGCTGTCATCCCTGGCTGACCTATTTGCCTTCCGCTTTCGCAGCACCTGGGCCGGCGCCCTGACCACGGTATTTATGCTGGTCGGCGTATTGCCATTGCTGGCCCTGCAAATTCAGGCGGTGGCCGACTCCATCGGTATTCTCACCCGCGAGCCGGTACAGGAACGTGTTGCCCTGGCTTACTGCGGGCTGATCATCCTGTTCACCATTCTGTTTGGCGCCCGCCATATCGCCACCCGTGAGAAGCACGAAGGCCTGGTGTTCGCCATTGCCTTCGAGTCGGTGGTCAAGCTGGTGGCAATCAGCATTATCGGGCTGTATGCCTTGTACGGCGTATTCGACGGCCCGCAGGACCTGCAGTCCTGGCTGGTGCAGAACCAATCCTCGCTGACTAGCCTGCATACGCCCTTGCAGGAAGGCCCGTGGCGCACGCTGCTGCTGGTGTTCTTCGCCTCGGCCATCGTCATGCCGCACATGTACCACATGACCTTCACCGAAAACCTCAACCCACGCGCCATGGTCAGCGCCAGTTGGGGCCTGCCACTGTTCCTGCTGTTGATGAGCCTGGCGGTGCCGCTGATTCTCTGGGCCGGGCTAAAGCTGGGGGCCACCACCAACCCGGAATACTTCACCCTCGGCGTGGGCATCGCCGTGAATAGCCAGACCCTGGCGCTGATCGCCTATGTCGGCGGGCTGTCGGCCTCCAGCGGGCTGATTATCGTCACCACGCTGGCGCTGTCCGGCATGCTGCTCAACCACATCGTGCTGCCGCTGTACCAGCCGCCCTCGGAAGGCAATATCTACCGCTGGCTGAAGTGGACCCGCCGCGCCCTTATCTTGCTGGTCATCATGGCCGGTTACGGCTTCTATCTATTACTGGGTGCCGAACAGGACCTAGCCAATCTGGGCATCGTCGCTTTCGTCGCCACCCTGCAGTTCCTGCCCGGCGTACTCTCGGTACTGTATTGGCCGACCGCCAACCGCAAAGGCTTTATCGCTGGCCTGCTGGCCGGCATCGGTGTGTGGATAGTGAGCATGCTGTTGCCGATGCTGGGGAATCTGCAAGGGTTGTACCTGCCTTGGTTCAACGTCATCTATGTACTGGACGACAGCAGCTGGCACATGGCGGCCATCGGCTCGCTGGCGGCTAACGTACTGATGTTCACCTTGGTATCACTGTTCACCGAAGCCAGCCCGGAAGAGAAAAGCGCGGCCGAAGCCTGCGCCGTGGACAACGTGCGTCGTCCGCAACGGCGTGAATTGTTGGCGAACTCGCCGCAAGAGTTTGCCGCGCAACTGGCCAAACCCTTGGGTGCAAAAACCGCACAGCACGAGATCGAACAGGCGCTGCGCGATCTGCATCTGCCATTCGATGAAGGTCGCCCCTACGCCCTGCGCCGCCTGCGTGACCGCATCGAAGCCAACCTTTCAGGATTGATGGGCCCCAGCGTGGCCCAGGACATAGTCGAAACCTTTCTGCCCTTTAAGGCGGGCAGCGAAACCTATGTCACCGAGGACATCCACTTTATCGAAAACCGCCTTGAGGACTACCACTCGCGCCTCACGGGCCTGGCCGCCGAACTCGACACCTTGCGCCGTTACCACCGGCAAACGTTGCAAGAGCTGCCCATGGGCGTCTGCTCGCTGGCCAAGGACCAGGAAGTTCTGATGTGGAACAAAGCCATGGAAGACCTCACCGAGATCCCTGCCCAACGCGTTGTCGGCTCACGCCTGAGCACCCTGGCCGAACCATGGCGGGCCCTGTTGCAACACTTTATCGAACTGCCGGACGAGCACTTGCATAAACAACGTCTGGCCCTCGACGGCCAGACTCGCTGGCTGAACCTGCACAAAGCGGCCATCGACGAACCTCTGGCACCCGGTAACAGTGGCCTGGTACTGCTGGTTGAAGACCTCACCGACACCCAAATGCTGGAAGACAAGCTGGTGCATTCCGAACGCCTGGCCTCTATCGGCCGTCTCGCCGCAGGCGTCGCCCACGAAATCGGCAACCCGATCACCGGCATCGCCTGCCTGGCGCAAAACCTGCGCGAGGAGCGCGAAGGCGACAGCGAACTGACCGAAATCAGCGAGCAGATCATCGAACAGACCAAACGTGTGTCGCGCATCGTCCAGTCGCTGATGAGCTTCGCCCACTCCGGCAGTCATCAGAACAGCGAAGAACCCGTCTGCCTGGCCCAAGTCGCGCAAGACGCTATCGCCCTGCTGGACCTCAACCGGCGCAGTGTTGAGGTGCAGTTTTTCAACCTCTGCGACTCCGACCATTGGGTAGTCGGTGATCCGCAACGGCTGGCCCAAGTGCTGATCAACCTGCTGTCCAACGCCCGCGACGCCTCACCGCCGGGCAGCGCGATACGGGTTAAAAGCGAGGTGTTCGAACACACCATCGACCTGGTCGTTGAAGACGAAGGCACCGGCATTCCTAAGGCAATCATCGACCGCCTGTTCGAGCCCTTCTTCACCACTAAAGACCCAGGCAAAGGTACGGGACTGGGCCTTGCACTGGTCTATTCGATCGTGGAAGAGCATTATGGACAGATAACAATCGACAGCCCGGCTGACCCCGAGCTTCAACGCGGCACCCGCATCCGGGTCAGCCTGCCGAGGCATGTCGAGGCGACGTCCCTAGCGACTTAAACCAGCTATCAGAGAGCGTGCCTGCAAGGCCAGTTGGCCCAGCGGCATGCCCCGAGACCGTCGAGAGACCAAATTAATGCCTCATATTTTGATCGTCGAAGACGAAACCATTATCCGTTCTGCCCTGCGCCGCCTACTGGAACGCAACCAGTACGAAGTCAGCGAAGCTGGTTCGGTGCAAGAAGCTCAAGAACGCTTCAGCATTCCCAGCTTCGACTTGATCGTCAGCGATTTGCGCCTGCCTGGCGCACCCGGCACTGAGCTGATCAAGCTCGGCCAGGGCACGCCTGTGCTGATCATGACCAGCTACGCCAGCCTGCGCTCAGCCGTCGACTCGATGAAGATGGGCGCGGTCGACTACATCGCCAAACCCTTCGACCACGATGAAATGCTCCAAGCCGTGGCGCGTATTCTGCGCGATCACCAGCAAGCCAAACACGCACCCGCCCCTGCTGCTGTGAGCTCGAAAGCCGGCAGCGAAAAGGTTGTGGACAACAGCAATGGCGAAATCGGCATCATCGGCTCCTGCGCCTCCATGCAGGAGATGTACAGCAAGATTCGCAAGGTCGCGCCCACCGACTCCAACGTACTGATTCAAGGCGAGTCCGGCACCGGTAAAGAACTGGTGGCCCGTGCCCTGCACAACCTCTCTCGTCGCGCCAAGGCGCCGTTGATTTCGGTGAACTGTGCGGCCATCCCCGAATCGCTGATCGAGTCAGAATTGTTCGGCCACGAGAAAGGCGCCTTCACCGGTGCCAGCGCTGGTCGTGCCGGTTTGGTGGAAGCCGCCGATGGCGGCACCTTGTTCCTCGATGAAATCGGTGAGCTGCCTTTAGAAGCGCAAGCACGCCTGCTGCGCGTGCTGCAGGAAGGTGAAATTCGCCGGGTGGGCTCGGTGCAATCGCAGAAGGTCGATGTACGCCTGATCGCTGCGACCCACCGCGACCTAAAAAGCTTGTCGAAAATCGGCCAGTTCCGTGAAGACCTGTATTACCGCCTGCACGTAATCGCACTCAAACTGCCGCCGCTGCGCGAGCGTGGGGCTGACGTGAGCGATATCGCCCGCGCCTTTCTGATTCGCCAGAGCACCCGCCAGGGTCGACTCGACATGTGTTTTGCTGCGGACGCCGAACAAGCCATTCGCCATTACCCTTGGCCGGGTAACGTGCGCGAACTGGAGAACGCCATCGAGCGCGCGGTGATTCTCTGCGAAGGTAATAGCATCTCGGCCGAGCTGCTGGGCATCGATATCGAATTGGACGACCTTGAAGACGACTTCACTGGCCTGCCGCCCCACAGCAGCGGCATGGGACATGAGTCGAGCGAGCCAACCGAAGACCTGTCACTGGAAGACTACTTCCAGCACTTCGTGCTGGAGCACCAAGACCATATGACCGAGACCGAACTGGCCCGCAAACTCGGTATCAGCCGCAAATGCTTGTGGGAGCGCCGCCAGCGGCTGGGCATCCCACGACGTAAATCTTCGGGTGCAACCGCGGGCTGACAGGCCGTTTAAACCCTAGCCGAGCCTGTGTTGATGCCGCGCCGCCAACACAGATAGTGCTTCACAGCCTGTAAAGCGCGGTGACTGGGTGACAGATGGGTGCGCAAGAGGTTCCGCAGTCTGTTACCCATTCAACACTTAGTAACAAAGCCGGGTCTTATGGTAACGAGAACCCGGCTTTTTTATGCCCTCAGTCAGACGGCAAAACCACTCAAGCCATTGATTTATAAGGAATCGTAAAAACTGGCACGGGATCTGCTTTATCACTTGTACAAAAACAATAATAAGTACGCAGCAAACCTAATAAAAATAAGACATACCGACTCCAGCACAATAAAAACAACAATGCAGAGGCGTAGCTAACTGATTCTTTTGGAAAGGAATTGCCTTTGGGGTTCGCCCCAAAACCAGGCCGAGAATTATAAAACTGCCCTAAGGCAGAGCCTGTACTGGTTGGGTCACAGTGTGATCATGGCAGCGTCAGCATCCAAAGTAATCCGTTTGCTCTTGATTCCCATCTTGGGAAATTTTCCAAAAGTCCCTGACTGGATGGAACGGGTAAATCAACAAAAACAACAAGCCCGCCATAATAATAAAAACAGAGCACGCAGCAATTTAGGGGGGAGCTTAGGCTCCCCCAGTAGCTTCAAACTCCCCGCCAGCAACAGTCTCCTGCCGTTTCCTGCATCAAACCCCTACTCAATGCTAGAATCCGCGCCATTCCTGTGGCCGGCATATACTCTGGCCAGTCATTTAGTCAAACAGTGCCTCCCATGCTGAAAAAGCTGTTCAAGTCCTTTCGTAGCCCTATCCGTCGCGGCAACCACTCGCACAGCACGCCTGAAGTGCTGAGCAGTAGCCAGCACCCTATCGAGCGCGGTGAAATTAGCCGTTATGCCGTCAGCGTGGTCGAACGCCTGCAGCAAGCGGGCTATCAGGCCTACCTGGTTGGTGGTTGCGTACGCGACCTGCTGCTAGACATCGAGCCTAAAGATTTTGACGTAGCCACCAGTGCGACACCGGAGCAGGTGCGGGCTGAATTCCGCAATGCCCGGGTCATCGGCCGTCGCTTCAAACTGGTTCACGTGCATTTCGGCCGCGAAATCATCGAGACGGCGACCTTCCGCGCCAATCACCCCGAAGGTGATGAAGAAGAGAACAGCAACCTGTCCTCACGCCATGAAAGCGGGCGCATTCTGCGCGATAACGTCTATGGCAGCCTGGAAGACGACGCCCAGCGCCGCGACTTCACCATCAATGCGCTGTATTACGACCCGGTCACAGAACGCATCCTCGATTACGCCAATGGCGTGCACGACATCCGCAACCACCTGATCCGCCTGATCGGTGACCCAACCCAGCGCTACCAGGAAGACCCAGTGCGCATGCTGCGCGCGGTGCGTTTCGCCGCCAAGCTGGATTTCGACATCGAGAAACACAGCGCCGCGCCCATCTACAAACTGGCTCCGTTGCTCGCTGGCATCCCCGCTGCGCGCCTGTTCGATGAAGTGCTCAAGCTATTTCTCGCCGGCTACGCGGTCTACACCTACGAGCTACTGGTCGATTATGGTCTGTTCGGTCAACTGTTCCCGGCCAGCGCCGAAGCGCTGAAGCTCAACCCCGATTACACCGATCAGTTGATCCGTAACGCTCTGGACAGTACCGACCTGCGTATTCAGCAGGGCAAGTCGGTTACCCCGGCTTTCCTGCTCGCTGCCTTGCTTTGGCCAGCGTTGCCGGCCCGCGTAATCAAGCTGCAGGATCGCGGTATGCCGCCGATCCCGGCCATGCAAGAAGCCGCTCACGAACTGATCAGCGAGCAGTGCCAGCGCATCGCTGTGCCTAAGCGCTTCACCATGCCGATCCGCGAAATCTGGGATATGCAGGAACGCCTGCCGCGCCGCAGTGGCAAACGCGCTGACACGCTGCTAGAGAGTTCACGCTTTCGTGCCGGTTACGACTTCCTCCTCCTACGCGAAAGCGCGGGCGAGGAAACCGGTGGCCTGGGCGACTGGTGGACGCGTTATCAGGACGTCAGCGACAGTGAGCGACGCAACATGATCCGCGACCTCAGCAACAAGGATGATGCCGCCGGCGCACCGCGCAAACGCAAACGTAGCAACAGCAAGCGCAAACGCGGCCCAGCGACCGATAGCCCGAGCACCCCAACGGGCGAATAATGACACGCGTTTATATTGGCCTGGGCAGCAACCTGGCCACCCCGCTTGAACAACTGCACAGTGCCCTCGCGACGCTGGCAGCCTTGGCGCACACCACATTGGTTGCCCAATCCTCGTTCTATGCCAGCGACCCGCTCGGCCCGGCCGATCAACCGCGCTATGTAAATGCGGTGGCAGCGCTCGACACCACGCTTAGCCCCCTGACGTTGCTTGATGCGCTACAAGCCATTGAGCTGGAACAAGGGCGCACGCGCAAAGCCGAACGCTGGGGCCCACGCACCCTGGATTTGGATATTCTGCTATTCGGCAACCAGCAGCTGGACACCCCGCGGCTGACCGTGCCGCACTATCACATGCATGCCCGCGCCTTTGTGCTCTACCCATTGGCCGAGATCGCTCCAACGCTGCGACTACCCGATGGTCGCGCCTTGAGCGAATTGCTCGACAGCTGTCCCTTTGTGGGTTTGGAACAGCTGAACTGAGCAACACCGTGCTGAGCGCAAACCCTCTGCGACTGCGGAGTCACACCTTGAGTACCGCGCCCACCCCGTCAAGCAGCAAACAGATTGGCGGTAACGCCAGTAACAAGCCGGTAACACCTGCAATTGACTTCGAGCCCACCCATCTGGACTATAGGCGTCCCGTTGCCCCGCACCGGTGCAATTCGCGGCCAATGCAGGCCAACTTGAAGCAGCACAACTGCTGACTGAACGCCTGAGTGAGGACAGTTTTCATGCCTGATGTAACCCTGACCACCCTGCAAAGCCTCAAGCAGAGCGGCGAGAAAATCGCCATGCTGACCTGCTATGACGCCACGTTCGCCCAGACGGCCTGTCAGGCCGGCGTCGATGTGCTGCTGGTGGGCGACTCCCTCGGCATGGTCTTGCAAGGCCATGACAGCACACTGCCCGTCACGGTTGCCGACATGGCGTACCACACCGCCTGCGTGAAACGCGGCAACCAAGGCGCGCTGATCCTCGCTGACTTGCCCTTTATGGCGTATGCCACCCTTGAGCAGACCATGAGCAACTGCGCTGCGCTGATGCAAGCCGGTGCGCACATGGTCAAGCTGGAAGGTGCCGCCTGGCTGGCAGAACCAATTCGCCAGCTGGCCGAACGCGGCGTTCCCGTGTGCGCTCACCTCGGCCTGACTCCGCAAGCGGTGAATATCCTTGGCGGTTACAAGGTTCAGGGCCGTCAGGAAGCATCAGCGCGGCAGATGCGGGCCGACGCCATGGCGCTGGAGCAGGCCGGCGCGTCCATGTTGCTACTCGAATGCGTGCCCAGCGAACTGGCCGCTGAAATCAGCCAGGCGGTAAAGATCCCTGTAATCGGCATCGGCGCTGGCAGCGCAACAGACGGCCAGGTACTCGTGCTGCACGACATGCTCGGCCTCTCCCTGAGCGGCCGCACACCCAAGTTCGTGAAGAATTTCATGGCCGGCCAGAGCAGCATCCAGAATGCCATCAGCGCCTACGTCAAAGCGGTCAAAGACCAGAGCTTCCCAGCAGCCGAGCACGGATTTTCTGCATGAACACAGTTAAAAGCGTGCGCGAGTTACGCGCCGCTGTCAGTCAGGCGCGCGCCGAGGGTAAACAAATCGCCTTCGTGCCGACCATGGGTAACCTGCATGCCGGCCACGCCGCACTGGTGGAAAAAGCAGCGCAGCGAGCGGACTTTGTGGTGGCCAGCATTTTCGTCAACCCCTTACAGTTCGGCCCCAACGAAGACCTCGAAAGCTACCCGCGCACCCTGCTTGCCGATCAGGAAAAGCTGGTTCAAGCGGGTTGTCACCTACTGTTCACCCCAGATGTCGCGGAGATGTACCCACACGGTACGGACGGTCAGACCCGCGTCAGCGTAGCAGGGGTATCCGAAGGCCTCTGCGGAGCCAGCCGCCCGGGGCACTTCGAAGGTGTCGCCACCGTGGTGAGTAAATTGTTCAACATGGTGCAGCCGGACCTGGCGATCTTCGGCCAGAAAGATTTCCAGCAACTGGCGGTAATCCGCACCCTGGTGCGTGACCTGAACATGCCGATCCAGATTATTGGCGAGCCAACCGTTCGCGCCGAAGACGGCCTGGCGTTGTCTTCGCGCAACGGTTACCTGAGCGCCGAGCAACGTGACGCAGCACCATTGCTGTATCGCACGCTGAAAGAAATGGCCAACGCCATTAAGGCCGGAGAGCGCGACTACGCCAAGCTGATTACTGCCGCGCAAGCACAGCACAGTGCGGCGGGCTTGCGCCCAGACTACTTGGAAGTGCGTGAAGCCAATGGCCTGCGCCCCGCCACAGCCGACGATCGGCATTTGGTTATTTTAGTGGCGGCCTTTACCGGCAATACCCGGCTGATTGACAACCTGGCGTTCGAGCTCGACACCCCGACCTGAACGCTGGTTGCCTGCTACCTGCCACTGCCAGTTACACTTAAGGCCCGGATCACTCCGGGCTTTTTTGCATGACGCGCCGTACCCAAAATAAGGAATACGCATCAAATGGCCTATTACCAACAACCGCATGACGTCACCTCCCTGCCCGCCTGGCAGGCGCTACGCGAACATCGCGAGCAGATGAACGACTTCAGCATGCGCGAGGCCTTTGCCAGTGATCCGCAACGCTTTAACCGTTTCTCCCTCAGCAGCTGCGGCTTGCTGCTGGATTATTCGAAGAACCTGATCGATGAAAAAACCCTTGGCTTACTCGTGCAACTGGCCGAGCAGAGCAAACTGGGCGAATCCATTCAGGCGCTTTTCAAGGGTGAGAAAGTCAATGCCTCCGAAGGCCGTGCAGCCCTGCACACCGCGTTGCGCAGCCCGATTGGTCGGCGCCTGGAACTGGATGGCATCGACCTGATCCCCCAGGTGCACCGCGTACTCAACCAGATGACTGACCTGGTCAGCCGCATCCACAGCGGCCTGTGGCGCGGTTACAGTGAAAAACCCATCACCGAAGTGGTAAATATTGGTATCGGCGGCTCCTTCCTCGGCCCGCAACTGGTGTCCGAAGCATTACGCCCCTTTACTCAGCGCGGTGTGCGCTGCCATTACCTGGCCAATATCGACGGCAGCGAATTTCGTGACCTGACCGCCCGACTGAACCCGGAAACCACTCTGTTTATCGTCTCATCCAAGTCCTTCAGCACCCTGGAAACCCTGAAGAACGCCCTCGCGGCGCGCGATTGGTACTTGGCCATGGGCGGTCCGGAAGCCGAGCTGCACAAGCACTTTATCGCGGTGAGCAGCAACCAGAAGGCCGCCATCGAGTTCGGCATCAAGGCGGAAAACGTCTTCCCGATGTGGGACTGGGTCGGCGGTCGTTACTCACTCTGGTCAGCCATCGGCTTACCTATCGCCCTGGCCATCGGCATCTCCAACTTCAAGGAGCTGCTGGCCGGCGCCTATGCCATGGACCAGCACTTTACCCAGGCGCCGCTGGCCGAAAATATGCCGGTACTGATGGCCCTGCTGGGGATCTGGTACGGCAACTTCTGGGGCGCGAAAAGCCAGGCGATCCTGCCCTACGATCATTACCTGCGTAACATCACCAAGCATTTGCAGCAGCTGGACATGGAGTCCAACGGTAAAACAGTACGTCAGGACGGCAGCCCGGTAGACTTCAGCACCGGGCCCGTGATCTGGGGCGGTGTCGGCTGCAACGGCCAGCACGCCTATCACCAGTTGCTGCATCAGGGCACCGAACTGATCCCGGCGGACTTTATCGTGCCGGTCAACAGTTTCAGCCCATTGTCTGACCATCACCAGTGGCTGTTTGCCAACTGCCTGTCGCAAAGCCAGGCGCTGATGCATGGCAAGACCCGCGCCGAAGCTGAATATGAATTGCGCAGCAAAGGCCTGGACGAAGCCGAGGTACAACGCCTGGCTCCGCACAAGATAATCCCCGGAAACCGTCCGAGTAACATCCTCGCGCTCAATCGTATTGACCCGTTCAAACTCGGCGCCCTGGTCGCCCTGTATGAGCATAAAGTCTTTGTACAAAGCGCGATCTGGGGCACCAACGCCTTCGATCAGTGGGGCGTGGAATTGGGTAAAGAGCTCGGCAAAGGCGTTTATCAGCGCCTAACCGGGCAACTCGATGAGCCCGCTGCCGACGCCTCGACCCAAGGCTTGATTCAGCATTTCCGCGATCATCATCGCGGCTGACCCGGCACATTACTCAAGGCCCGGCATGGATGCACAGGGCCAGCACTTGAACCAAGCACCCGCTTGGGTGCACCCTTACCGGGGACTGTTGCCGTTTCGTCGCGAACCGCGTTGCTGCGAAAAATCTCGCCAGGCCAGGCGAAGGACGCAGGTAATGGTGTTCCCTTGCCAAGTCCTCCAACACCGCATGGCGAGATTTTTCGCGCAACCCGAAGGGCCGGGCCTGTTTTGGCGCGATACTGCGTTTCTCGATACTCATTTGGAACGACCAAACTTCGTATCTCGTGTCTTGTCTCGCGCCAAAACAGGCTCCGGCGCGGCCGCGAACGAAACGGCAACAGACCCCGATATCGCGGAACACAACAACAAGGACCCGCCATGTTCGAAATCACCCGCCACCCAGTTGCCGATGCCGTGCGCCAACGCGCTCACCTGGACAACGACGACTACCAACGCCTCTATCAGCAGTCGATCGAGCAACCAGAAATATTTTGGGCCGAGCAGGCCAAGACCTTTCTCGATTGGTCCAAGCCCTGGACCAGCGTGCAACAGGGTGACCTGCTCAGCGGTCATGGCTCCTGGTTCAAGGGCGGCCAACTGAATGTCAGTTACAACTGCATTGACCGCCACCTGACCACGCGCGGCGAGCAAATTGCGTTGATCTGGGAAGGCGACAACCCCAGCGAGTCGGCGCACATCACCTACAAGAAGTTGCACCACAACGTCAGCCGCCTGGCCAACGTGCTAAAAAGCCGTGGCGTAAAAAAGGGCGACCGGGTGTGCATCTACATGCCGATGATCCCCGAGGCCACCTACGCCATGCTCGCCTGCACCCGTATCGGTGCGGTGCATTCGGTGGTATTCGGCGGCTTCTCCCCGGATGCGCTGCGTGACCGCATTCTCGACGCCGATTGCCACACTGTCATCACCGCCGATGAAGGCGTGCGCGGCGGCAAGTACGTGGCGCTCAAGGCCAATGTCGACAAGGCGCTGCAGAACTGTCCGGCAGTCTCCACGGTCGTAGTGGTCGAGCGCACCCAGGGCGACATCGACTGGGTCGAAGGTCGTGACATCTGGTACCACGAAGCTCTGCACAAGGCCGACAGCGATTGCCCGCCGGAGCCGATGGACGCCGAAGATCCGCTGTTTATCCTCTACACCTCCGGCTCCACCGGTAAACCCAAAGGCGTGCTGCACAGCACCGGCGGCTATCTGCTGATGGCGGCAATGACCCACAAGTACGTGTTCGACTACCACGAAGGCGATATCTACTGGTGCACCGCCGACGTCGGCTGGGTCACCGGGCACAGCTATATCGTCTACGGCCCGCTGGCCAACGGCGCCACCAGTTTGATTTTCGAAGGTGTGCCCAACTACCCAGACGCTTCGCGCTTCTGGCAGGTCATCGATAAGCATCAAGTGAATATCTTCTACACCGCGCCAACGGCTCTGCGCGCGCTGATGCGTGAAGGCGAAGGCCCGGTTAAAGCCACCTCGCGCAGCAGTCTGCGCTTGCTCGGCAGCGTCGGCGAGCCGATCAACCCAGAAGCCTGGGAGTGGTATTACAACGTGGTCGGCGAGCGCCGCTGCCCCATCGTCGACACCTGGTGGCAAACCGAAACCGGGGCGATTCTGATCACCCCATTGCCTGGCGCAACAGACCTCAAGCCCGGCTCGGCGACCCGTCCGTTCTTCGGCGTGCAACCGGTGCTGCTGGATGAGCAGGGTAAGGAGATCAATGGCCCGGGCTCAGGCGTATTGGCGATCAAGGACAGTTGGCCCAGCCAGATTCGCAGTATCTACGGTGACCACCAACGGATGATCGACACTTACCTCAAGCCTTATCCGGGCTATTACTTCAGTGGCGACGGCGCACGTCGCGACGAGGACGGTTACTACTGGATTACCGGGCGCGTGGATGACGTGATCAACGTCTCCGGTCATCGCATCGGCACCGCCGAGGTGGAAAGCGCACTGGTGCTGCATGACGCCGTCGCCGAGGCGGCTGTGGTGGGCTACCCGCACGACCTCAAAGGTCAGGGCATCTACGCCTTTGTCACACCGATGAACGGCATAGACGTCAGCGACGCACTGAAAAAAGAATTGCTCGCCTTGGTCGGCAAGGAGATTGGCGGTTTCGCCAAGCCCGAGCTCATCCAGTGGGCACCGGGCCTGCCGAAGACCCGCTCGGGTAAGATCATGCGGCGTATCCTGCGCAAGATCGCCTGCAACGAGCTGGAAAACATGGGCGACACCTCGACCCTGGCCGACCCCGGCGTGGTGGACGGGCTGATCGAGCAACGCCTAAACCGCTAAGCCGAGCGGTAGGGTGGATGACGCTCTGCTCATCCACCACGGCCCACGGTGGATCGATAGAGCGCGATCCACCCTACGAGCTCAACCAGTGATCCGCACGGCGGATGCACCCGCCCTACACCAGCAAGCGAACAACCTATTTCATGGAATTTATTCGCCGCCGCATCGAAAGCCAAGTCCTTAGCCTGAGCGGTATCGCCCTCGGTCAGATCGACTTCGAAAAGCCCCAGGGCGACCCTGGCCTGTTCGGCCCAGACTCGGTGAGCTGGCAGGTGCATGGCGACTTCACCAGCATGCTGATCGGCGGCATCAGCGCCCTACTGCTGCAGGCCTTGCAACCACTGGCGCTGGCCGGGGTGTGGGATCACTCGAATTTTCGCGAAGACTTGCTCGGCCGCCTGCGCCGCACCGGGCAATTTATTTCCGGCACCACTTACGGCTCACGCGCCGATGCCGACTGGTTGATCGACAAGGTCAAAACCATTCATCTCAAGGTCACGGGCACCGCCCCAGACGGTCGCCCTTATGCCGCCAGCGACCCAGCACTGCTGACCTGGGTGCATGTAGCAGAGGTGTACAGCTTTCTCCAAGCCCATCTGCGCTACCGCAACCCGCAACTGAGCGAGGCTGATCAGGACCGTTACTACACCGAGATCGCCTTGATCGCCGAACGCCTGGGGGCGAGCCAAGTACCGCGTTCACGCGCCGACGTTCATACCTATCTGGCAGCGGTACGCCCCGAGCTACGCTGCGATGAACGCTCCCTGGAAATCCTGCGCATCTTACTGGGCGCACCCGCCCCTAGCGCCATCGCCGCGCCGGTGGCCAAACTGTTGATGCAGGCCGGTATCGACCTGCTACCCAACTGGGCGCAGGAGATGCTCGGCCAGCAGATCAGCCCGGCTCGCAGCCGGCTGATTCACTCCGGCGTACACAGCCTGGCCCCCGTGCTGCGCTGGGCGGTACGCGGCGGCGCCATCCACCGCGCACGCAAACGTCTACAGTTGCCGCCACGCTGACCGGTCGGTTCGCGCGCTGGCCGTAAACAAAGCCGCTGTGCCACCATAGCGACCTTTCGCGGCCCGCCGCGCCTGCTACTTGTGAGGATCACGTTATGCAAGACGTCGTCATCGTTGCCGCCACCCGCACCGCCATCGGCAGCTTCCAGGGTTCACTGGCGAACATTCCAGCACCGGAACTGGGCGCTGCGGTAATCCGCCAGTTGCTTGCACAAACCGGCCTGGACGGCGCACAGGTCGACGAAGTGATCCTCGGGCAGGTACTGACCGCAGGCTCCGGGCAAAACCCAGCGCGCCAGGCCGCGATTCTCGCAGGCCTGCCGCATGCCGTACCGGCGCTGACCCTGAACAAGGTCTGCGGCTCGGGCCTGAAAGCCCTGCACCTGGGCGCCCAGGCCATCCGCTGTGGTGACGCCGAGGTTATCATCGCCGGCGGCATGGAAAACATGAGCCTCTCCCCCTACGTCATGCCCGGCGCGCGCACCGGCCTGCGCATGGGTCACGCCAAGGTCATCGACACCATGATCACCGACGGCCTGTGGGACGCCTTCAACGACTACCACATGGGCATCACCGCCGAGAACCTGGTCGACAAATACGACATCAGCCGCGAGGCGCAGGACGCCTTCGCCGCCGCCTCGCAACAAAAAGCCGTGGCCGCCATCGAAACCGGGCGTTTTGTTGATGAGATCACCCCAATCCTGATTCCCCAGCGCAAGGGCGACCCGGTGGCCTTTGCCACTGACGAACAGCCGCGCGCCGGCACCACTGCCGAATCCCTGGGCAAACTCAAGCCCGCATTCAAGAAAGACGGTAGCGTCACTGCCGGCAACGCCTCCAGCCTCAACGATGGCGCCTCCGCCGTACTGCTGATGAGCGCGGCCAAGGCTGAGGCATTGGGCTTGCCGGTACTGGCGAAAATTGCCGCTTATGCCAACGCCGGTGTCGACCCAGCCATCATGGGCATCGGTCCGGTCGGCGCCACCCAGCGCTGCCTGGCTAAGGCCGGCTGGGCGCTCGCCGACCTGGACCTGATCGAAGCCAACGAAGCCTTCGCCGCTCAAGCCCTGGCGGTCGGCAAGGAGCTGAACTGGGATGCCAGCAAGGTCAACGTCAACGGCGGCGCCATCGCCCTCGGCCACCCGATCGGCGGCTCCGGCAGCCGCGTGCTGGTCACCCTGCTGCACGAGATGATCAAGCGTGACGCTAAGAAGGGTCTCGCCACCCTGTGCATCGGCGGCGGGCAAGGCGTGGCACTGGCTATCGAACGGGCCTGATACCGACGCTCAGCTCTAGCAACGAAAAAGCCGGCCCCATCAATTAGGGGGCCGGCTTTTTTATTTACCATCGACAGCACTGATGATGGCTATTGACCGTCTGCGTTTCTCAAGAGTCAGGCTGCGGCGCAACATTGGCCCCCTAGCCACTTACCCACTCTTTCGAGGACACACACATGAACAAGTACCTGATCGCTTCCCTGCTTGCTGCCGGCCTGGCCAGCAATGTGTTCGCCGCAGACGGCGCCGAGCGCACCCTGAGCAATCGTATCGCCGCTGATGGCTTTGACCGCACCAGCATCAACCGAATCGCTGAAGATGGTGCAGAACGCACGGGCGGTAACCGTGTCGCCGAAGACGGTTTCGACCGCACCAACATCAATCGCCTGGCCGAAGATGGCGCAGATCGTACCGGTGGTAACCGCGTCGCGGCTGACGGTGCTGACCGCACGGGCATTAACCGCATCGCTGAAGATGGTGCAGACCGTTCAGGCGGTAACCGTGTCGCCGAAGATGGCTTCGACCGCACCAACATCAATCGCCTGGCCGAAGATGGCGCAGATCGTACCGGTGGCAACCGCGTCGCGGCTGACGGCGCTGACCGCACGGGCATTAACCGCATCGCCTAATGGCATCACACGCGCAAATTAAAGGGCACCTTCGGGTGCCCTTGCTGTTTTTGCCGAGCCTGCATCCCGGCAGGTGAATCTTGATAAACTGCGCGCCCTCCTTTTTCGAGTTACCGCGCATGCCCGCTCTCGATCAGGCGCTGCGCGCCGCCTTTAATAACCGCCAAGACCTTCTGACAGAACTGCATCAACAGGGCACAGATTGCTACCGCCTGTTCCATGGCAGCCAGGAAGGTGCCGGCGGCCTGACCATCGACCGTTACGGCCCGCAATTACTGGTGCAAAGCTTTCACCAGAGCCTGAGTCGCGACGAATTGCTGCAACTGGCCGAGCAGTGCCAGACCAGCCTTAGCGAACAGCTGCTGCTGGTCTACAACGACCGCTCCCAGGGCAATTCGCGTATCGACCGCACTGATTCGGTCTACCAAGCCGAGCCCGCCGCACTGGAAGACTTAGTCGGCCATGAATGGGGCCTCAACTACCGCGTGCGCGGCCGCCATGCCGGGCAAGACCCGCTGTTGTTTCTCGACCTGCGCAACGCCCGTGGCTGGGTCAAAGCGCACAGCGCCGGCAAGTCAGTACTCAACCTGTTTGCCTACACCTGTGGCGTCGGCTTGAGCGCGGCTGCAGGCGGGGCCAGTGAGGTGCTCAATCTGGACTTTGCCGAAGGCAACCTGGCGGTCGGTCGCGAGAATGGTCAGCTCAATCCGCAGCTGCGGCCCATGCAATTTGTACAGTCCGATTATTTTCCAGCGATTCGCCAGCTGGCCGGCCTGCAGATTAGCGCGCGTCGTGGCCACAAACTGCCGGACTATCCACGCTTAACGCCGCGTCAGTTTGATCTGGTGTTACTCGACCCGCCCGCCTGGGCCAAAAGCGCGTTCGGCACCGTCGATCTGCTGCGCGACTACCAAAGCCTGCTCAAGCCCGCGATCCTCGCCACGGCTGATGACGGCGTGCTGATCTGCTGCAATAACCTGGCAAAAGTCGCCATGGCCGATTGGCGTGAGCACGTGCTGCGTTGCGCGGAGAAAATCGGCCGCCCCGTGCGCGATTGCCACGTACTGGCACCGGCCAGCGATTTCCCGTCACAAGATGCTCAACCACCACTAAAGACCCTGATCCTGCAGTTCTGATCGCACCCACACTTGGAGAAAATGCCCACGCAGAGCCTCTGCGGAACCGCGCACGCGTGCCATACTCCAAGGCACTTTTCGTCGGGATAGATGACGTTTTTATGCTTAAAGGAATAAAGCGCGCTGCCAGCGCCATTGCCATCACCGTTGCCCTATACAGCCTGCTGGGTTTTCTGATTCTGCCCGGTATCGGCCTGCGCATCGCCAATCAGCAACTGGCGCAATACGCCGAAGTCCCCGCCACACTGCAACGCCTGCAATTCAATCCGTTCAGCTTGGAGCTCAGCCTCTGGGGCCTGCAGATTGGCCAAGCCGAACAGCAACAGATCGCCTTCGAACGCCTGTATGCCAACCTGCAACTCGACAGCCTGTGGACAGGCATGTTGCATCTGGCCGATATCGAGCTGGACAAACCGCACAGCGAAGTACTCTTCGGCAAGGACGGCCGGCTCAACCTGACCCAGCTGTTCAACGTCCCGGCGAGCCCACAGCCCGAGGTCGAAGAACCCGCTGGCGAACCGTTCCCACTGCGTATTTCGCGGATAAAACTGAGCGGTGGCAATGTGCACTTTCAGGACTTGCGCCCCAGCCAGCCGATCGACTTTATCTACGACGACCTCAACTTTGAGCTGCTCAACCTGAGCACCCTGCCCGACGATAACGCCGACATGACCCTGGTTGCCACTGGCCCCAAAGGCGGACGCATCGACTGGAGCGGGCGCATCAGCCTGGTGCCGATCAGCTCCAGCGGCAGCCTGAAAGTCACTGACGGCAAGTTGAAAGCAGTCTGGCCTTATGTGCGCGATGTGGTGCCACTGGTTTTGGATGACGGCATCATCAACCTCAGCAGCGATTACAGCCTGAACCTAGCCAAAAACACCGAACTGTTGCTGAGCAACACCCAGCTCAGCGTCAGCAGCTTTGCCATCAAGAGCACGGCGGACAAGCCGCTGCTGCGCCTGGAAAGTCTGGATATCAGCGAAACCAGCGTGGACCTGGCCAAGCAACAGATCATCGTCGGCAAGATTCGTAGCCAGAAACTGGAAACCTGGGCCGCACGCGAGGCCGATGGCC